>Ga0209475_10000641_pt1 | contig 61027 bp, 69 predicted proteins | sample tdDd471_FD_187128 | JGI IMG/M metagenome (GOLD analysis project Ga0209475, IMG submission 187128) | Marine sediment microbial communities from the Atlantic coast under amendment with organic carbon and nitrate - tdDd47.1 (SPAdes)... | ecosystem: Environmental > Aquatic > Marine > Coastal >... | reverse complement strand
ACTTCCATTGGCAACAATTGTGTCATTAACTCTGGGGTTATCATTGGTGCAGATGGTTTTGGTTTTGTTCCAAATGAAAAAGGGGAATATAATAAGGTTCCACAAACAGGAAACGTTATTATAGAGGATTTTGTAGATATTGGAGCAGCTACTACCATAGATAGGGCTACATTGGGTTCTACCATTATACGAAGAGGCGTTAAACTGGATAACCAAATTCAAATTGCCCATAATGTTGAAATTGGCAAGAACACAGTTATTGCTGCCCAAACAGGAATAGCAGGTTCCACCAAGATTGGCGAGAATTGTCAAATAGGAGGACAGGTTGGCTTTGCAGGACATATTACCATTGGTAATAATGTTAAAATTCAAGCACAATCCGGAATAGGTAGAAGTATCAAGGACAACGAAACCTTGCAAGGGTCTCCAGCTTTTAGCTATGGAGACTGGAACAAATCCTATGTGTATTTTAAGAACTTACCAAAAATTGTTAAAAATATAACCGATTTAGAAAAAAAAGTAGATGGGAATAATTAATACAGAAGTTAAACAAAAAACCATAAAGGACGAGGTGTCTTTAAATGGTGTTGGCCTACATACAGGAAAAAATGTGACCTTAACTTTTAAACCAGCTCCTGTAAACACAGGATTTGCATTTAAGCGTATTGATTTGGAAGGGACACCTGTTATTGAAGCAGATGCAAATTACGTAACCAATACCCAAAGAGGTACCTGTTTGGAGAAAAATGGCGTTACCATTCAAACATCGGAGCATGTATTGGCTGCTTTGGTTGGATTGGATCTGGACAATGTTATAATTGAACTAAATGCTTCCGAACCACCAATAATGGATGGATCTTCAAAATATTTTGTTGAAGTTTTAGAAAAATCCGGAGTTGTAGAACAAGATGCATTTAGGGAAGAATTTGTTGTAACCGATGTTATTTCTTATACAGATGAAGAATCTGGAAGTGAAATACTAGTGATGCCTTCCAACGAATATCAGGTAACCACCATGGTGGATTTTGGCACAAAAGTTTTGGGAACACAAAATGCCACCCTTAAGAATATTTCAGATTTTAAAGAGGAGATCGCATCTTCCAGAACCTTTAGTTTTTTACATGAACTGGAAATGCTGCTGGAACATGGTTTGATAAAGGGAGGCGATTTAAACAACGCCATAGTTTATGTAGACAAAGAGATTTCACCAAATACCATAGAAAAGTTAAAGGTAGCTTTTAAAAAAGATTCCATTGCAGTAAAACCAAATGGCATTTTGGATAATTTAACCTTGCATTATCCCAACGAGGCTGCAAGACATAAATTATTGGACGTAGTTGGAGATTTGGCTCTAATTGGTGTACGTTTAAGAGGAAAGGTGATAGCAAACAAACCAGGACATTTTGTAAACACACAGTTTGCAAAAAAAATGTCTAAACTTATTAAGAACGAAAGACGCAACCATGTTCCAAAAATAGATTTAAACCAAGAGCCATTAATGGACGTGAATCAAATAATGAGCATGCTGCCTCATAGACAGCCTTTTTTGTTGATTGACAAAATTTTTGAATTGTCCGACAGTCATGTTATTGGGATGAAAAACGTAACCATGAACGAGCCGTTCTTCGCTGGCCATTTCCCTGGAGCTCCTGTAATGCCTGGGGTTTTAATTGTGGAAGCCATGGCCCAAACAGGAGGTATCCTTGTGCTAAGTACTGTTCCAGACCCAGAAAATTACTTGACTTTCTTCATGAAAATAGACAATGTGAAATTTAAACAAAAAGTAGTTCCTGGAGATACCTTAATTTTTAAATGCGATTTAATTTCCCCAATCCGTCGTGGTATTTGCCACATGCAAGGCTATGCTTACGCCAATGGGAAATTATGTGCAGAAGCCGAGCTAATGGCTCAAATTTCAAAAGTAAAATAAAAGTAAGTAATAAAACTTAATATAAAATGAATCAACCACTAGCTTATGTGCATCCAGGAGCCAAAATAGCAAAAAATGTTGTTATAGATCCTTTTACTACCATCCATAACAATGTTATCATTGGAGAAGGAACATGGATTGGGAGCAACGTTACCATCATGGAAGGGGCTCGAATTGGCAAAAATTGCAATATTTTTCCAGGAGCTGTTATTTCTGCTGTACCACAGGATTTAAAATTCAATGATGAAGACACGCTTACTATTATAGGGGATAATGTAACCATAAGGGAATGTGTAACTATCAATAGAGGTACCACAGATAAAATGAAAACCGTAATTGGTAACAATTGTCTTATCATGGCTTACTGCCATATTGCACACGATTGTATTGTTGGTAACAACTGTATTTTTTCAAACAACAGTACATTGGCAGGACACATTACTGTGGGAGACTATGTGGTGTTGGCAGGTATGACTGCTGTTCATCAGTTTTGTTCCATTGGAAACCATGCTTTTGTTACTGGTGGTTCATTGGTAAGAAAAGATGTCCCTCCATTTGTAAAAGCAGCCCGTGAACCTCTGTCTTATGTAGGAATCAATTCTGTTGGCTTGAGAAGAAGAGGTTTTTCAACCGAAAAAATTAGGGAAGTACAAGACATCTATAGAATCCTATATCAAAAAAACTACAACAATACCCAAGCCTCAGAGATTATTGAGGCAGAAATGGAAGCAACTCCAGAAAGGGATGAAATCTTGCAATTTATCAAGAATTCCCATCGTGGTATCATGAAAGGTTATTTTAAATCGAATTGATTTCAAATAAATCTTAAATAAAAAATATCTTAACAAACAACAAACGATAAAGAATAAATGGCAACAACAAGCGATATTAGAAACGGATTATGCATCAGGTATAATAACGATATTTATAAAATCATAGAATTTTTACACGTAAAACCAGGTAAAGGACCAGCTTTTGTTAGAACCAAATTAAAAAGCGTTACAACTGGGAAAGTATTGGATAACACCTTTTCGGCTGGACATAAACTAGAAGATGTACGTGTGGAAACACACAAGTTTCAGTTCTTGTATAACGATGGGGAATTTTATCATTTCATGAATACCGAAGATTACACACAAATTCGATTGCTGGAAGCAGCTTTGGACAGACCGGATTTAATGAAAGAAGGCGAAGTGGTTACGGTTATCATCAACACAGAAGATAACATGCCATTATCTGTTGAAATGCCTGCTAGTGTTATTCTTGAAGTAACCCATACAGAACCTGGTGTTAAAGGGAATACTGCTACAAATGCTACAAAACCTGCTACTGTGGAAACAGGAGCCGAAGTAAATGTCCCTTTATTTATAAACGAAGGAGACAAAATTAAAATTGAAACAGAAAAAGGAACTTACAAAGAACGTATTAAGGACTAATTGCAGTATTTCGTTTTGCGTTGTGGGAATTTTAAAAACCACAATGTCTTTCCTTAACTACTTTGCTATATATATTTAAACATATTTATGAAATTCCCAAAACCACATACTTTAAAGCAAATATCAGACCTTCTAGAGTGTCAATTTGTTGGTGACGAAAATTTCCCTGTTTTGGGGATGAATGAAATACATGTGGTTGAAGCTGGAGATATTGTTTTTGTAGATCATCCCAAGTATTACGATAAGGCCTTGGAATCTGCTGCTACTATTGTCCTAATCAATAAAGAAGTCACTTGCCCAGAAGGTAAAGCCTTACTTATTAGCGATGATCCGTTTAGGGATTTCAACAAATTAACACAACATTTTAAACCTTTTGTATCCTCAAGCGCTTCCATTTCCCCTTCAGCTAAAATCGGGAAAAACACCATTATTCAACCCAATTGTTTTATAGGAAATAATGTAACCATTGGAGACCATTGCCTCATTCATTCCAATGTTAGTATTTATGACGATGCTGTTATTGGGAACCATGTAACCATACATGCTGGAACGGTTTTGGGAGCCAGTGCTTTTTACTATAAAAACAGGCCAGAAGGTTTCGACCAATTAAAATCTGGTGGTCGGGTAATTCTAAAAGACCATGTGGATATTGGAGCCTTGTGTACCATAGATAAAGGGGTAACAGGAGACACCATTATTGGTGAAGGTTCTAAATTGGACAATCAAATTCAAGTGGGTCACGATACGGTTATTGGCAAAAAGTGCTTGATAGCCTCTCAAGTTGGTATTGCTGGTTGTGTAGTTGTTGAAGACGAAGTGACCATTTGGGGTCAAGTAGGCATAACCAGTGGCATTACCATTGGAAAAAAAGCAGTTATTTCGGCACAATCTGGTGTCAGTAAATCCCTGGAAGGAAACAAAAGCTATTTTGGAACGCCTGCAGATGACTTTAGGTCCAAATATAAAGAAATTGCATCCATTAGAATGATACCTGAAATTTTGGAAAAACTAAAAATAAAATAAATGAGCCCTAAAGAGTTGTTAATCTAGTTTTATGAGTCCGATATTGTAAACAATTTAGATCTTGTCGAGCAGTTTTATCATAAAGATTGTGAACTGCATTGGAACAGCAGTAAAGATTTTAAGATTTTGAAGTATAGAGACATTTTGGATTTTTTTAAGAACATCAACAATAGTTACGTGTCTTTGCGATACGAGGTCAGTCATCTTTTGGAAGAAGGTTCGTATGTAACGTCAAGACATACTGTTTATGCCAGAACCATTGAAAATGATGACGAAGAAACACCTTTGGCACATTACATAAGTATTTGGGAAGTAAAGGACAATAAGCTCTATAGAGGATATCAAATGAGTCAGCTGACTAACGATAAAGCCATACAGTCCAATTCTTTTTCAGAAATTAAAGTTTAAAACACTTTATAAATTGCACTTAAAAACATACTTTTGCAACGTTTAAAAAACATAAAAAATTAATCAATAATGAGCGTTTTAGTTAATAAAAATTCAAAAATAATAGTACAGGGTTTCACAGGAAGCGAAGGAACATTTCATGCAGGACAAATGATTGAATATGGAACCAATGTGGTAGGTGGTGTAACTCCAGGAAAAGGTGGGCAAACCCATCTGGACAGGCCAGTTTTCAATACAGTTCAAGATGCTGTAGAACAAGCAGGTGCAGATACCACAATTATTTTTGTGCCACCAGCTTTTGCTGCAGATGCCATCATGGAAGCTGCCGATGCTGGAATAAAAGTTATTATTACCATTACAGAAGGAATTCCTGTTGGAGATATGATAAAAGCTGCCAACTATATTAAAAATAGAGATTGCAGGTTAATTGGCCCTAACTGTCCAGGAGTGATTACTCCAGGAGAGGCCAAAGTAGGTATCATGCCAGGATTTGTTTTCAAAAAAGGAAAAGTAGGAATTGTTTCTAAATCAGGTACTTTAACCTACGAAGCAGCAGACCAAGTGGTAAAACAAGGTTTGGGTATAACAACTGCTATTGGAATTGGTGGAGACCCAATTATTGGAACCACAACCAAAGAAGCTGTTGAATTACTGATTAACGACCCAGAAACTGAAGCAGTTGTGATGATTGGTGAAATTGGAGGACAGTTGGAAGCCGATGCTGCCAATTGGTACAAAGCGAGTGGAAGTAAAAAACCTATTGTAGGATTTATAGCCGGTGAAACTGCTCCTGCAGGTAGAACCATGGGTCATGCTGGTGCCATTGTTGGTGGAAGTGATGATACAGCGCAAGCAAAAAAGAAAATTATGAGAGCTTGTGGGATTCATGTGGTAGATTCTCCAGCCGAAATAGGAAAAAAAGTAAAGGAAGTTTTAGGATAATATCCTTATAATGCATCATAAAACCTCATAAATTCATCTTAATTTTATGAGGTTTTTTATTTCTTATAACTTCTTATCGTTATATTTGAAAATAGAAATCAACCAAACGAATCAACCTAAATAAACATTCGTGTTTCTTGTTTAAAACAAACGGATTCGTAGCCAAAAATTATTTAGAATGAAATTATTAGAAGGAAAAACAGCCATAATTACTGGAGCAAGTCGTGGAATAGGTAAAGGGATTGCTCAAGTTTTTGCTCAACAAGGTGCCAATGTGGCTTTTACATACAGTTCATCTGTAGAAGCTGCCAACGAACTTGAAAACGAATTGAATGCGCTTGGTATTAAAGCCAAAGGCTATAAAAGCAATGCTGCGGACTTTAAGGAGGCTCAGGAATTGGCAGATGCTGTGGTGGCAGAATTTGGAACCATAGATATTTTGGTCAATAATGCTGGGATTACAAAGGATAACCTTTTAATGCGTATCACAGAAGAAGACTTTGATAAAGTGATTGAAGTCAATTTAAAATCTGTGTTTAACATGACAAAAGCTGTACAACGTACCATGTTAAAACAACGTAGTGGCTCTATCATTAACATGAGTTCTGTGGTTGGTGTTAAAGGAAATGCTGGTCAAACCAACTATGCAGCCTCAAAAGCTGGAATTATTGGATTCTCTAAGTCTGTGGCTTTGGAATTGGGTTCCAGAAACATAAGAAGCAACGTGATCGCTCCTGGATTTATAGAAACCGAAATGACAGCCAAATTAGACGAAGCAACCGTAAAAGGATGGAGAGATGGTATCCCATTAAAACGTGGAGGAACCCCTGAAGATATTGCCAATGTGTGCGTGTTCCTTGCTAGTGATATGAGTTCTTACATTACAGGACAAACCATTCATGTGGATGGTGGTATGCTAACGTAATATACATGCAAACAGAAACAATTATATATATTATTATATCTGTAATCATAGCGCTACTTGTAGCGCTTTTTCAGTATAAATACAAAGTGAAACAATTGTCCAACAGGCAAATGGTTCTCGCTGCATTGAGGTTTGTTTCAGTTTTCTCGTTGTTGGTATTGCTCATCAACCCAAAATTTGAAAGCAAAAATGTATATCTTGAAAAACCAAACCTGGTTTTAGCTGTAGATAATTCCAGTTCCATAACTTATTTAAAACAAGATGACAATGCCTTGAATTTGTTGGATAAAATAATATCCCATCCTCAAGTGCAAGAAAAATTTGATGTGCAAGTGTATGCTTTTGGCGATCAAGTAAGTTTAACGGATTCTATAAATTTTAAACAAAAACAATCCAACCTGGATGTGGTGTTCAAGGAATTCAATCAAATATATAAGCAAAGCATCTCGCCAACAGTTTTAATCACAGATGGGAACCAAACCATTGGTAACGATTATGTTTTTTCGGCTCAAAAATATAAACAGCCCATTTACTCGGTCGTTTTGGGTGATTCAAATGTATATTCAGATTTAAAGATTCAGCAGTTTAATGTCAATAAGTATGCCTATTTAAAAAATAAATTTCCTGTGGAAGTGATTTTGGTATATCATGGTGAAGCTGCATTGAACACCAATTTTATAGTACAAAAAGGTGCTGCCATAGTGTATTCCGAAACAGTAAGTTTTTCAAAGGAAAACAATTCCAAAATCTTAAACTTTTACTTACCGGCAAATCAAGTGGGTGTACAAAGCTATACAGCAGTTTTGGAACCGCTTGAAAACGAGAAAAACAAAGTAAACAACCAAAAGGAATTTGCTGTTGAAATTATAGACCAAAAAACAAATGTGGCCATAGTTTCAGATATTTTGCATCCAGATTTAGGTGCGTTAAAAAAGAGCATAGAAGCCAACGAACAGCGCCAGGTCAATATATTAAACCCGAAAGAATATATTTTAAAAAGTAATGAATTTCAATTGGTTATATTGTATCAGCCAAACAATAACTTTAATCAGGTTTTTGATTTTTTAAAGAATTCAAACAATAATTATTTTTTAATTTCAGGAACCAAAACCAATTGGAGATATCTTAACAGTTTGAATTTGAATGTTGCTCTTGAAATCACAACCCAAACTGAAGATTATCAAGCTGTTTTAAACACAGGGTTTTCAAACTTTATTGTAGAAGATTTGGAATTTGAATCGTTTCCACCTCTAAAATCCAGTTTTGGGGAACCACAGTTTAAAGTCCCTTTCCAAACTGTTTTGTTTAAAAAAGTTGGAAATATTGCCACACAAGAAAGCTTACTGGCAACTTTAGAACATCAAGGAAGAAAGGAAGCCATATTGTTTGGTGAAAACATCTGGCAATGGCGTGCCCAAAGTTATTTAATGGATAAATCTTTCAACAATTTTGATAATTTTATTGGTAAACTTGTTCAGTATCTGGCATCCACAGAAAGAAAAACCAGACTCAGTTTAGATTATAACTCTTTTTATGAAGGAAACTCCAGTGTATTGATTAAAGCGCAATTTTTCAATAAAAATTATGAGTTTGATTCTAAAGAATCCCTTTCAATTAAAGTTACAGATAAAATATCAGAAGAAAGTAAAACGTTTCCATTCATCTTAAAAAATAACTATTATCAAGTGGATTTAAGCAATTTACCTGCTTCAGAGTACGAGTTTGTGGTAAGTGCCACCAACGAAAAAATATCCAAGTCAGGTACTTTTAAAATCTTGGATTACAACATTGAGCAACAATTCTTAAATGCAAACCATTATAAACTTCATCAAATTGCAAACAACAGCAATGGCAAGAGCTATTTTGTTGCCAATAGCAATGAGTTGATATCTGACTTATTAAATGACGAAAGATATAAAGCAATCCAAAAGAGCCATAAAAATGTTGTACCTTTGATAGATTGGAAATATCTTCTGATATTGATTGTTTTGAGCCTTTCGGCCGAATGGTTTATTAGAAAATATAACGGATTAATTTAAATTTTAATTGATATATGGAAAAATTACCTAAAGTGGCTTTGCCGACTATTATTATTGCTATTGTTTTAATTATTGTACTTGCTAAATCTGCCATAACCATCGGGTCTGGAGAAGCAGGTGTGCTCTATAAAACATTTGGGGGAGGAGTTGTTACAGACGAAGCTCCCTTAGGTGAAGGCTTTCATATTGTAGCGCCTTGGAACAAGGTTTTTGTTTATGAAGTGCGCCAGCAAGAGATTTTGGAAAAAATGAATGTGCTGTCCTCCAATGGTCTGGATATTAAACTGGAAGCTTCTGTATGGTTTCAACCAGATTATGCAAATTTGGGAAAACTGCACCAAGAAAAAAGTGAAATGTATAAAGAACGTGTTTTATTGCCAGCCATACGTTCAGCAGCCAGAAGTGTTGTAGGTCGTTATACACCAGAACAATTATATTCCAGCAAACGTGATGCCATACAACAAGAAATTTTTGAGGAAACCAAAAAAATTGTGGAAGATCAATACATTCAATTAAATGAAGTTTTGGTTCGCGATGTTACTTTGCCTCCAACTATAAAAGATGCCATTGAGCGTAAATTAAAACAGGAACAAGAGTCGTTGGAATACGAATTTAGATTGGTTACGGCAGCCAAAGAAGCAGAAAAACAAATTATTGAAGCCCAAGGTAAAGCAGATGCCAATAGAATTTTAAGCGCCTCTTTAACCGATAAAATTTTACAGGATAAAGGTATTGAAGCCACCATTAAACTATCAGAATCTACTAACAGTAAAGTTATTGTAATTGGTTCAGGAGACTCTGGAATGCCTATTATACTTGGAAATCAATAAAAATTTTCAATTTGTTTAGGATTTGTAAATTTTTATTTACAATCTTTGTATTCACAAAAAAAGAAACATGACATTTATTCAATTACATCATCATCATTTTCATTCTGGCACTCAAGCGAGCTGAAAATGTATTGAATAAAATCAAGATATTTAAAAAAACCCGTTTGAGTAAATCAAACGGGTTTTGTTTTTCATGACATTGAAAATGTCTTCCCAAAAAGGTTTACTCAAACAATTAGATTACTAATTAAACAAATGCCCATTTAGTTGGGAATAATTATGAGTAAATTAAAAATTGCAGTTCAAAAATCGGGTCGTTTACACGACGACTCCATGAAAATCCTGAAAGATGTTGGGATTTCCATAGACAATGGCAGAGACCAATTAAAAGCCTCAGCTAAAAATTTTCCCTTAGAAGTGTTTTATTTGCGCAATGGCGATATCCCTCAGTATTTAAGGGATGGCATTGTAGATGCAGCCATTATAGGTGAAAATGTGTTGATTGAAAAGGGACAAGACATTCCAATTATTGAAAAATTAGGGTTTTCCTCATGTAGGCTGTCTTTGGCCGTTCCCAAAAACATCCAGTTTAAATCCTTAAAGGATTTGCAAGGCAAGCGTATTGCAACTTCATATCCCAATACGGTTCAAGCTTTTTTAAACAAAAATCAAATTAAAGCCAATCTGCATATCATTAATGGTTCTGTTGAAATTGCGCCAAATATTGGTCTTGCAGATGCCATTGTGGACATTGTTTCCAGTGGCAGCACCTTATTTAAAAACAATTTAAAGGAAGTTGATGTGCTTTTACAGTCTGAAGCTGTTTTGGCAGAATCTCCATTGATTTCCAATGAAAGTAAAAATATTTTAAACAAGTTAAAATTTCGGTTTCAATCTGTTTTAAAAGGAAGACAAAACAAATATGTGCTTTTAAATGCTCCTAACAATAAGATTCCAGACATCATTGAAATCCTTCCAGGAATGAAAAGTCCAACCATTTTGCCTTTGGCAGAAGCAGGATGGAGCTCCTTACATTCAGTAATTAATAAAAATGATTTTTGGCAAATTATAGACAAACTAAAGGCTCAAGGAGCTGAAGGTATTTTGGTTTGTCCTATAGAAAATATGGTAATTTAATATGAAAACAATAATAAATCCAAATAGAAAAATTTGGGCTTCAATTTTAAAAAGACCCACACAAAACATGGAAAACATAGAGCTTACCGTCAATCAGATTTTTGATGATGTTAAGCGTCATGGAGATGCAGCCATAAAAAAATACACCGAACTTTTTGATGGTGCTTCACAGCAATGCAACATGGTAACTGAAGAAGAAATGGAATTGGCTTCCAATTTGGTTTCAGAGGAACTGAAAAGAGCCATCAAACTTGCAAAATCCAATATTGAGAAATTTCACCAAGCGCAAAAAACCGATAAATTGGAAGTTGAAACCACTCCAGGTGTGGTTTGTTGGCAGGAAAAAAGACCAATAGAAAAGATAGGCTTGTACATTCCTGGAGGTACCGCTCCATTGTTTTCCACGGTTTTAATGTTGGCTATTCCTGCAACAATAGCAGGATGTAAGGACATTGTGCTGTGCACACCTCCAAATAAAGAAGGTAAGGTTGCCAATGAAATTTTATATACAGCAAAACTTTGTGGCATTGATAAAATCTATAAAGTAGGTGGCATTCAGGCTATTGCAGGCATGACCTTTGGAACCAAAACCATGCCTCGAATATTTAAGATATTTGGACCAGGCAACCAGTTTGTAACCGTTGCCAAACAGTTGGCCACAAAATATGGTGTTGCAATAGATATGCCTGCTGGACCAAGTGAACTTCTTGTGGTGGCAGATCAATCGGCTCAGGCAGCTTATGTGGCATCCGATTTGTTAAGTCAGGCAGAACATGGAGTGGATAGTCAGGTTGTTTTGGTTTCCTCTTCCGAAGCATTCATTAAAAAAGTACAAAACGAAATATCCAACCAACTTTTGGACTTGCCAAGAAAAGCGATTGCGGAAAAAGCCATATCCAATTCCAAATTTATATATATGCAGCAAGAGACCGATGCATTGGATTTAATTAATGCCTATGCACCAGAACATTTGATTATTGCTACAAAAAACAATGATTACTTTGTTGACAATATTCTTAATGCAGGCTCGGTTTTTATTGGTAATTACACACCCGAAAGTGCAGGGGATTATGCCTCTGGAACCAACCATACCTTACCAACAAACGGATTCAGTAATGTGTATTCAGGAGTGAATTTAGATAGTTTTACAAAAAGCATCACGTTTCAGAACATCTCAAAACAAGGCTTGAAAAATATTGGACCAGCCATTGAATTAATGGCTGAGGCCGAAGGCTTGCAAGCTCATAAAAATGCTGTTTCCATAAGATTAAAGGACATATCATGAATATTTTAAATTTAGTTAGAGACAACATAAAAGCCTTAAAACCCTATACTTCTGCAAGGGATGAGTATCAGCAAATTAATGGTGAGATGGTATTTTTGGATGCCAATGAAAACCCTTTTAACAATGCTATGAACCGTTATCCAGATCCAAAACAAGAACTTCTAAAAGCAGAACTTTCAAAAATTAAGCAAGTGGCTCCAGAAAACATTCTTTTGGGAAATGGTAGCGATGAAGCATTGGATTTGATTTTGAGAGCTTTTTGTGAACCCAACAAAGACAAAGTCATTACTTTACCTCCAACTTATGGCATGTATCAAGTGTTGGCAAACATAAATGCGTTGGAAGTTGTTGAAGTGCCTTTAACAGCCTCTTTTAACCTTCAAGTATCCAAGATTCTCAAGATAAGCAATGCAAAGGTCTTGTTTTTGTGTTCTCCAAACAACCCAACAGGTAACAGTTTTAATCCATTGGACATGGAAAGGTTGTTAAGGGCATTTCAGGGAATCGTGGTTTTGGATGAAGCTTATATAGATTTTTCTGAACAAAAAAGCTGGTTGCAAAGACTGGAGGAATTTCCCAACCTGATAATCACTCAAACATTTTCCAAAGCCTTTGGTTTGGCAGGAATTAGATTGGGAATTTGCTATGCTTCAAAAGATATTGTGTCCATATTAAATAACATCAAACCACCTTACAACATAAATACCTTGACGCAATCAGCAGCTTTAAAAAGACTGAAAAACCTAACTGAAATTGCTTCTGAAATAGAGCTGATTAAATCTGAGAGAGCACTTTTAACTTCAACATTAAAGACCATACAATTCATTTCAAAGGTCCATCCGTCTCAGGCTAATTTTTTATTAGTTAAAATGGATGATGCCCAAATGCGATACAAACAATTGGTTGAGAAAGGCATAGTTGTAAGAAATAGAAACACTCAATTTGGATGTGAAAATTGTTTACGATTGACCGTTGGCACACCAAAAGAAAACCAAAATTTAATTAACACCTTAAAAGACTTACAATGAAAAAAGTACTTTTTATAGATAGGGATGGAACCCTTATAAAAGAAACCAAAGATGAGCAGATAGATGCTTTTGACAAATTGGATTTTTACCCAAATGTATTTCAGTATTTAAGTAAAATTGCCAAGGAATTGGATTTTGAATTGGTGATGGTTACCAATCAAGATGGTCTGGGTACAGAGGCATTTCCAGAAAATACCTTTTGGCCAGTTCATGATTTCATCATTAAAACCTTTCAGGCTGAAGGCATCATTTTTAAAGAACAATGTATCGATAGAACTTTTGCGAAAGACAATGCGTCAACAAGAAAACCAAATACGGGAATGTTGACTTCCTATATGACATCGGAATATGATTTGGCAAATTCTTTTGTAATTGGAGACCGATTGACAGATATGGAACTTGCTAAAAATTTAGGTTGCAAAGGGATATTTATCAACGATGAAACTTATCTTGGAACTAATGAAATCTCGGTAAACCAAGAAGAATTAAATGCGTATATAGCTCTGGAAACCAATAGTTGGGAACGAATATATACATTTTTAAAAACAAGGGATCGTACTGGATATTTAGAGCGAACTACGCAGGAGACTCAAATTAAAATGGCATTGAACCTTGATGGTACGGGACAAAGCAATATTCAAACAGGAATTCCTTTTTTTGATCACATGCTAGACCAAATTGCAAAACATGGTCAATTGGATTTAAACATTCAGGTATCAGGAGATTTGGAAGTGGATGAACACCATACCATAGAAGATACTGCTATTGCGCTGGGCAACTTGTTTGAAAAAGCTTTAGGGAATAAATTAGGGATGGAACGATATGGTTTCTGTCTGCCCATGGACGACTGTTTGGCACAAGTAGCTATAGATTTTGGAGGTAGAAATTGGTTGGTTTGGGAAGCACAATTTAAACGTGAAATGATAGGCCATATGCCAACAGAAATGTTTATGCACTTTTTTAAGTCTTTTACAGATGGAGCTAAATGCAACCTAAACATCAAAGCAGAAGGGACAAACGAGCATCATAAAATAGAAGCTATTTTCAAAGCTTTTGCAAAAGCTATAAAAATGGCTGTAAAAAGAGATGTAAATAAAATGATTTTGCCTTCAACAAAAGGTGTTTTGTAATATCCTATAAAAAATATGGTAAATTCCAAAAGGCTGATTTTTGTAAGATGTCTTTAGAATTTTTGGAATTTGTAACAACAAATTTCAAGCAAAAGAAAAAGTAAATGAACAAAAAAACTTCAAAACTCGTAATAATTGATTATGGCGCAGGAAACATTAAAAGCATACAATTTGCGTTAAAACGGTTAGGTGTAGAGGCATTGCTTTCCAATAAACCAACCGAAATTTTAACAGCAGACAAAATTATATTTCCAGGTGTTGGAGAAGCCAGTAGTGCCATGAATATGCTTAAGAAAAAAGGTTTGGATCTGTTGCTGCCTCAGCTTAAACAACCTGTTTTAGGCATTTGTTTGGGCATGCAATTATTATGTAACCACACCGAAGAAGGCAATACCAAAGGGTTGGGCGTTTTTGATGTTTCCATAAAACGCTTTTCAAATCAAGTAAAAGTGCCACAAATGGGCTGGAATACCATAACTAATTTAAAATCTAAGCTTTTTAATGGTATTTCTGAAAATGAATATATGTATCTTGTACATAGTTATTATGCTGAAAATTGCAAAGATGCCATTGCTTTAACGCAATACAGTTTGGTTTATGCTTCAGCATTGCAAAAAAACAATTTTTATGGTGTCCAATTCCACCCAGAAAAAAGCAGTCTCGCAGGAGAAAAAATATTAAAGAATTTTATTGAATTATAATATGAGAATCATACCAGCAATTGATATTATAGATGGAAAGTGCGTAAGACTCACAAAAGGGGATTACGACACCAAAAAAATATATAACGAAAACCCTTTGGAAGTGGCCAAACAGTTTGAAGCTGCAGGCATAGAATACTTGCACTTAGTGGATTTGGATGGAGCTAAAGCTCAACATATCGTCAATTATAAGGTTTTGGAGCAAATTGCATCCAAAACCAACTTAAAAATAGATTTTGGAGGAGGTATTAGAGCCAATGAAGATTTACATACAGCCTTTAATTCTGGAGCAAAACAGATTACAGGAGGAAGTATCGCAGTTAACGATTCCAAAACTTTCGAGGGTTGGCTGGAAAAATATGGAGGCACAAAAATTATTCTTGGGGCAGATTGTAAAAATGAAAAAATAGCCATCAGTGGTTGGCAAGAAGAAAGCACTTTGGAAGTAATTCCTTTTATTAAAAACTATCAGAAAAAAAGCATCCAATATGTTATTTGTACAGATATATCCAAAGATGGCATGTTGGGAGGACCTTCTATAGATTTATATAAAAACATTATTAATTCCTGTTCCAATAGTAACGGTCAAGCCATAAAACTAATAGCTTCTGGAGGAGTTTCCTGTATAGAAGATATTAATTTGCTGGAAGATATTGGCTGTGAGGCAGTTATTATCGGGAAAGCCCTCTACGAAGGAAAAATCAGACTTAAAGATTTAGAAACCCACGTTTAAAATGCTTACAAAAAGAATTATTCCGTGTTTGGATATTAAAAATGGACGAACAGTTAAAGGTGTCAATTTTATTGATTTAAAAGATGCTGGAGACCCAGTGGCCTTAGCGAAATTGTATGCAGAAAATGGTGCCGATGAACTTGTGTTTCTTGATATTTCTGCAACAGTGGAAGGCAGAAAAACCATTTTTGAACTGGTATTACAAGTAGCCGATCAAATTAATATTCCTTTTACTGTTGGTGGAGGCATTACTTCCATTGATGATGTGGCTAAGCTATTAAAATGTGGAGCCGATAAAGTATCATTGAACTCCTCGGTAATAAAGCGTCCAGATTTAATCAATGAATTAGCTGCTAAATTTGGCAGTCAGTGTATTGTAGTTGCAATAGATGCAAAACTAATTGATGGACAATGGATGGTTCATCTTGCTGGAGGACGTATTCCTACCAAATGGAATTTGTTCCATTGGGCAAAAGAAGCAGAAAATAGAGGTGCAGGTGAAATCTTGTTCACCTCCATGAACAACGATGGAACCAAAAAAGGCTTTGCCAATAACGCTTTAAAAAAACTTTCCGAAGAATTGAATATTCCCATTATAGCATCTGGTGGAGCAGGAAACCCTCAACATTTTATTGATGCCTTTCAAAAAGGAAAAGCAGATGCAGCTTTGGCTGCCAGTGTATTTCATTTTGGTGAAATAGATATTTTAGATTTAAAAAAAGAATTGAAAAAAAACAATATTGAAGTAAGACTTTAGTGCCCTTTAAGATATTCAGTCTTATTGGGAGACAACATATTTCAGCTTTACAGAATATAGACATGAAAATTGATTTTGATAAATATAAAGATGGCTTGGTCCCAGCCATTGTTCAAGATGCTTCCACCAACAAGGTGTTGATGTTGGGATTTATGAATCAAGAGGCTATAAACAAAACCAATAATTTGGGAAAAGTGACCTTTTATAGCAGGAGCAAACAGCGTTTATGGACCAAAGGGGAAGAAAGTGGAAATTATTTGAACTTAGTGATCATGCTGTTGGATTGTGACAATGATGCTTTACTTGTAAAGGTGAATCCCTCTGGACCTACCTGTCATAAGGGAACAGATACCTGTTGGCAAGAAAAAAACACAGAGTCCTTCGGGTTTATTTCTCAACTTGAAGATATAATCAAACACAGAAAAGAAAATGGGAAGCCTGAGGATTCTTATGTAGCTTCCTTATTTGATAAAGGTATTAATAAAATAGCCCAAAAAGTAGGAGAGGAGGCAGTAGAAGTCGTGATAGAAGCTAAAGATACCAATGATAATTTGTTTTTAAATGAAAGTGCCGATTTACTGTTTCATTATCTAATTTTATTGCAGGCCAAGGGATTTCAATTACAAGATGTGATAAACAAATTGAAACAAAGGCATTAGAATGATCCAATGCCTTTGTGAAAATTTCATGTTGTATTAGGAAATCCAGTTTCTGGCAATACTTTTGTTGGAAAACATAATTAGGTACACTCCAATTATAAGTACCATTATTGGCATGATCATACCTCCAGGACCATATACTTCCATAACGTCGCTCATAAATAAGTTATAGCTCATTTGTACCACGATTCCAATTAAAGAAATAATAAAAAGGGTTTTAGCTATTTTTTTTCTCAGTAGCAAGGTGATGGATGCCAATGCACCTCCAAATACAGCAACGGCAAAAGCAGCAGTAACCCATGCAGGCACATTGGCATATAGCGCTTGTTCGGTTTCTGGTAACGCTGCCAGGTCAGCATCTGTCATGTAGGCTTGTCCTAGGTAAGCCATAACACCCATAAGGTTCCAGATTAAAGCAACAATACTTACTATCCAAAACCATAATGGTGGTTTGTTTGTTGAAATGTCTGTCATAAATTGGTTTGTATTAGTGGTTAATAGAATTACAAGGTATAAAAAATTTGGCAGTTGTTTAAAATGGATTATTTTCGACAATCAAATCAAACAAAGCCGTGTTCAATAAAAAATATTATTACTTAATAAAAGTTCAATATTTAGGGTACCGTTTTCATGGTTGGCAAAAACAGCCAAAAATTAAAACGGTTCATTTAATGATAGACAGGACCTTAAATTTTATTTTTGAGGGTAAACGTTTTAAAACTTTGGGATCTGGAAGAACAGACGCCATGGTTTCGGCGCAGGAAGCTGCTTTTGAGCTATTTGTTTATGAACCCTTAGAAGATTTGAAAGGTTTTTTGGCTTTGTTTAACCATAATTTACCACAAGATATTCGGGCTCTTTCGGTTCGGGAAGTAGATGAAAATTTTAATATTATCAATCATGCCAAAATTAAAGAATATCTATATGTGTTTGCCCATGGAGGAAAATACCATCCATTTTGTGCCCCAATCATGACAACCATTCTGGAAGAGTTGGATGTTGAACTTATGAAACAAGGTGCCAAATTGTTCGAGGGTTGTCATAATTTCAAAACCTATTGTTATAAAGCAACCAATAATGGTATATACGATAGAGAGATCCTTACTTGCGAAATTGTTGAAAATACCTTGTTTACTGCCAATTTCTTTCCGGAAACATCTTACATGTTGCGTGTTAGGGGACAAGGTTTTATGAGAAATCAAATTAGGCTCATGATGGGAGCTTTAATAAAACTTGGTAGAGGCGATATTTCTTTAGAATATATAAAAGCAACTTTAAAACCAGAAAGCACTGAAGTTATGGATTATATTGCTCCAGCTTCCGGTTTGATTTTAAACGACATCGAATTTCAATAAGCTACATCGCACCTCTGGAATCCCTAATAGTTTTAACACTTCAAAATTTCTTTAACATAATTTAAGTTAATTAAAACTTAAAACCGTTAAACCTTGTTAAACAACTTGGTAATGTGCTTCTAAGCCATAGTTTATATAGTGAACCAAAAAAATATAACACATGAGCTATTTAAACATGCAAGACGAAAAATTATTACCAGTAGTAATGGAACTAAACAACCTACTGGCAGATTACCATTTATACTATCAAAAATTAAGAAGTAATCATTGGAATATTTTGGGTAAAAATTTCTTCGATTTACATAATAAGTTTGAAGAACTTTATACAGATGCAAGAGTGAAGATTGATGAAATTGCAGAACGCATTCTTACCTTAAGATACCATCCTATGAGCAAGTATAGCGATTATCTTAAAGTTTCCTCCATTAAAGAAGCCTCAGCTCTACAAACTGATAAAGAAATGGTTTTGGATATTATAAACGATCATAAAATACTTTTAAAACAAATGAATTTGGTTATAGAAAAAGCAGATGCAGTAACCGATGAAGGTACCATAGATTTGATTGGAGCTTACATTCGCGAACTTGAAAAATCCAGTTGGATGTTGGATGCTTGGAGTAAGGAATCCACAGATACCCTTAAGGAAAATGTTATGGAAGCCTCTTAAACCACTTCAAAAAACTTAAAATGTGTTATTTGAGTTAAGATGTTTTTCTTTAAAGCTAATCCAAATGCATATTTTATATCATATTTGTATATAGAAATTTGATAATCAAGTTTTTAAGTATAACCATAAAATTTATAATCATGAAAAGAATCTTATTGATATTTGCCCTTTTATTTTCATTTGCAACCGTGTTTACCAGTTGTAGAGATGAAAAAAAAGCAGACGAACAAATTGAAGAAACAATGGACGAAGTAGGAGATGATGTTGAAGAAGCTGCAGATGATGTTGGCGACGGCATTGAAGAAGCTGCAGACGAAGTTGAAGATGCAGTAGATGGCAACTAAACCCAAGTCCAGTAAAGATTTATTAACCTTTAAAACCATTAGAAAATGAAACATTTAATATATATAGCTGCATTTCTAGTGCCTACTGTGTTTTTTGCACAGGAAAAGCCTACAAATGTATCTGAAGAAACCACAACCAAAACCGTTACAGTAGATGATGGAAGGGAAGTGGTAGAGAAAAAAGTAAAAGTAACAACACGGGAAGAACAACAAATTAAATTGGCTGAAAGTGATAAACACAAAGTGAATCAAGATGTTGTGGATTCCCCTTCAAAAGTGACACAAACCATTGAGGTGGACAACGACATGGATCCATTTTACGATTCCAAAACCAAGTCTGTTTATTACACCTATAACGACGATAACTATATCTTTAAAAGAAATGATAACGGATTTATCGTATCGGAAGTAGGAGCAGATGCTGGAATGAAATATGGTCATGGAATGAGTACCAGCAGAGCCAACAACTATGTGTTCAGCTCTAAAGACTATAATGGTATTGGGTATTTTGATGCCAACAACAATTTTATAGTTGAGTATTACGATGCTGATAGCAATACCATTGTTAAGAAAGTATTTAAAATGACCAGATAATACTTTTTAAAACACTAAAGAAAAGTCCTGCAATATAGCAGGACTTTTTTGTACCTTTAACTTAAAATACATTAAAGCATGAAGCCCATTATTTTTGAAGACTTGTTCAGTTTTTTAAACAAACTCGAGAAAAATAACAATCGCGATTGGTTTCATGCACATAAACAGGAATTCAAACAAGTTGAAAAGCAAACCAAAGCCTTTTATAACTTGGTGTTGGATGCCTTGAGAACCCACGACGACATAGATAAACTTAAATTATTTAGAATTTATAGAGATGTGCGCTTTTCTAAAAACAAACAACCTTACAAAACCCATTTTGGAGGTTCGTTCCATAGAAGAAAACCAGAATTGAGAGGTGGTTACTATTTGCATTTGGCTCCCAACAATCAATCGTTTATTGCTACTGGTTTTTGGGAACCCAATAAAGCGGACTTGCTTAGGATTAGGAAGGAATTTGAGATGGACGATACGGAAATAAGACAGATAATTTCAAATAAATCGTTTAAAAATGTTTGGGGAGATCTTGTGGGAGATGAATTGAAAACAGCTCCAAGGAATTTTGATAAAGACCATCCTGCAATAGATTTGATTCGTAAAAAACAATATATTTTCACTAAAAAGTTCCCAGACCAAGAAGTGCTTTCTTCAACGTTCCTTGAAGAGGTCAATACATCCTTTAAAGCGGTAAGGCCTTATTTTGATTATATGAGTGACGTGCTTACAACCAACTTAAATGGCGAATTGCTTATTTAATATCTGTAATGGTAAACGTATTGTTGTTAAAAACAATAACATCTCCCACAACTTTGTTTTTAAGCAGTTGCCCAATGGGAGAACCTAGAGAAATACTAAAGTAGTCTGAATCATCAAGTTCAATTTTGCCCATACTTATGGTAATAAAAAAATGATTGGAGGTGGTTTTTACCAAACTTCCTAAAACTACATTGGTATTCATTGTTTTTGGGTTGATTACATTTAAGGTGTCCAGCATTTTTTTGGCATCGTTTAAATACTGCAAATTCAACTCTAAGTCATTAAACAGTTTTCCGTTGCCAGAATCGTCACCTTCATCATTTGCTTTGTCATTGCTCTCAATAGATTCCTTTATGGTTTCTATTTCGTCTTTATAACTAGCAATACGCTTGTTTACATAGCTGTAACAAGCTTGTAATAATTGTTCTTTTACCTTCATATCTTATACAAAGATAGGATGAAAAACTTGAATATTGCTAATTAATTTTTCTTTAACCAAATGCATCATACGTTTGTTTAAAGCTGAAGAATTTGTAATGTAAAACCGATATTCCTCGACCGTAAACTGCCCAATAACCATCCCTTTTAAGGAGTTTCGGAATTTCATGTCTTTTTGGATGGCATTTTCTATGTAATCTATTTGTTTTTCAACCGATAAACCAAAAAATACATTTTTATGCTTGTTGACATAATTTTTAAAAACTTCAACAAATAAATCTCCTTGAAGTTTTATTATGGGTCTTAAAGTAGCGTTTTGAAAACGCTCGTCATCGCTCATGGAATCTGAAAACAAAGCTGAAGAGATTTGAGGACGACACTCTAATAGGTCTGTAGATCTGTTCATTTTATAAGTTTTCTTAAATTTATAAATATTGACATGGAAATTTCATGGAACCCATTTTCAATATTAACAGGGTTATTAACAAATAGAGAAAAAGCATATGCACATAGATGTAAATAATGTCCTTTTTGCAGTTATCATACTATTATTAGGTATCTTTGAAAGACCCTAAAAAACAGATTTAATATGAGATTCCATACAAGAAAATGGGTAAAACCCGAAGATTTAAACCCAAACGGCACTTTGTTTGGTGGCCGTTTGTTGGCTTGGATAGACGAAGAAGCTGCTTTATACACAAACATTCAATTGGAAAATTCTAAAATTGTGACAAAGTATATTTCTGAAATTAACTTCAATAGCTCTGCAAAACAAGGGGATATTGTTGAATTGGGAATGAGCGTTGTGAAATTTGGAAAAACATCCATTACATTAAATTGTGAGGCACGAAACAAAATGACCCGAGAAACCATTTTAACAGTAGATAATATTGTGATGGTAAATCTAGATGAAGAAGGCAAACCAACACCTCATGGAAAAAAGAGGTTGGAATATGTTAAAGACAGGTTGAAAAAAACTACGTAGTGAACTTTGGGAAATCGGTTGGGTATTCAAATAGCTCCAATTCAAAATACGGCACAGCGGAAATGGCATGATCAAAAATATCAGACATGATGTACTCGTAGTTTTCCCAACGTTTATCGCTACTAAAAGCATAAATTTCCAAAGGCAACCCATGAGGTGTAGGCTCCAATTGCCTAACCATGATGGACATGTCTTTGTTAATGGCTGAATGATTTTGAATGTAACTTAACAAATACTTTCTAAACACTCCTAAATTGGTCATGTTTCTCCCGTTTATCAAGGTGGATTTATCTACATTGTGAGTGTCATTATAACTTGTAATGTCTTTTTGTCTCTGGGTTAAATAATCAGAAATCAACTCTATTTTTTTAAGCGCTTCTATTTGTTCATCCTTTAAATAGTGTACACTTTTCGCTTTTAAAACCAACGCACGTTTAATACGTCTTCCTCCAGAAGATTGCATGCCTCTCCAGTTTTTAAAGGAATCTGTTAAAATAGCATAGGTAGGAATGTGTGTAATGGTCATATCGAAATTTTGAACCTGAATGGTAGACAGGTTAATTTCAATAACATCTCCATCTGCACCAAACTTTTCCATGGTAATCCAATCCCCAATTCTAACCGAATCGTTTATGGATAGCTGAATACTGGCTACAAAACCCAGAATGGTGTCTTTAAAGATTAACAATAAAACAGCAGATGCAGCACCAAGAGTTGTAAAAAACTTGATAAAGGACAGATCTATTAAAATGGCAAGACAGGAAGCAATACCTATAATCCATACAAACAACATGGCTACCTGTATGTAACTGTCTATGGGTTTATCCTTTAATCGTGGTAAGGTTTTAAAATAGGATTCAAAGGTTTTTAAAAGACTTTTAATGATCCAAATGGTTAAGAAGACTCCATAAACCTTTAAAATGGTTACTATATAGCTTTCAAAATGTGGAAAATCGTAAAATACAACAGGAAAAATCTTAATGGTAATAATTAAGGGAACTATATGAGCAATGTTCCTTGGTGCTTTATGGTTCACCAATAAGTCGTCGAAATTGGTTTTGGATTTAGCTGAGAATTTAGTGAACGCATTTACCAATATCCTGCGTGCAACATAATCTGTAATGTAAATAACAACAGCCAAAATAAGTACCAAACATAGCATGTTTAGATACTTTGCTGCTGTTTCAGAAACCTGAAGCGAAACAAAATAATCGTAAAAAAAACATTGCAAGTCGTTCATTAGGATACTTGTTTTAAATAAACTTTATCTATATAAAAAGTTCCAAAAGGTATTATGGATGCTGCCAAAACAAACAACAAAGATTTAGATTTCCATTTTAATTTTGAACCTAAAACAATGGCCAAAATAATATAGGCCACAAACAAAAGTCCATGAGGCATGCCCAGCATTTTTACATATTGTGGATCGTTGCCAAAATATTTAATTGGCACTGCTATAAACAACAATAATATATAGGAAATCCCTTCTAAAAGCGCCACTAGTCTAAAAATGTTTAATAAAGAAAACATATGCTTATTATTTTAATTGGCAAAAATACAATACCAAAGATAAATTACAGCATTTTTAAAATGTTTTTAACGAATGGGATTTTAGCTTAAAAAAATCCTTATAGAAGTAAAAAACAGTAAGTTATCGGAAAAATTTAAATCATAACGATAAAATGATTGCTCATTTTATTATTGTAATACCTTTATATCATAATTATGTAAGCAACCAATATTAAAAACTAAACACTAAAATATGCAACCTACCATTAAAGGCATATACAAACAGGTTATACCATCTTTTATCTTACTTTTATTTTTTGGTCAGGTTAATAGCTTTGCCCAAGCTACAACAGCTGTTCCAGATACGAATTTTGAACAGGCCTTGATTAACCTGAACATAGATACCAATGGCCTAAATGGAACTATCTTGAATAGCGATGCAGTAGGTGTTTACTATCTAAACGTAAGCAATCAGTATATTCAGGATTTATCAGGTATTGAAGCGTTTACAAGTTTGAAAAAATTAAATTGTTCTTACAACCTTTTAAGTAGCTTGAATATTTCCCAAAATAGCCACTTGGAAGAACTCAATGCCAATGACAATAATATCAATTCCATAGATTTAAGTCAGAATACCAAATTACATAAAGTACAAATAAGTGCAAACCAATTAACTGCCATAGATGTTTCTGCTAATTTTAGTTTGGAAGAATTATCGGTTAGCTTAAACAATTTAACTGCTTTGGATGTGTCAGGCAATTCAAGTTTGGAGTTTTTAGGATGTTATGCAAATCAATTAGAAACTTTGGATCTTTTAAACAATTCACAATTAAAATATTTACATGTGGATTTTAATGCATTGGATGAACTGGATGTATCACAAAATTTTAATTTAAAAACACTGTCTTGCAGTAACAACAATTTAAACAACTTACCTATTGCACCAAATACAGAACTTAGCTATTTGGACTGTAGAAACAACAATCTTACCAACTTGGATATTGTTACCAATACCGATTTAAAAAGATTGTTTATTAGTGATAACAATATCAGTGAAATAGACCTCTCCAATGCTCCAGGATTATTGTTGTTTTATGCCAGATTCAATAATTTAGTTTCCTTGGACATTTCAAACAATTCCTATTTACGATGGATAAAATGTGAAGGCAATAACTTATCCATGGTCGATTTTAGAAATGGCAATAATAGCCATATTTCAGAATTTGTAATGTCACAAAACAACAATTTAAGTTGTATTTATGTGGACGATGCCGAAGCAAGCTTTCTCGATAATTGGATCATAGACGATGTAAGTGCATTTGTGGAGAACGAATCGGATTGTGAAGCATTATCGGTTTATGAAGCAAATGAATTTACTTTTCAAATGTTTCCAAATCCAGCCACAGAACAAGTTACTGTTTCCATTAAAACCAAAAATGCCACTTTCGAGTTATACTCCATTAAAGGACAATTGATTCATAGCCAAAAATTAAGTCTTGGTACCAATTACGTACCATTAAATAAATTAAGCTCTGGGTTGTATTTGGTTAAAATAATGACTGAAAGTACATCAGAGACCAAAAAACTTCTGCTTAATTAAATCTGGCGCTTAAATTTACAGGAAAGCTACAATAAAATGTTTCTATACCACAGCGTAGCTTTACAATGAATAGAGAGAATATTTTGAGGCTTCCAAAAAAGACAGGCCATTCTTTAAATAAATTAAAATGAAAGCCTTATCTTTGTAGGAGTTAGAGAAGATATACCTAATTTCATAACACAGGTATTGCATATCATATCTTTAGGTTCTTTAATAATTTACATGGTTCTTATCGAAACATTCGTTTAGTATTTTAACTTCTTCTTATGCAATACATTATCAATTAATTTTTAAAACAACGAATGGCAAAATCACAACAAACATTTAATAAAAGTGAAAAAGAAAAAAAGCGTTTAAAAAAACGTGAAGATAAGCGTAAGAAAATGGAAGCCCGTAAACTTGAAAAAGAAGAAGGAGGGAACGAAGGTATCCAGTTTGCTTATGTGGATTACAATGGGAACTTAACCGATACTCCTCCAGACCCATCCATGAAAGTAAAAGTAGATGCCGAAAGTATTGAGGTGTCCATCCCAAAGCGCGACGACAGCGAAGTTGAAGCTTTTGATCCTGTAAGACAAGGTAAAGTTTCATTTTTTGATAACTCTAAGGGATTTGGGTTTATTTTGGATTCAGAAAATCAAGAAAAATACTTCTGTCACGTCAGTGGTTTGATAGATGATATACAAGAAAACGATAAAGTTTCTTTTGAGCTTGAAAAGGGCATGAAAGGCATGAATGCCGTTCGAGTGAAACTAGTGGAATAAACAGAATTACAATTTGCATGTATAAATCCCATCAATTTATTTTTTGATGGGATTTTTTAATTATAAATGGCATAGCTTTTCAACCTCATTTAAAACACGTTGCATTCTAAGCTCTGAAATCCCAATTTTTTGCATGGTTTTTTTTCCGTGTTTTAATTCTTTTACTAAAATTATGTTTTCGTCCATTAACAGATGCTTTTCCTTCTTGGTCAAGGTTGTTAAAGCTGTTACAGGGTAAAGTGCCAAGCTATCTATATTCGCTTTTAAGCCATTGTTTTTCGGATAGTCCCAACTTAACAAAGTCAACCCAATGCACCTGCCATAGTTTATGGCATCTTCGGTAAACCTGGTGTTGGTAACCAACCAACCTTGTTTTAAGTGGGTCTTGTTATTTGGATTGCTGTTCCATTGCTTTTGTATGTCCAGAAACCTGGAATTTATGTACAAAGGAACTTTTACGTTACTGCTGCCTTTGGGATCTGAATGAAATTTACATTCTATGGCATACACAAAGCCCTCTTTTTCTGCCAAAACATCTATCTCATGGGTAACACATTCCCCATTTAAAATCACGCTCACTTGGGTTTGAAAGCCTTTTTCCTTTAGCAAAGCTCCTACCAGTCTCTCAAAAGGGTAACCTGTAGGTCCCAAATCGAAAATGGCACGCTTTAAACTGTATCGGGAAGCAGATATTTTATTGTGTTTTTTTAATAATGCAAAGGCTTTTTTATAGATGCTGTTGGACGACATGCCATCATAGACCTCCTTTTGTATTTTCGCCACTATGGTATCAACGGTGTCTTTGTTTGCTCCAGAAAAGAGCAGCGATTGGCGTAATTTTTCAAATTTAAACAGCTCTGTTTCACCATTGCTTTTTTGAATAAAAATTTGTCTTTCCATAAGGTACTGTTTTTAAAATCTTAAAATCTCTGTCATGATACCAAGCCTGATCACAGAGACCTGGTGTTGAAAATAGATGTTGTAATAATCCATACCATGATAAAACTGAATGAAAAATCCAATATCTTCAAAAAACTTGGGATGGTAATAAAAAGTAAGCTTGGCGTTGATCCTATCTAAATCAAACATCTTTAAATCGTTGTAATTATCCAGCATAAATACGATTTCTGCCTTCAAGGAAAATTTGGCCCTGTCCTGATTGGCAGCTCTGTTGATGGGAAATTTAAGGGAGGTAAAGGCATTGTGCCACCTTAAACCACTATACAGCCCTTGCAGTTCTTCCTGCATCCAATATTTTGGGTGAATTTCAAAAGAACTTTTAAAGGACTTAAGGGCTTTTAATTTTTTACTGTAACCTGTTTGAATGAGGCCCAATTCTATAAAATTGATTGAAAAATTCCCGGACTCTAAATTTATGGAACCATCGTCCCTGTAAAAATCGCCATCCTGTCCATTGGAATGATGCGCAAGTCGGCCAAACAACACTGTATATTCTAGTATGTTTTTCTTGTTTAAAAGATAAAACGCCGAAATTTGAGGGATGTAACTTGGGGTTCTTATGGGAAAAGATTCTTCGTTGTACATTCTTAAAATTATCTGTGGCGTTAAAACAGCCATCAATTTGGAATCTTTTCGTTTCCTGATAACAAACGAAGGGTTGATATTGGCTTCGAACAACAAAGGTTCTATATTCCCTATATCTGTGGGCAGGGTTATATAACTGTCACTTTGATTGATTAAGGCTACCTTTTCCAGGGTAAGTTTGGGCAAAAGGGAATCGGTTTCCTGTGCCATGAAATGGAAAGGGGTTATGGTAACAGATATCGATATAAGGATTCTATACAACATCACTATTTATAAATTGCTTTAATTGTTATGCTGGTATCTTTTACGATGTTAAAACTGGCTTTTTTAAAATTTGGACGGTTGTTAAGCCCAAAATCATCATAGTTTGAAAACCCAACACCTTCACTGGGCAACGGCAACATGAATTTTTTATCTATTTTTTCATTGTTGTTTTCATCATGTAAAATGGTTGCAGCGTATTGTCCTTCAGGTAAACCAGCAAAGGTGACTCTTGCCTTATTGTTGGAGATGCTTGCTATCTTTTTTTTATAATAAGCTTCAAAATTTTCATCTGGAATGGAACCTTCCTGGTTGTATAAGGCAATAAGCACAGTGCCTTTTGAGTTTTTTAAAGCGTTGACATTAATGGTTAAATTATGCTTGTTCTGTTGGACAATAACAAATAGGTTTGCCATTAAAACGAAACTTATGACGACCGTTTTTTCCATTGGGATTTATTGAGTTTAAAATAAGCTATAATTGAAAAAGTAAGGGTGAACATCATTCTAAATAGCATTGCAGTTATGGTTTTTGCTTCATAAATGCCTCCATTTTTAATGTGAAACAGTAAAACCACAAACCCTAGTATTAAAAGGACCAAAGTTGATAGCAACATATAAAAGGTCCATGTTTTACTTTTAACAAATCCGTAAACAGCCAAGAGATATAAAAAGCTACAAATAAAATTGATCCAAACAATAAAAAGCACATAATTGCCTTCTTTGGCTCTTATATTAAACCAATCGAAAATAACCGAACTGCTCATGAACAATGTAAGTAAAGCAAATATGAGCAATATGATGGCGCTTAGCATAGAAACTGTATTCATGTTTTTTTTCATAAAAGTTATGTTTTTGTTTTACGTTCTCCCAACCACCATTTTGGTCTGTCCTTTTGGTTGATCAACCCAAATTTTTTAATGGCGTGAGATTCAATATGTGTTATCACTTCAGTAACAGAATCCGTAACAAACAACAACTCCATATCTTCAGGGCTGATGCTCTCATTTTTTGCCATTAATTCAATGTGTTCACATAATTCCTTGTGAAATTCTGAATCGAAAATAACCACAGGGAAATTTTGAATAACTTTGGTTTGGATTAGGGTTAACGCCTCAAAAAGCTCATCTAGCGTACCAATTCCTCCAGGCATGATTACAAAAGCATAAGAATACTTTACCAATATAACTTTACGTATAAAGAAGTAAGGAATATTTATCCATTTATGAAGATACGGGTTTGGTTTTTGCTCAAAGGGTAAAATGATGTTGCAACCAACCGAATAACCGCCAGCTTCAAAAGCACCTTTATTTGCAGCTTCCATAATGCCAGGACCACCACCTGTCATCACAGTAAATCCCAGTTTGGACAATTCTGCCCCAATTTTTTCAGCATGTTTATAATGTTCAGATTCTTTGGTAAATCGTGCAGAACCAAAAACGGTAACACAAGGCCCAATAAAGTGCATTTTTCTAAAAGCATTTATAAAATTGAAAAACACCTTAAAAGCAAAGGTCAGTTCTTTGAATCGCGATAAAGGCCCTCTTACAAACAAGGATTCGTCTGTTGCAAGTTTAAAGTTTTTTTGGCGTTTCATGATAGTAAGTTTAAGTGGTTTTTTTATAGCTCCAAACAGCCAGGCCATTCATTATAATTGCATAAACAAGGGTTTTAACAAGTTGGGGAAGTATGTCCACAAACCCAGAACCTTTTAGCATAACCATACGCATCACTTCAACAAAATACTTGATAGGATTGAATTCCGTTAGGGTTTGTGCCCATCCTGGCATGCTTTCAATAGGTGTGAACAAACCACTCATTAAAATAAAAATAACCGTAAAGAACCAAGCTATGAACATGGCTTGTTGTTGTGTATCTGTAAAATTGGAGATAAACAAGCCCATACCAAGTATTACTAAAATATAAATGGAAGTATAAAAATACATGAGCAACAAATCCCCAATCATGGGAACATTAAAAATAAGTTTTGCAATAATTAAACCTATGGTCAACAATCCCATTCCAATTACCCAAAATGGAAAAAGTTTTCCTATAATAAACTGACTTTTCTTGATAGGAGTAACATTTATCTGTTCTAAAGTGCCAATTTCTTTCTCTCTTACGATATTCATTCCAGAAAGGAACAAAGTAATCATGGTAACCAGTAACACTAAAATTCCGGGAACCATAAACGTTTTGTAGTTAAGGGTTTCATTATACCAAAACAGCGGAATGCTGGTAATGGTTACAGGTTGGATTTGAGCATCTGAAACCTGCATTAAATCTGTTTTAATTTGTTTGTTGTAACTCTGTACGATTTGTGTAACATATACGTTTTCAACACCAGCTGCAGCTCCATCAATGGCATTGATGGTAACCCCTAAACTTGTTGTTTTGTTTTTTTGTAAATCGCGTTCAAAATGTGATGGGATTTCCAGGAAAACATCCACTTCTCCTTTCAGCATAGCAGAACTTGCTTGAGTTTCTGATGGAAATACAGTAAGTACATCAAAATAAGTGGATGCTTCAAATTTATCTATCAAAGCCCTGGAAGACGCGCTATGGTCATTGTCTATGAAGGCAAATTTGATGTTTTTAACTTCAAAGGTTGCTGCATTGGACAATATGATGAGTTGGAGTAGTGGTAACACAAAAATAATAGGTAACATGCCTTTATTTCTAAAGATTTGCTTAAACTCCTTCTGTATAATGTATCTTATTGTTTTCATATATTTTCCACAAAGTGGAAACTTCTTTTTTAATTCCTGAAACCTACAAGATTTTAAAAAACCTGTGCAGGATAAAGTTCTCTAGTCTATAATTACTCCAACCTAATTTTATATTTCTTTACGCTCAATCCTATAAACAGGATGGTCATTCCAAGTAAAATCAAGGTTTCTTTCCATATAAATTCCAATCCAACACCTTTTAACATAATTCCTTTTAATATGATGATAAACCATTTGGCCGGAATAATGTTGCTTAAAACCTGAAGAGGCAATGGCATACTGGATATTGGAAAAATGAAACCAGATAATAAGATAACAGGAAGCATGAGTCCCATTAAAGAAATCATCATTGCTGTTTGCTGCGTTGCAGATATGGTTGAGATTAAAATCCCCAAAGCCAATGCCGAAATAATAAAGAGCACACTTTCCAGCGCCAATAAAAACAAACTCCCTTGTACTGGCATTTTAAAGATGAAGATGCTTAATAAAACTATAACTACAGCATTTATTACAGACAGAAAAATATATGGGAACACCTTGCCAATAATTACCTGAAAGGGTTTTATGGGAGATACCAATAAAATTTCCATGGTTCCAAGTTCTTTTTCCCTGGTGATGGAAATAGAGGTCATCATGGCTGAAACCAACATTAAAATAATGGTCATAACTCCAGGTACAAACATATACACGCTTTTTAATTCTGGATTGTAAACCATTCGTGGTTCTGGCACAATCACATAATCAATATGGATGGCCTTATTTTGCTCCTGTTGATAATTCTGTAAAATGGAATTTATATAATTGCTAATGGTATTGGCTGTATTTGGGTCTGTGGCATCTGTAATGATTTGAACCGTTGCCTGATGGTCTTTGATAAGGTTCTTGCCAAAATCTGTTTCAAAGTTCAATACAGCTTTTACTTTTCCTTTTTTAAAAACAGCTTCTATATCTGTTTCACGTTCCAATATTTGCTTGATGCTAAAATATTTTGAAGCCGAAATTTTATTAATGATTTCTTTGGTTGTAGCATCTTTGGAATGATCTAGAATGGCTATGTCCACATTGTTGATTTCGTTGGTGATGGCAAAACCAAACAGTAAAATTTGAACGATGGGCATGCCAAATAGGATAAACAACGAGCGTGTATCCCTAAAAATATGGTAAAATTCTTTTTTTATAAAGCCTACAAAACGTTTCATCCTCTAGCTAATTTTAGAAACACATCGTTCATATTATCAACCTGAAATTGTTCTTTTAATTTTTTTGGGGTATTTAAAGCTTCTATTTTTCCATTTACCATAATGGAAACTCTATCGCAATACTCGGCTTCATCCATATAATGTGTGGTAACAAAAATGGTTGTGCCATAATGGGCTGCTTTGTAAATCATTTCCCAAAACTGTCTTCTGGTAATGGGATCCACGCCACCTGTTGGCTCATCTAAAAACACAATTTTAGGTTCGTGCAACAAAGCCACGGAAAAGGATATTTTTTGTTTCCAACCCAAAGGCAAGGATCCAACCAATTGATTGGATACCTCTTGCAAACCCAAATCTTCAATAAGTTCCTTGGTTTTTTCTTTAATCCTAGCTTTTGTTAACCCATAAATGCCACCAAAAAAGCTAATGTTTTCTTTAACCGTTAAATCGTCGTATAACGCAAATTTCTGACTCATGTAACCAATGTTCTTTTTAATGTCTTCAGCTTGTGTAAACACATCAAAACCGGCTACGTTTGCTTTTCCAGAAGTTGGAATGGAAATACCAATAAGCATTTTCATGGCAGTGGTTTTTCCGGCGCCATTGGCACCAAGGAAACCAAAAATCTCTCCTTTTTTAACTTCGAAAGTAATGCCGTTTACAGCTTTAAAATCGCCAAACATTTTGGTTAAGTCTTCTGCCTGTATGACGTTGGTTTTTTTCATTGTTGTAAACATACTAGGTTTTTGAAAGCTTGCAGGTTCTGTTTGGTTATTTTGCCAATTCCATAAAACTGTCTTCTATGGTAGCCTGGGTTTTTTCTATTTTAATATTTAAAAGTTTTTCAGCTTCCAAATACATTTTTAAATCGTTGATTTTAAAATCATTTCGTACATCTGTGTAATGCACAAATTCTCCAAAAGGATACACACTATGTTGATATTGATAGTCCTTTAAACTGTTAATTAATAGATACATGTTGTTGGCACTTACATTATAAATGGTTTTAGGATATTGTTTTACAATAGCCTCTGGTGTGTCGATTTGTAATATCTGTCCATCTTGAATCAAAGCTATTCTATCGCACAAGGCAGCTTCATCCATGTATGGTGTAGACACCAATATGGTAATGTTTTTTTGCTGCAAGCGTTTTAACATGTCCCAAAATTCTTTTCTGGAAACGGGATCCACACCAGTTGTAGGTTCATCCAGAAACAATACTTTGGGTTTGTGTATTAAAGCACAACTCAAAGCCAGTTTTTGTTTCATGCCTCCAGAGAGTTTTCCGGCTCTTCTGTCTTTAAACGGTTCTATCTGTACGTAAATGTCCTTTATTAAATCGTAGTTTTCCTCTATGGTTGTCCCAAAAATGGTCGCAAAAAATTCCAAGTTTTCTTCAACGGTTAAATCTTGATATAAAGAGAACCTTCCAGGCATATACCCAACATGTTTCCTAATGTTTTTAAAATCTTTCAACACATCAAAACCAACAACACTTGCTTGGCCTTTATCGGCTATCAATAAGGTAGTGAGGATTCTAAAAAGCGTTGTTTTTCCTGCTCCATCTGGACCAATGAGCCCAAAAAGCTCATTGGGTTTTACTTCAAAGGAAATATCCTGTAAGGCTTTTACTTCTTTATAAGATTTTGATATGTTTGAAACTGTTATTCCCAAAGCCTTTTAATTTTGTACAATGACTTTAGATTCTAAAACAACCTTAGAGGTAATGGAATTTGAGATAAGACAGGCTTTTTCAGATTTCTCGATGATACGTTCTGCACGATCGCGTTGCTTTTCGTCTGAAACAACAACCTCTGGAAATACATGAATTTCACTCATTACAAATTTGCCATCTACTTTTTCCAAAACACCTTTTGATGGACACTTAAAACTGATAAATTCCAATTTTGAATATTCAGCAATGGCTAAAAAAGTGGTCATTAAGCAACTGCTAACAGCTGCTGTGAACAAGTGCTCTGGCGACCAAATATGGGGCATGCCATTTGGGAACTCTGGTGGAGTTGCTACTTCCAAACAGTTGGATTCCTGAGTTTCTTTGTTGTACAATTCCGGTGAGCACATGGTGCCTTTTCGGTCTTGTGTCCAAGTGATATCTACTTGATATTCATGTTTTTCCATGGTGTGCTTTGTTAAATTATTTAAAATACCTATTGTAAGCTTCTACATTTTCCTGAATACTGTTTTTTATTTTTGAAGCTTCCTCCAGGTTGTCAACTTCTGAAAGGGCATCAATTTTTTCCATCAATGGAAGTAACCACACATGTAAATTGTCGTGAGATGGTCCTTTCATGGTACATTCTTTTATAACATAGTTTTTGGCTTCTGTAAGTTCTTTTGCTAATTGGTGATAACCCTCCAAGGTGGTTGTTTGTTGGGTCTTTAGGATATCTTTCATTTTTTCAACACCTATATTGGTTTCTTCATTGGCTACCCATTTATTGCCATTGTCCAACTGTATTTCTTCCATCCAGTTGTTGCTAATTGCAGAATGTGCATCATGCGTCTCATGTGACTCATGATTGTCATGCGATACTGTCTCTACTTCTTCTGTATTGTTTTGTTCTGTGTTTTGTGTTTCTTTTTTACTGTTGTTACAACTTGTAAAAAGCAATGCCAAGATGGCAATAGATAAAATTGATTTTTTCATAATATGAATATTTAAAGGGTTGATTTTTAATTGTTGAGCCACATTTCGGCAGGCATGCCTATTTTAAGGCTACCATCGTTCTTAACGGTCACTTTTACGGCATATACCAATGCAACGCGCTCTTCTTTGGTTTGAATGATTTTAGGTGTGAATTCAGCTTCCGAAGCAATCCAGGTAATGGTTCCAGGATAATCTTTCATATCATCCTTATCATCTATTTTTACTGTTACTTCTTCACCAATCTTTAAGTTGGCCAATTGGGTTTCGCTAACATACACACGCAATTCCATATGCTCTAAATCGGCTATTTTGTAAAGAGGTTTCCCAAACGCTGTAATTTCATTAGGTTCGGTATATTTTGTTAGTACTGTTCCTGTAATTGGATTTACGATTTTACATTTTTCTATCTGGTCTTCTATTTGCTTTAATTGAACATCAATGCTTTTTAGTTCATTGACAACAGGCGCATTTTGGATTTCAACACTTCTTATTTGTTGATTTATCACATCTATTTCACCTAATATATCGTCCAATTGTTTTTGGGTTCCAGCATTGTCACGAATCAGGTTTTCTGTTCGCTCTTTATTGGTGTTTGCTGTCTTCAATTTTGCCTTTAAAACAGCAATTTGAGACAACACACCTTTGGATTTGCTGCTAACTACATCCTTGGAGACCAATAACTGTTCGCGTTTTAAAGCTAAAGGAATGGTATCTATATAACCAACAAAAGTGTTTTGTTGCAGTTTGTTGCCTTCTTGAACATCAAACTGCATGAGTTTGCCGTTGTTTTCTGCAGAAACCGTAATTTCTGTTGCTTCAAAATTACCATATCCATCTGCTTTTCCGTTGGATTGACCACAGGAAATAAGTGTCAATATGGCAAAACCTAATATATAGCTGTGTGTATATTTCATTTTTAATGTCCTTGAGTTATATTGTAATTTGCTTTAGCTAATTCCAATTGAATGTTGTGTGTGATAAGCATGTTTTCTGCTTCGTATAAATTGGTTAATTCTGTAATGTAAGTAGATGCTGTAATTACACCATGCCTTAATTGAGACTCGGTTGCCAACAGCACATCTTTACGGAGTGTGATGATTTCTGTGTCTATAACAATATGTTCTGCAATCTTGTCTATTTCCTTTTGATGCTGATTGAGTTGTATGTTGTTGTTTAGCTGAAAAATCTCGGTTTCGTTATCTACAATATCTTTATTGATTAGCAAAGACTCCCGTTTCTTTTTGTTTGAATTCCAATCAAACACATTCCAATTCAATTTAATGCCAACGGTATAAAAGGGCTCGAAGGAATTGTCCAACATGTTCAATCCCGGATTTCCAATGCCTCCTGTTGCAAAACCAAGTAATTTGGGAATGTTTTCTTTATGCAAAAGTTGTTCCTGACTTTCTATTTCTTCTTTTTTTAACTGAAACAAGGCCATTTCCGGACGTTGTACAGTAGGCGTGAGACTGATGGCAATTTCTGGTTTTTGAAACTCTGTGGAAACATCCAAGGGTTTGCCTATTAATGTAGCTAAGGTTTCTACCAATACAGTTTTGTTGTTGTTTATTTCAGAAAATTGTTGTTGGATTTTTAACAACTCGGCTTCAATGATTTTATCGGAAGAAGGAAGTATGGAACCATGTTTAATGCCAGATTTCACTTCCTGTAACTTACTTTCCAATTGGGTTTGTTTTGCTTTGAGCAAATCAAAAGATTCATTGTTAAGCAAAATGGAAAAATAGAGCTGGTTTACCTGTTGTTTTAATTGATACAAGGTGACTTCCAGTTCTTTTTGCTGTGTTTTTAACTGTGCTTGTTTTGCTTTGGAAGAAGCCTCTATGGAACCACCATGATAAATTAATTGATTAACCGATAAGGTTGCTCGATATTGATCGTTGTTTGGAGGCTCAATACCGCTATTTGGTATGGGTACCTGTGTGACATCCGATAGGTAAGAGGCCTGCGCATCCAGATGCAACTGTGGTAACTTGGCAGTTTCTATAGCGTCAATTTCCAAATCGTTCTTATTTTCCAATAAAGCCTTTTGTTTTGCCAAAGGGTAATTTTCTGTTACCAAATCATAACAGCGTTCAAGCGTTATTTGCTGTTGAGACCAGCCCATTGTGCTTATTAAAAAGAAAATCAAGATGCTACATGTCGTTTTCATCTTAATGTTGTTTTATGGAATGAATAATAAATTCTGAAACTTCTGTTTTACGTTGCTCCATAAGTTTTTTAAACCCTTGATCGTCTGTTTTAACAAATGCTTTAACCAAAGGTTTTGCAACAAATGGAAATATGTTCAAGGCCAGGATGTTGATAAACAACTGATCGCCTTTGGTTGGTTTCAAGATTCCTTGTTCAACCTCCAGCGCTACTTGTGCCTTAAACTTATCTATGTTCAGGATGCTATTGTTTTCCTGAATGTTTTTAATGAAATCTGGATTTCTGTTAAGTTCCTGAATGATGAAATTTGGCAAATAGGGATGCTTAATGATGAATGAAATGTAATTGGAGCTAAAGTTTTTCACTTTATCTTCAATGGAAGAGTTGTCGTTCAAAATTTTATTGAGCTGTGGAGCCAATAAAGAAAAGGCATTTTTAAACACAGCTTCAAAAAGCAATTGTTTGCTTCGGTAATAATAATGTAGCATGGCTTTGTTAATTCCAGCCTTATCTGCAATTTCCTGCATTCTGGCACCATCCATTCCTTTGGTTTGAAAGACGTCTTTAGCAGCCGTTAATATCTGTTCCTCAGTGTTTTTATCTTTAGTCTTTGTCATAATTAACTATAAAGTTTAACCATTTGGTTAGCAAAGATAGCAAATTATTTCAATCGCAAACAGGATTATGAGATTAATTTTTATTTACTCTATAAATACATGCATTAAACAAAGGGATTTAAGCTGTTTTGAATTACATTAAAGACCTTATTTCAGTTAACATCAATAAATAGTTTTTAAAAAGTTTTAAAAAAGAGTTATTATTATATTAGCAAAAAAAAACAGCTTTATTAAAACAAGTATATTATATATAACACTTTTGATGTTATTTTTTGGTAGTAATCAAACCAAAGCGCAAAACGACACGATAGCTGAAAGTAAAATCAATGTGAAGTATACAGATAAAGGCTTTGCATTTAGTACTGCAGACAATAAGTATTTGCTACATATAGAGTCTAGATTACAATTTAGGTTTGCAACACCTAATGACCAAAATCCAGTAACGTTTGATGATTTTCATGAAGGAAAACAAACTACGTTCAAGATTAATAGAGCGCGTTTAAAAATTGGTGGTCATGCCTATAAACCTTGGTTAAAATATTATTTTGAATACGAACTTTCACAAGGTAACTTATTGGATTTTCGAATTATGATTGAACGTTGGGATTTTTTTAAAATCAAGGTTGGTCAATGGAAAACGTACTATAACCGAGAACGTGTAATTTCTTCTGGAAAGCAACAAATGGTGGATCGATCTATTATTAATAGGCCTTTTACCTTAGATAGACAGCAAGGTATTGAATTCTATGGTCGAGTGTTTCCTCAAACCTTGGCAGATTTTACATACCATATATCCATATTGACTGGAGCGGGAAGAGGTGCCACAGAAAATGATGATGGACATTTAATGTATGTGGGACGTTTACAGTGGAACATGTTTGGTAGGGAATTGGAAATGACTGGATCTGATTTAAAATTTCATACCAAACCTACTGGCTTGCTTGCTTTGGCAGCAGCTACCAATAGAAGCCCTTACACGCGTTTTTCTCAATCTGGAGGTGGAGAATTATTTGGCTATGAGCAAGGTATTCCAGGACAATATCATGTAAAACAGGCATTGGTGGAAACTGCTTTTAAATATAAAGGCTTTTCTTGGCAAAATGAGTTTCATGTAAAAACTATAGAAGATAATGTAAATGATAATACAAGAAAGCTCTCTGGACATTATTTTCAAGCAGGTTATTTCTTTTCTAATTTGTGGAGTTTTGTTCCAGAACCTCTTGAAATTGCTGGTATTTATACAAAATACAGACCAGATGTTGATATAGACAATAATTACGAAAGAGAATTGGGTATGGTTTTTAATTGGTTTTTTAAGGAACATAGAAACAAATTGTCTATGGAATGTACCAACTTTACGTTTCAAGGAGCTGATGGGCAAAACCCAAGTGAATGGCGATTTCGCTTACAATGGGATATTTCCTTTTAAATGGTGAGGTTGTTGTGTTTTTTAAAACAAATTACAAACCTTGTTTTAAAATGGTATAAACCAATTCTTTGGTTAACTTTTTATCTCCAGTTTTTTTTCTTAAATCATCGAATGAAAACCTAAAATCGCAACCATCTTTATAGGCTGAACATCCATAAGCTGTTTTACCTTTAATTACAGTACCTTTTTGGCACTTAGGACAAGCCAATGTATCTGGAACATCAATAAAAGTCATTTTTTTAGGTTCTAAAATAAGTTGAAACATATCGTTAAACCTCAACAAACCCTCAACTTCTTGACCCTCTTTTTTAAATCCTTTTAAATTGACAGTAGATCCTTTTTGGAGCAATCTTAAAAATTGCTTGTCAGATACTTTTTTTTCATAAACCTTAAACGGAAGTATAAACGTACAGCCTTCTTTGTATGCACTGCAACCATAAGCCGATTTTCCTTTTAAAAGGGTTCCCTTTTGACATTTGGGACAGGTTTCTGCTGTCACACCAGCTTTCTTTTTTTGCTCTTTTTTAGCTTGTCGGTGTTTCACTACGGCTACCTGTGAAATGTTCGCTCTGGTGGTTTCGCTCCGTACTTCATAAACCAAATCATCTACCATTTTTTTCATATTGATGATAAACTGACTGGCACTGAATTCCCCTTTTTCTATGTCCTTTAATTGTTTTTCCCACAAACCGGTTAATTCTGCCGATTTCAATAGATCGTTTTGTATGATATCTATTAATGCTATGCCAGTTACTGTTGGTAGAATTTGTTTTTTATTCCGTTTGATATACTGACGCTTAAAAAGCGTTTCAATAATGTTGGCCCTTGTGGAAGGTCTTCCAATACCATTTTCCTTCATTAAATCCCGCAATTCATCATCATCCACTTGTTTTCCAGCCGTTTCCATAGCACGTAGGAGGGAAGCTTCAGTAAACTGATTGGGTGGTTTGGTTTGTTTTTCTAAAAAACTTGGTTCATGTGGTCCTTTTTCTCCTTTAACAAAAGTTGGTAGTATGTCAGCTTCTTTCTTATTTTTTTCTGTCACACTGAGCGCAGTCGAAGTGTCAAAAACTTCTCGCCAACCTTTTTTCAGAATTTCTTTTCCTGTGGTTTTAAAGTTAACATCAGCTGCTTGACCTATAACAGTTGTGTTTGAGACCTCACAATCTGGATAGAATACAGCAATAAAACGCTTCACAATAATATCGTAAACCTGTTGCTGATTGTATTGTAAATTGGTTTGAATACCTGTTGGAATTATGGCATGATGATCTGTTACCTTCTTATCGTTAAAGACTTTAGCCGATTTTTTAATTTTCTTTCCTAAAAGTGGTTGTGTTAAAGTCGCATAATTAGTCAGTTTTTGAAGAATTCCAGCTACTTTAGGATACACATCATTTGGTAAAAAGGTGGTGTCAACTCTTGGATAGGTAACCACTTTCATTTCGTATAACTTCTGAACGATTTTTAAAGTGTCATCTGCAGAGAATCCAAACTTCGTATTGCAATACACTTGTAAACCCGTTAAATCAAAGAGTTTTGGTGCATATTCTTTTCCTTTCTTTTTTTCTATTGAAACAATTTCAAAGTCGTGTTCTTTGACTTTGTTAGCCAAAACTTCGCCATCTTCCATCTTGGTAAAACGACCTTCTTCATAAGCAAACAAGGTGTTACGATACATGGTCTGTAATTCCCAATAAGGTTGTGGCTTAAAGTTTTCTATCTCTTTAAAACGGTTGACAACCATAGCAAGCGTAGGCGTTTGCACACGCCCTACAGAAAGCACCTGTTTGTAGCCTCCATGTTTTACCGTATAAAGCCTTGTGGCATTCATTCCCAACAACCAATCTCCAATAGCTCTGGAAAATCCGGCATAATACAGGTTATCATACTTTTCAGATGGTTTTAAATTTTCAAAACCTTCTTTAATGGCTTCGGTAGTTAGTGAAGAAATCCACAATCGCTGTACTTTGCCTTTATAGTTGGCCTGATCTAAAACCCAACGTTGTATAAGTTCTCCTTCCTGTCCAGCATCACCACAATTTATAACGACTTCAGCTTTATCAAAAAGGCTCTTAACAATTTTAAATTGTTTCTGTATTCCCGAATTGCTAACTACCTTGGTTTTAAATTTTTCTGGAAGCATGGGTAAATTATTTAAATCCCAGCTTTTCCAGTGTGGTTTGTAATCGTTTGGCTCCAGGAGTGTGCACAAATGTCCAAACGTATAAGTTACTGCATAACCATTGCCTTCATAGTAACCATCATGTTTATTATTTGCTCCAAGAACGGAAGCAATTTCTCTGGCAACACTAGGTTTTTCGGCAATGCATACTTTCATTTATTACTTTTTTAGAGTGATGCAAAATACATTTTTTTATAAAAAGGATGACCTATAATTCTAATCAATTATGAAATTTTTTAAATTAATACTTGTGAGATAATTTACTTAATCGTAATATTGCAATAAATAAATCAATAACATATTATGGGACTCACAAAATCTGAAATATTTACCGAAGAACAAAACAAGCTGGCCTTAGTGGCCAAAGCTTTTGGACATCCTGCTAGAATAGCTATTTTGCAACATTTGTTTAAACTGAATAGCTGTGTTTGTGGCGATTTGGTAAATGAGATAGGATTGGCACAGCCAACCATTTCCCAGCATTTAAAAGAACTAAAAAACTTAGGAATTATAAAAGGAGATATTTCAGGAACCAGTGTTTGCTATTGCATCAATCAAGAGGAATGGCAAAACATAAAACACATGTTCACCCAGTTTTTAGAACAAGAACTAATTGACGACGAAACCTGTTGTTAAAGCATTATAACATTTATTCAATAACTCATTGATATTATGAAATTTTCAGAAATTAAATAACATTTAAGTACTTTAGAAACCATTGCTTTTAAATTACCAAACGGAACATTGGTTCCAAGTCATTTTCATGTAACAGAAGTTGGGAAAATAGACAAACACTTCATCGATTGTGGAGGAACCGTTAGAAAAGAGTCTGTAATTAATTTCCAATTATGGGAAGAAAACGATTACGACCACAGATTGCATCCAGAGAAATTGGTTCATATTATAGAATTATCTGAAAAAGTTTTAGGTCTTCCTGATTTAGATATTGAAGTAGAATATCAAGGAGAAACTATTGGGAAATACAATTTAGACTTTGATGGCAAACATTTTTTATTAACGAATAAGCAAACAGACTGTTTAGCTAAAGATAAATGTGGGATTCCTGCTGAAAAACCAAAAGTAAAACTTGCAGAACTGCAAAACGCATCTTGTTGCACACCAGAATCTGGTTGTTGTTAATTTTTAAACGATATTAATATATTCAGATGTATAAAACTATAGCAAATTTTATAGAAACCATAGATGTTTCAAGTATTCCTAAAGAACGTCAAGAGGTTCTTAATAGTCTAACCCATTTCATTCAAGGAAAAGTTTCTAACAAAGAAGCCATTCGCATAAATTGTATTTGTACGCATAATTCAAGGCGCAGTCATTTAACACAGGTTTGGGCTCAGGTTATGGCGTATTATTTTCAAATTAAACAAGTAACCTGTTATTCAGGAGGCACAGAAGCAACGGCTTTATATCCTGTGGTTGCAACAACTTTGGAGGAAACAGGGTTTCAGATTCAGAAATTATCAGAAGGGAATAATCCGGTTTATAGCATGAAGTTTTCAGAAAATGAACATCCAATTATTGGCTTTTCTAAAAAATTTGATGATGTTTTTAATCCGGAAACACAATTTGTAGCCATTATGACTTGTTCTCAGGCAGATGCTGGATGTCCTTTTATAGCTGGAGCTGAAAAACGCATTCCTATAACTTATGAAGATCCTAAAGTATCAGATGGTTCACCAAACCAAAAAGAAGTTTATTCAAACAGAAGTTTGCAAATTGCAACAGAAATGTTTTATGTTTTTTCTCAAATAAAAAAATAAGATGTCATCAACCAAAAAATTAAGTTTTCTAGATAGTTATTTAACCCTTTGGATTTTTATTGCCATGGGAATTGGAGTAGGACTTGGCTATTTAATTCCATCTATTCCAGATTATATCAATTCTTTTAGTAGTGGAACAACCAATATTCCAATTGCTATTGGACTCATTTTAATGATGTATCCACCTTTAGCAAAAGTAAATTATGCCTTATTACCAAAGATTTTTAAGGATGTAAAAATCTTATCTATTTCCTTGGTTTTAAACTGGATTGTTGGACCTGTTTTAATGTTTATTTTGGCCATTACATTTCTTCAGGATTATCCAGAATACATGGTAGGTTTGATATTGATTGGTCTAGCCAGATGTATTGCTATGGTTTTAGTATGGAACGATTTAGCTGAAGGTAACAACGAATATGGAGCTGGTTTGGTAGCTTTAAATAGTATTTTTCAAGTGTTTGCTTATAGTTTTTATGCCTGGATTTTTATTACAATATTGCCACCTTATTTTGGTTTTGAAGGAGCCATTGTTGATATTTCTATAGCTACCATCGCTGAAAGTGTAGCTATTTATTTAGGAGTTCCATTTTTATTAGGATATTTAAGTAGAAAAATTTTAGTGAAATTAAAAGGAGAAATATGGTATAACGAAGTATTTATTCCTAGAATTTCACCAATAACATTGATTGCCTTATTGTTCACAATTGTAGTCATGTTTTCTTTGAAAGGTGAATTAATAGTTGAAATCCCTATGGATGTTGTCATTATTGCAATTCCATTGTTAATTTACTTCACCTTGATGTTTGTAATTGGCTTTTTTGTTAGTAAAGCCATGGGAGCAACTTACGATAAAAATGCAGCCATTGCCTTTACAGCTGCAGGAAATAACTTCGAATTAGCCATAGCTGTAGCTATTGCGGTGTTTGGTTTGAATTCAGGTCAAGCCTTTGCAGGTGTAATTGGTCCCTTGGTAGAAGTACCAGCTTTAATTCTGTTGGTTCGTGTTGCTTTTTGGTTACGTAAAAAATACTACGCTTGATACATGTTATTCTATTATCAATTTTTGTCCAATACGCAAAGTGCTATTGCGTTTCATGTGGTTGCTTTTGCAAATGGCAGTAATACTGGTATTGTTTCTTAAAGAGATTTTGGATAATGTATCCCCTTTTTTTACAATATAAACCTTAGGCTCTCTATTCATGCTTGCTATGGCTTCTTCTTCAGTAGAAAATATCTCCAGTTTGCTTTGGCGTTTGCTACTGTGCAGTTCAGGACGTGTCCAGGTTTTGGTAATCCAAATATCATTTGCCCTGATCTCATTATTTTCATTGAAATCTAAAAGATACTCTGGGTTTACAGGGATGCCCTTATAATTCATTTCCAAATGTAAATGACTTCCCCTTGCGTTTCCAGATGTGCCACCTTTACCTAAATAAGACCCAGCGACAACCGTATCGTTTTCCTTAACACCATATCTGGATAAATGTGCATAAACGGTTTCCAAGCCATTAAAATGTCTAACCACAACAGTCCTTCCATGTCCTGAACTGTAATTGGCAAACCTAACCACACCATCAAACATGGCGTATAAACTGTCTCCTGTAATCAAATCGATATCAATACCTTTATGGGCTCTGCCTTTGCGCCAACCATATCTAGAGGTAATTACTTTGTTCCTTGGAATAGGGGACACATAATTTGTGCCTTTAAATTGAATGTGAATGGGATAGGATACCTCTGTGCCATAATCTATTTTTATTTTACTGGTATCCCAAAATTCGGAAGTAATATCCATAGTTTCCGTTTCAGTGTGGATGGAGGTTAAATAGGCCTCCAAATCATCTATAAATTGGGTTGATTCTGGTGAGTAGACTTCAGGTGATTTATTTTGTGCGATGGAACTGTAGGTTACACACAAAAATAATAGGGCAAAAACTAACTTCATAAATTATTCATTGTCAAATCATTATTTGATATTTTTGAATGATTTGTCTTAGGGTTAAACTTTTCTTGTCGTCGAAAATAATAAAAACAACGATTAAATGGATTGTGTATTGCAACTCAATGTTGTTTTTTGCTAAACTTTAACATTTTTAATGTTAATGGCTACGTTTTAAATGCCTATTTCGTTCCTAGGAACTTGGTTTTTATGGATTTTGCTTTTTTAGTCTAAACTTTATTTAGAACTTGTAGTTTAAAACATTTATTTTGTCTAACTTTGCAATATTATAAGTTGAACAAAAATTTCTTTACTTAAAACTTGAATAATGTATAAAATAGTATTGATTATGATTAGCCTGATATTTTTTAACAATCTTAAAACCAATAAGTCTATGCAAGCGTCAGCTTCTCTTTATGACATATCTATCAATAGTCTAACAGGCAAACCTATTGATTTAAGTTCTTTTAAAGGGAAAAAAATCCTAATTGTAAACACAGCTTCCGAATGTGGCTTTACAGGACAATACGAAGGTTTACAGGAACTGTATAACACGTACAAAGATAAGTTGGTGGTTATTGGCGTGCCTTGCAATCAGTTTGGTGGTCAGGAACCAGGAACAGCTTCAGAGATTCAGTCTTTTTGTAAGCAGAATTATGGGGTTACTTTCTTAATGACAGAAAAAGTGGATGTTAAAGGAGAGAATCAACATCCATTGTATAAATGGTTAACATCTAAAGAATTAAATGGAGTAAGCAGTTCTTCCGTAAAATGGAATTTTCAAAAATACCTCATTGATGAAAAAGGGAATCTTATAGATTATTATTATTCCATAACCAGTCCAACCAGTACTAAAATAACCAAACATTTAAAATGAAAAAGTACCAACTGGTCATTCTGTTCTTGGTCATAAACTTTGCAGCTTTGGGAATTGGAAGTTGGTTCATGGGCAATGGTCCAAGTTCGTCATGGTATTTGGAGCAAAACAAAGCCCCATGGACTCCTCCAGGCTGGGTTTTTGGTGCAGCTTGGACAACCATTATGATTTGTTTTTCCTTTTACATGGCTCATTTGCTTCAATTGAAAAAGCAGACCTTGGTACTCAGTCTTTTTACAGTTCAGTTTCTTTTAAATGTGTCTTGGAATTATGTTTTTTTCAATCAGCATTTAGTGGCATTGGGCTTAATAAACATTGTATTGTTAACACTAGTGGTCACTTATGTTCTGTTTAGGTTCAAAGACGCTTTAAAAATCAAAACCTGGCTCCTTGTTCCGTATGCAGTTTGGCTTTTAATCGCTACCAGTTTAAATACCTACATCCTTTTTAACAATTAAATATTAATTTTAGTTTCCAATGAATTTCTCCACAAAAGGCAAGGTCTATACCTTATCGTCCAAACAAAAGTTACCCATCAGCTTGGAAGAGGCTTGGCAATTTTTGTCAAGTCCCAAAAACCTGAAAACCATCACGCCAGATTATATGGGATTTCATATTCTTTCAGGAGCAGAGAAACCCATGTTTGCAGGACAAATCATTCAATACATCGTGACACCGGTTTTTGGTATTAAAACCCATTGGGTAACCGAAATTACACATGTGGTTGATAAGACCTATTTTGTGGACGAACAACGTTTTGGTCCTTATGCTTTGTGGCACCACAAACATTTTCTTAGGGAAGTGGAAGGTGGTGTGGAAATGGAAGATGTAATCGACTACAAACTTCCGTTTGGTTTTCTAGGTAGGTGGTTGCATCCTATTTTAGTGAAACCCAAGCTGACCGAAATTTTTAATTATCGCAGTCAAAAACTTTCCGAACTGTTTGGTCAATTCCTGTAAACCCTTAATGTGTCATGGTTCTATTTCATTCTCAAAACAACAGCAATCTATCCCAATGGCAAGTACTTAACGATGTGGTGATGGGAGGTCGCTCTCAAGCCAATTTTGGTGTTAACAATCAAGGGTTTGCTGAGTTTTCTGGTCATGTGTCCTTGGAAAACAATGGTGGTTTTTCCAGTGTAAAATATCCATTAAGCGCAATAGATATCACTAACTTTAACAAACTGGTTATAAAAATTAAAGGAGATTCAAATAGGTATCAATTGCGCTTAAAAACCAATAAATTGGATGCGCATAGTTACATAACTTACTTCGAAACCTCTGGTTTATGGCAAGAACTTGAGTTTCTATTTGCTGATTTCTATCCAACGTATCGTGGCAGACGTTTGGAACTCCCAAATTTTCCAGGTGAGCAAATGGAAGAATTGGGTTTTATGATTGCCAATAAGAAAGCACAGGATTTTAAATTGGAAATAGCACAAATACGTATTCTTTAAAAAGTTTATTTCATAAATTCATTTCAAACTTCGCAACTCACAATTTAAGAGTGCATTACATCGATGCTTTTGCATTTTTTTTTCAGTTTATCGTAAAATTTTATAGTTCATAAGATTTTTTATGAAGCAATAGGGCTAAATATATAGTTTTAAGCAAATTATATATGTAAAGCCTTATGAAAAAGCTCTTTTTTATTAGTTGTTTGATAACCGTTTTTGGTTTTAGTGACTCTTTAAAAGCACAGGATTCTGCCGATGTTTTAGAAGAAATCCCTTTTGATTACTTGACCAGAAGCCCTCTTTACGATTTTACTGAAAAAAACCTAAACGCTACTGATACTATTCCTGGTTTTGAAACCCAGGAAAACAAATTAAAACTTACAGGAACCATCTATCTTAGTGATGGTGTCACTCCTGCTAAAGGTGTTATTTTGTTTATAGAACAGCCCAATGAAGATGGCGAATACGATTTGCAGTTTGAAAACAACAAACGATTTGTTACACATAGGGCTTGGGTTAAAACCAACGAACAGGGTCAATATACCTTCTATACCTTTATTCCTGGTTCATACAGGCACAGTAAAGAATTGAGACATATTCATCCAGTGGTGAAAGAGGCTGGAAAACCAGAATACAAATTAAATTCCTTGATGTTTGAAGACGATCCATTTTTAACCAAAGCTTGTAGAAAGAAACTCAAGAAAAAAGGGATAGACAGCATCCTCACGACCTTGAAAAAGGAAGATATGTATGTGGCCAACTACAATATTGTTTTAAAATAAAAAAGAAAGACCATTATCTGGTCTTTTTTTTTTTAACTCAAGTACATCATAAATTTGTTATTCCTGTGGTTCCACAGGTTCTATAAGTTTTGGTTGATACTTTTCCAAAAGTGCTTTTTGTCTGGCAAGCATTTGTTGGGTCAGTTTGTCAATGTCCATAAAGTCCTGCCCAAAGTCACTGTTAAAAAAATCATCATTAAAAAAGCGTTTGCTAAATAAGGAATCTTTGCTAAATACATCATCAAAACCTTCGTCTTCAAAATGCGAGTAGTGTTTAAAGAATTTCGATTTAAACGATTCCAGCACACTGTCCATGTCTTCGGCACTTAAATCTTTGTATGTTTCGTTGGAAGACCAGGAATAGATGCTGTCGTATTGAATAAGGTTTCCGTTTTCGTCAAACGCTTTATTTACGGTCCAGGAGCCTTTGGGTTGCTTGTTGTTCTGTGCTATCTTTTCTTGACTATCTGTTGTGTTGGAATTGTTGTTTTGACCACGACAACCTGTGTGTAACAAACACAGCAACATTAAAAATAGATAAGCTTTCATAACATTTCATTTTTTAAGGGTCTTATTAATAAATTCCTATTGTTTTAGGCTTTGTAAATGCCTCCAGTATCCTTTAGTTTCAACAACTTGTTTTGGTGATAAATACCGGACAGGCGTTCGCCATTTTTATACCAAACACATTCTAAGTAGCTATGGTTGTTTGTAGTTCCAAAAAAGGGATCTTTTTTAACTATGTATTTTAAAACTTCCATTTTCTGGTTGTTGGGTGTCCCTTTAACTTTTACCCAATCTCCAGGTTTAAATTTTCTAGACATCATGGTAAAATAATTTTTTAGGTGAAACATTGGTTTAAACAGCAAACAAACAATGAAAAGCAGAGGCTGTAAGTACAGCCTCAACTTTTATCTTCAACTATTTAGCCTACAAAAATTAAGAGATTTTAATGGATCGGATAGGCTTTTTCTTGGCTTCTTCTTTTTTAGGCAACAGGATGTTAAGTATGCCATCTTGATAGCTGGCGTCAATCTTGTTGTCGTCTACACTTTCTGGAAGTGTAAAGGTTCTTTTAAAAGAAGAATAACCAAACTCTCTTCGGGTATAATTCGCTTCTTTTTCTTCTTTTTCCTCTTTCATTTCTGTTGAAATGGAAAGGGTATCATTATCTAGGTCTATTTGTAAATCGGATTTTTTAAGACCTGGTATGGCCATTTCCACCACAAATGCATCTGTGGTTTCTTTAATGTTTACCTTTGGCAAAGACATGCCTGTGTTGAAGTTTGAGGTAAATACACTTGGTAAATCTCTATTGAATAGGTCTTCAATCCAATTGGACCAACTTGGGAAGTTTGTATTTGAATTAGTGCTTGCTAAACTTCCATTTTTAGGAACAGTTACTAAAGTGCTCATAATAACAAAAATTTTAAGTTAAACAATAAATCAAAAGTTTCAATCTTAACGATTCTGATAGTTATATTGCAAATAAAATACCAAATAAAAATATGGGAATTTTTTTAACGAATCTTTAAAGATTTGTTGGCTTTTTCGTTAAAAACCCTGTCTAAAAAAAGGTCAAATACTTTTTATAATGTCAAATTGACATTTTAAAACTGAAATTTTTACAGTTGCTTGCTGACATTTTTTAATTAAGGAAAACACTTAGCAGCCTGCAACAAGTGTTACCTGTAATACACCAGAGTTTTGTGTGACTTTAAAAGGAATTTCCTCATAAGTGCAACGGGGTTCTATGGTAAACCTAATAAAGCCTGTGACTTCAAAGTCATCTTTTGTCAATATGTTTAAATTTTGTTTATATAAGGTATTTTCCCTTACCCAATTCACCTTGCCATCTACAAACGGATGGGTATCCATTTCTTCCACCGAACGGGGTATTTCAATAATATAATCGGTCATGATTAGTTTGTTGGAGTCTTCTATGGTCATGCTGAATTTTCCTTTAAAATCCTTTTTGGCATGTGGAGACACAAAATAAGCATTATCTTTTAAGGTGATGAATAAGTTAAGCTGTTTGGTGCCTGTTTCCGTGGTTTCCATCTTTAAGTCTAAATGATATGGACTGTGGGGATTATAAGGTTCTTTGTATGATATGGTTTCAAAAGGATTTAATGGTAACATAACTTCAGGGACGGCTGTGTCCTTCATTGCTTGCTGACTGTTGGTGGAACAGTTCAAGCATAAGAGCAAGAAGCAACTTAAAACGATTTTGTTCATTATGTAATTGATTTTAAAATTATTAGCAAGGATAAAATTAGATGAAACATGTTTAAAGAATGTCAAAAAAATGCAAAAGAAGTGTCAACTCTTGTAAAAAGTCATGAAAAATTGAGTTCTTTACACTTGGAATGAAAAAACGAATCTTTTTTATATTAAGTGGCTTAAGTTTGCTGGCGTTTTCTTTTTGGCTTTTGATGTCGTCAGAAGAACCAAACCAGCTGTTTTCACAAAAGGTGAAAGTGGCTTTACGTGCTGTGGGTCATCAACTGTTATTGGCACATGGCGACTCTACATCCTTGGTCATGCCTGTTACATCCTTAACCGAAAACACCTACCAACTTTCTTTTCAAAAACCCTTAAGTTTGGATCCAAGCGCTTTGGTAGTTGTTATCGATTCGGTATTTCAAAAAGCAGAATTGCCTAAAGATTATTTGGTGGAAACGCTTGCCTGTGAAGCCCAGGAGGTAGCTTACAGTTATCAGATAGTCAATCAAGTGGAAAATAATATTGTGCCTTGTGCAGGCAGGATCCTTCCGGAAAACTGTTATGCCATTCATTTAAGCTTTAAGCCTTTAGGTACAAAATCCATAAACAAAGAATATATTTCTTATGCTTTAATGCTATGTGGTTTTGTTTTGTTGTTACTGGGTTTTAAACAGAAAACGCAAGATGAAAAGTCTAAGGCCTTGGATACTCCTGCTTTTGAAACCATAGGCAGTTTCCGGTTTTATCCTGAACAAAATAAATTGGTGAAACAGGCTGAAGAAATCAGTCTTTCCAAAAAAGAATGTGAGCTTCTGGAAATTTTTGCTGCCAAACCCAACCAAGTCATTAAACGTGACGAACTCACTAAAAAAGTGTGGGAAGACCATGGTGTCATTGTAGGTAGGAGTTTGGATACGTACATTTCTAAATTACGAAAAAAACTGGAAGCAGATAGCTCCATTAAAATCACCAATGTGCATGGAGTAGGGTATAAACTGGAACTTTAATTTGTTGGTATGGATACAGCCTACAAATGCATGCTGAAAAGCGATGCAATATACCGTTTTGTTTAATAGATAAACAATAAATACGTCATGGTTTAAAACACTATTTAATTAAAGCCTCTAAAACCTCCCAAACATTGTCTGCCACGATTTTATGTCCTGCTTTGTTGGGGTGAATGCCATCTTTGAGGTTTAAGGATGGGATACCACCAACATCCTTTAAGATAAAAGGGATAAAAGCCAACTTGTTTTTTTCTGCTAAATCAGCATAAAGTTGTCTGAACTCTGTGGTATAATCCTCGCCCATATTTGGAGGCAATTCCATTCCAGCCAAAACTATAAGGGTCTTGGGACTTTGTTCCCGTACCTCATCAATAATGGCTTGAAGGTTAGCTCGGGTTTCTGTTAAAGGTACACCTCTTAGACCATCATTTGCACCCAGTTCCAATAAAAAAATGTCGGGTGCCTGCTTGATAACCCAGGTAATACGGCTTTTTCCTCCTGCAGTGGTTTCTCCACTAACTCCAGAATTTATAACGGTATAATCCAAGTTTAAGGAGTCTATGGTCTGTTGTAAAACACCTGGATAGGCGTTATTGGTGTCATCTAACCCATAACCAGCAGTAATGCTGTCCCCAAAACATAAAATGGTCTTGTTTGTAGCCTGTGGTGTTTCATTGGTTGGGCTTGGGGTGTCTGTAATTACGGTATCTGTGGTTTGTTTCGTTTTGGTATCTCCACAAGACACAAGTAGGAGTAACAAAATAAAATAACAAAACTTTAAGAGTTTAGAGCCTGTTAGGATTGGTAGATATGCTGCTAAATGATTATTTTGAGCCTCGTACATAAGTATGGATTTATTAATAAAGATATGTCAAAGATATTAAAGATAACTGGGTTGAAAAAAACCTATTCCAGTGCTAACAAAGAATTAACGGTTTTGGAGGATATTTCCTTTGAGGTGGAACAAGGTCAAACCTTTGCCATTGTTGGACCTTCAGGGAGTGGAAAAACCACCTTACTGGGTCTGTGTGCAGGATTGGATCAACCAAATGCAGGTTCTGTAGAGTTATGTGGGCAGGATTTAAAATCCTTGAATGAAGATGAACGTGCCCAATTGCGCAATCAGGAAGTTGGTTTTATTTTTCAGAATTTTCAATTGTTGCCAACCTTAACAGCACTGGAAAATGTAAGTGTGCCCTTGGAACTGCAAGGCTCTAAAGAAGCCACAGCAAAAAGCCTGGATTTACTTAAAAAAGTAGGTTTGGCCGATAGGGTTCACCATTATCCCTCACAACTCTCTGGTGGCGAACAGCAACGTGTTGCCTTAGCCAGAGCCTTTGCCAATGCACCTTCCATACTATTTGCAGATGAACCAACCGGAAATTTGGATGATGAAACAGGGGAGAAGGTAATACAATCTCTGTTTGAACTTAACAAAGAAAACGGCACCACTTTGGTGATCATTACCCATGATTTGGACTTGGCAAACCGTACCCAACAAATCCTTAAGCTGAAAGGTGGAAAAATAGTCTCTAACCAACCAACTGTAGCTCTGTGAATACAACCAATAATAGAAAAAACTTACGTGTAGCCTGGCTGTTTAAAATGGCATGGCGTGATGCCAAAGCCAGTAAGATGCGATTGTTTTTGTTTATGGCATCCATTATTTTGGGTATTGCAGCCGTTGTATCCATTCAATTGTTCGGTACCAACCTGAAGAATAACATCCAAAGTCAGTCTAAAACCCTGATGGGAGCCGATTATATTATAGATGCCAGACAAGAACCTACAGAACGAGCTCTAGCTATTATCGATTCTTTAAAACCCGGAGCTAAAGAGGTCAATTTTGTTTCCATGATTGCCTTTCCTAAACATGGAGGCACCAAATTGGTTAAAGTGCAAGGTTTGGAGGGCGACTTTCCGTTTTATGGAAATATCACCACTGAACCGGCATCGGCAGCACAAAGCTATCAGGCTACTGGAGGTGCCTTGGTAGATGCAACCTTATTGTTGCAATTTAATATTCAACCAGGCGATTCCATAAAAATAGGGAAGATCACTTTACCTATTGCTGGAGCCTTAAAGTCCATGCCTGGCAACTCTGTGGTCTCCAGTTCAGTAGCTCCTCCTGTAGTTATACCATATCGTTATATTGAAGCTACAGACCTCTTGCAGTTTGGCAGTAGAAAAGAATATCAATTTTTCTATAAAGCTTCCGATACTTTAAATTTAAAACGTCTTGAAGAGGCTTTGGCAACAGCCTTGGACTTAGAGAATGCAGATTTGGATACACATACCAGTACCACCCAGCGCTTGGGCAGACGTTACGACAATGTGGGCAAGTTTTTGAATTTGGCTGCTTTTATTGCCCTGTTGTTGGGTTGTATTGGTATTGCCAGTTCAGTTCATATATACATCAAAGAGAAGCTGGGACCCATTGCCATTTTAAAATGTTTGGGAGCGTCCAGGTTGCAGAGTTTTTTAATTTTCCTCATTCAAATAGCAGGTATTGGAATGATTGGTGGTGCCCTTGGATCATTGATTGGTATCGTTTTGCAAACGGTCTTCCCGTATTTGCTTAAAGATTTTTTGCCTTTTACCCTAGAACTTAGCATCTCGGCACAACCAATCTGGATAGGAATTTTGCTTGGAGTGTTTATGTCCGTTTTATTTGCTTTATTGCCTTTATTGCGTACTTGGTATGTATCACCATTGGATGTTTTGCGTGTTGATGAACAGGCAGTTCAGGAACCCAAACAGATTCGGATACTGGTCTATGGCATGATATTGATATGCTTGTTTTTGTTTTCTTTTTGGTTGCTTGAAGATGCTTTTTATGCCTTTGCCTTTGTTGGGGGAACTGTGATTACTTTTAGCTTGCTGGCAGCTGTGGCTTGGGGTTTTATAAAGACTATTAGATGGTTTTTTCCTAAACATTGGAGCTTTACGGCAAGACAAAGTTTGTTGAACCTGTTTAGGCCCAACAACCAAACCGTTGTATTGGTGATAGCCATAGGCTTGGGAACTTTTTTGATAAGCACTCTTTATTTTACCAAGGATATTTTATTGGCAAAAACAGACATGGGTCAAAACGCGCAAACAGCCAACATGATTATCTTGGATGTGCAAACCAATCAGCGTGAGGCCGTGGCTAAAACCATCAGGGACAAAAACCTGAACCTGAACAATAACATCCCCTTGGTTACCATGCGTATGCACAGTTTGAAAGGCCAGGAGGTAAACAAATTACGATTGGATAGCACCAGACAGGTGCGTGGGTGGATTTTAAACCATGAGTTTCGAACTACCTATCGGGATTCTTTAACTGACTCTGAAGAATTGATGGCCGGTGAGTGGTATCCTAAAATAGAAGCCAAGAGTCCTATTAGGATTTCAATTTCTGATAACCTGGCCAGGGATGCCAAGTTGGAAGTTGGCGACCCTGTTGTGTTCAATGTGCAGGGGGTTTTAATGGAAACCATCGTGGGCAGTATCCGAAAAGTTGATTGGTCTCAGGTGCAGCTCAACTTCTCCATAGTGTTCCCTGTTGGTGTTTTGGAGCAGGCGCCCCAGTTTTATGTGATGTCCACCATGGCACCAGACGAAACCGTTTCTGCAGCTTTACAACAGGACTTGGTTGCCAAGTTTCCCAATCTCTCGATTATCGATTTAAGACAGGTGTTCAATTTAGTGGATGACATATTGGAGAAGGTGTCCTGGGTTATTAATTTCATGGCCTTTTTCAGTATTTTCACAGGTATTATTGTATTGATAGGCTCTGTAAGAACCAGTAAATACCAACGTATAAAGGAAAGTGTGCTGTTACGAACCTTGGGAGCCAAAAACAAACAGATTTTACAAATCTCAGCTTTTGAATATTTGTTTTTAGGGCTTTTAGGGAGTTTGGTGGGCCTTATCCTGGCATTGCTGGCCAGTGTGGCTTTGGCACTGTTTGTATTTAAGGAACCGTTTATCCCTTCGGGAATCCCTTTTTTGGTGTTTTTGCCAGGTATTACCCTGTTGGTATTGGCCATAGGCTTGAGCAATATTCAAACGGTTTTAAGGAGTTCGCCTTTAGAGGTATTGCGAAGGGAAGTGTAACGCATTAGGCTACCTACGTTGCCCAGAGAACTGCATGGCCTCTCCTTTGCCAAAACCATAGCTCACACCAAAATTGATAAAGCGTCCACGTTGGCGACTGTTATATAAATAGAAATCTGGTTGCGTGGTGGTAGTTTCATCTATACGTGAGGCAAACACATCCCTAACACTTAAATTGAGTATGATGCGTCCTTTAACCAATTTCTTTCTTACTCCAAGGTCTACAAAAGCCATATCGGATACCTCTTGTTGTAAGGTTTCGTATTTTGAATTATAATTTCCTGAGATTTCAAAATCAAAATCGGCTGGTAGATCTACTTTAGAAGTTAATGTGGCAGACCATCTGTTGCCTTTAAAATCGAATGACTGAGATTCAAAAAGTCCAGATCTATCAAAATAGTTATAGTTTAAATCCCCGTTTATGGTCAACCAGTCCAAAGGGCTGTACTTTCCATTGGCTTCAAAGCCTATGGTATTGTTGGAGCCCACATTTTCGGGTTTGGAGATGCTTACATTGTTTTCAAACACAGTTATGTATTCCACTACATCTGTTGTGTACCAGTGATATAAACTCATGCTGAAGGAGAGCTTTTCGAATTTATGAATGCTTGTAAGCTCATAGGAGTTTGTGTATTCCGGTTGTAAATCTGGGTTTCCTTCAGAGATGCTATAATTGTTTCTGATGTTGGAAAAGGGATTTAGCTGTCTTAAGCTGGGTCTGTTAATACGTCTGGAATATCCAAGTTGCAAAGAAAAACCGTCTGTTACTTTGTAGGATGTATAGGCACTAGGAAACAGATTGGTATAGTTTTGTTCGTTTGTTTGGTTGGTGGTTTCCAAGAGGGTATTCATTTTTGTGTTCTCTAAGCGCAGTCCTAATTTAAAGCCCCATTTGTTGGCTTCGTAAGCTGCCGTGGTATAAACAGCAAACACATATTGGTTTAAATCAAATATATTGGTAAGGTTTGGATCTTCTACCCAAACACCACCTATAACATTGGATACAGCATAATCATTGGATACCTTGTTGATGGTATATTGCGAGCCTGTTTCAAGGGTATAGTGCTCTAGAAAAGGATGTGTGTAATCCAATTTAAAAATGTAATCTTCCAATCTATAATCTGTTCGTGACTCTTGTTTAAAGTCATCCAAGTCCCCAAAGGTGGTTATGTTATTAAACTCTGAGCTCTGGTCTTTGCGGAAATAGTTTCCTAGAGCACTAATGATCAAGGATTGATCTTCGTGCCGTTTGAAATCGCTTTTATACTGTAACTCATAACGTATTTTAGGGTTTGTGGCTTCGGTGTTTTCATCTCTGTTCCAACTATCTGTTAAGGTATTGGAGGCATTGGTTTGGTGGAAGACTGAAGCTGCTGTTTGATCTTCCACTTCATAAGCATAGGAACCAGATAAGGTAAGCACATTTCTTTCATTTATATAATAATCGGCACCAATAAGAATGTTTGCAAATTTTTCATCGAACTCACTGTCGCCTATATTGGTGATGGTGGTATTGGTGCCTAGGTCGGAATTTATGGATTCAAAATCGGTAGGGTAGGTTCTTATACCAAAGCCCAATTGGCTAAAGAGGTTGAATTTTTCGGTGCGTTTGTTTACACTTAAACCAAAGCTGTTGCTATTTGGAACGCCTACATTTAAGGTGGCCGAGCCGTTTAGGCCCCGATTTTCCGATTTTTTGAGGATGATATTGATAATGCCCGAGGTGCCCTGTGCATCATATTTGGCAGAGGGGTTTGTAATGACCTCAATACGTTCTATCATATCTGCCGTAATGATGCCTAAGGTGCTTCCATCGTCGCCAGCCAAAACGGATGGTTTGCCATTAACGAGTATTTGCACTCCTTGATTGCCACGTAAACTGATAACACCTTCGATATTAACACTTACAGACGGCACATTGTTCAATACCTCAAGGGCACTGGCACCCGAGGCACTTAAATCTTTACCCACATTAAAGATGCGCTTATCCAACTTGAATACTGTTTGAGACGTTTCAGCTTGAATAAGCACTTCATCCAAGCCTTCCAATGTTTGTTCCAACAGAACTGTTTTTAAGTTGATGGTTTGGTTTGCCGTTTGAAAATTGTTTATGGTTTTGGTGGTATAGCCCATAAAACTAATTTCTATATAAAAATTGCTTGCTTCTGTAGGGAATGAAAAGCTTCCGTCTTGGGCTGTGATACTGCCAGTAATGGCTTTTTTAGATTGGTTGTCCAGAACGGCAATGGTGGCATATTCTATAGGTTGGTTGGTTTGTTTATCTAAAACAAGGCCTGTAATGGTTATTGATTTGTTTTGTGAAAAACCCATGGCATGGTTTAAGCACATGAACAAAAAAAGCACGTAAAAATACCTTGTGTTGTACATACAGGATGTTCTTTTAAATATAAAGTAGCAAATATAGGGAATAGAGACCATCTGTTTATATTGGCAAAATGTTAAAAGGGTTTGTAGGGGCAGGAAGTTGTTTTTTTAACACGGGCAGCGTGCAGGAGCCATAGAGGGAAACAACACTAAAGAAAAAACCCTACTCCAGACATTCTCCCAAGAAACCAGAGTAGGGTTTTATGCTTATGTAATACCAGTTTAACCGGTAACAGGAATAATCATGGTATTACCTTGTGCCAACTCATACAATTCGCCATTAGTATCTTGGTAAAAACACGATACCAATTCCGACAAAGATACTAGTACTTGCAGGTATAGCACCGAAGTAAACCCGAAGGAAACCCGAACTAGACCCGAACTAGACCCTATGGAAAATTAGGTTTGAGGCGCGTTTATGCGTAAGCAATGTACTACATTTGACTTATTTTTTTAAGATGTCTTGTTATTATTGGCTTCTATTTACTGAAACAGGTGTGGAGCGAAGAAACATTTTTAATGGGTTTTTTTATAAGTTGGTTGGGTTTTACGGAAAGCCGTAAGGATGCCCCCAAAAGTTTGCTTTACTTTACAAAACAAACCCGCAAACAAAAGCTAGAAGCTATAGGTAACATCACGTATTGCAAAGCTGCTAAAAAATAGCTTGGTTTGAAACATAAAGCAAAGGATAAAACCACAAAAACCTGTTGTTATCCGGCAAATGAATCCCTTAAAAGATTATATTTGTTATTATATAACGAGTTGTACATAATGCGGAAAAAATGATAGTCCGACCACATAAAATATTGCTGATTAAGAAAAATTTTATCGAATTTTCATTCAATGAGGACGAAGATGACGATGTAGAAATAATACCCAATTTTGAGAAATTTAAAACTCTGAATTCAGCAGAACAGTATTTCCTTGCAGACAACTATAACTGGGACGATGGACCAATTGTATTGGACTGGATAATTGACAGTCCAAAATGTGACAAAGGAACTGCTTCATTAATATTTTGGAGAGCGGAACCTGACTTCTATTTTGACTATACAGCGGAAACAATCGAAGACTATGAAAAACCTGTTTGGAATTTATTGCAAAAGATTGTGAAAAAATTTAGGGAAAACGGATTTAATAATAGTAAACTCAAATTTGACCCAATAGCAGAAGGATATAAAACTGACTGGAAAACTGAATTGGATATTTGGGAAATTCCAGCTGAATTAAAAATAACAACGAAAGGAAAAAAACCGTTCGTATTTGGACTTTGAAAAATGGAAAAAGCACTATGTACAACAATGTATAACCGCAATTACGGCGGATTCGACTTCGTCCGAATCCACTCGGAATTGCTAAAGTCAGTGCTTAACCGAAAAACAGTAACTTAAAACCCGTAACTGACGGTTATACGAGACCGTCGTTAGCAAACATTTGAGTGAACGATTGGAAAGAATACATAGAATCAACATTTAAACCGATTTCTGACTTCAGAATTGAGGATAAAACCCAAGTTGGAGAAATTGGAATTTATAGTTTGACTCACAATCTGACCGAAACAAGATTTGACTTTATATATCCTGACGAGGATTGGAAAAAAATTGGAGATGTGCAATTCTACAATCCTAAAACGAAAGGTTGGTCTGGAGAATTTTGGGAAGCGGAATTTAACGAAGCGGAAAAGCAACGACTGAATGAATTTCTTGAACCTGCACTTGAAAAAGGCTGGTCGAATAAGGATTTTTACTTATTCGGAAAACACTATCAGTCAAAAGTGTATTGGAATAAAAACTTTGACGGGAAAAATTTCGGCTATTATACTGGATTTGGTTGCTTATGGTTTGTTTTGTTTCCTTTTTTATGGCTATCGACCAAACTAATGGAACTGAATTTAACAAGCGGAATGAAAAAAATAATAATTGAACCAACAAATAAAAACGTTTGCTAACAATGTATAACCGCAATTACGGCGGATTCGACTACGTCCGAATCCACTCGGAATTGCTAAAGTCTGTACTAAACCGAAAATAAACGCTAATTTAACCCGTAATTGACGGTTATACGAGACCGTTGTGCCTAATGTGAAAAATGGACGAACAGACACTTAAAATATTACTTGCCATCTTTTCGACTTCGACCTTGATTTTTGCGACTTGGTTGAAAATACAAAGTGACAAGATTCGCGACATTAAATCGAAACTGTCTGACAAGAAATACCAGACATACCACGATATTCTCGCTATCCTGTTTGACCTTATTAACCAAACGAAAGACTTAAAATCAGTTTCAGAAGATGAAGTTCTTTTACGAATAATGAACGTTAAGAGAGATTTGATTTTGTACGGCAATGACAAAATGGTAAACAAATTCTTTGAATGGGAAGATAACCAAGACAAGACTGCGTATAGACTTTGGAATTGGGCTGAACTTGCCGCAATCGCTAGAAAAGATATGGGCAACAGATGGACAAAAGTCAACGCTGACAAGATTTTACGATCCCTTTTTGACAACAAACAAGAATATGAAGATTTTAAAAAAGAGTTCATTCTTCGGTGAAATAACGATAGATAATGATGGACAATAAACCGAGAGCGAGAACTCCGAAAAATATGACTAGGAATAATAACATAACTAACTGATTTAAATATTAATAAAAACACTAGGCACAACAGCACCTAAGAAAACATGGGGCGGACAGTGGTTTTCGCCAGGTTCGTTCTTCGTGGCTATATTTGTTACGGGCGGACAAGTAAGAGCTTCGAAAGCCCCACGTTTCTTAGCTGCAAAACGTTGGCATTAATTTGACAAAAAACAGAAATTGGGAGACATATTTAAACATTTTATTGATTTAATTAAAGATAAAACCACTTCTTGGGGTTTTAAAACTGCCATTTTTGTTTCTGTAATTGGTTTAATAATTGCATCCGATTTTTATTTAGGTTTTAGTTATAATTACCACTTGAATAATAAAATAGAGCAACTTGAAAAAATAAGCAACCTCAAAAGAAAATATCCAAATGATTCGATAATACTTATCGGACTATCTAAAATGGAACGAAAAGTATTTTATAAGAAACATTATTCTGACGAATTATCACGCCTTTTTTTAAAGGACACTATAAAATCTGAAATATCTGAAATTATCGACCAGAACAATCCAGCGAATAATAAACCTAAAACTACTACGAAAAAACCCATACGTTCTATTTATTGGATGACATTTACGTCAAATTATTTATTTGTTATCATTTTACCTTTTTTAATATTTTTACCATTATACAGTAAAGATGGACGAAAAGCCAACGCTATAGCAGGTTGGTTTGCTTCCTTAATTATGTTCGGTATTTTCGGAGCAATAAGTACTTGGATTGCCTATCAAATACCTTTAATTTGGAATAATCCGATTTGGAATTACATTCTGAATTTTTTAATACATTCATTATTTTGGTTTTTAATTATTAAACTCGGAAATGACAAAAACAAAAAAAACTAATGCCAACACCGGTAACCGTTGCACAACCCCATGATTTTATAAAAACATGACACAAAAACGCCCATTTTAAGGGCGTTTGTTATTTTTTACTAGCTGTTACAATGTAAATTGAAGTTGATGATATGGGCTTAAAATGACGTTTATAACAGCCTTAAAACGGTAAAAAACGAAGCGTAGACTTGCCGCCCCACTTTTTGTGCGTTTTT
>Ga0209475_10000640_pt1 | contig 61167 bp, 57 predicted proteins | sample tdDd471_FD_187128 | JGI IMG/M metagenome (GOLD analysis project Ga0209475, IMG submission 187128) | Marine sediment microbial communities from the Atlantic coast under amendment with organic carbon and nitrate - tdDd47.1 (SPAdes)... | ecosystem: Environmental > Aquatic > Marine > Coastal >... | reverse complement strand
CTACGATCCATTTATCCATTTTTTAACTTTCCCTTCTCTCCTCACTATGTTTTGATTATTTTTGCCCTCCAAAATTTAAATATTGCTTTCAGTAAACAACATATCAGTCCATTTTACCGGCGAATACATTTTCGATGGTGTTTCTTTCCTCATCACAAACAAGAACCGTATTGGACTTGTTGGCAAAAATGGCGCTGGTAAAACTACATTGCTTAATGTGATTGCTGGTGAAATTGTTCCTGAAAAAGGCAACGTGGCAACCATTTCTGATTTGAAGATTGGTTACCTCAGGCAGGAAATGAATCCCAGTAGTAAAAGGCCTGTTATCGAGGAGGCAAGGCTGGCATTTATTGAAACCCTTGAGTTGGAAAAACATATTGCAGAGCTTACAAAGGAAATTAGCGAAAGGACCGATTATGAATCGGAGGGTTACCTGAAAGTGATTACCCGGCTCAACGATCTTAACGACCGCTTCAATGTACTGGGAGGGCACAATATCGACGAGAATACCGAAAAAGTGCTGATGGGCCTTGGGTTTGAGCGAAAGGATTTTAACCGTCCAATGAATGAATTCAGCAGTGGCTGGCAGATGCGGGTTGAACTGGCAAAGATACTCCTGCGGATGCCGGATATCCTCCTTCTGGATGAGCCTACAAACCATCTTGATATCGAATCCATCCAGTGGCTTGAGGATTTTCTGATCAACTATCCCGGTGGTGTGCTTCTTGTATCACACGACCGCGCATTCCTCGATAATGTAACCAACCGTACAATCGAAATCTCACTTGCCAAAATCATCAATTACAAAGCTTCTTATTCCGAATTTGAGCGCCTTCAGGCTGAACGCCGGGCCAAAGATATTTCGAGCTACAATAACCAGCAACAGGAAATAGCGCAAATCGAACGTTTTATCGAACGCTTCAGGTACAAGAATACCAAAGCAAAGCAGGTTCAGTCGAAGATAAAGTTATTGGAAAAAATGGATAAGGTGGAGATTGAGGATAAAGATACTTCTGCCATACATTTCAGGTTTCCACCGGCTCCCCATTCCGGAAAGGTTACTGTACGGATGGATAAACTGTCGAAAAGCTATGGTGATTTCCTGGTGCTGAAAGATCTCGAACTGTCGATAGTGAGGGGCGAGAAGATTGCTTTTGTCGGACGAAATGGTGAAGGCAAAACCACTTTATCTAAAGTAATTGTAAACGAATTACCCTATGACGGGGTATGTGAGTCGGGGCACCTTGTTAAGATTGGCTATTACGCCCAAAACCAGCATGAAATGCTCGATATGGATAAAACCGTGTTTGAGACTATAGATGATGTTGCAGTTGGCGATTGGCGTACCAAAGTAAAAGGTTTGCTGGGTAGTTTCCTTTTCAGAGGTGAAGACCTGGATAAAAAAGTTAAAATCCTGTCAGGTGGTGAAAAATCAAGACTTGCCCTGGCAAAAATGTTGCTCACTCCCGTTAACCTCCTGGTACTTGATGAGCCCACCAATCACCTGGATATGATTTCGAAGGATATCCTGAAAAATGCCTTATTGAAATATGATGGTACTTTGATCATCGTTTCACACGACCGTGACTTTCTCACCGGCCTGACCGAAAAGGTTATTGAATTCCGCAACAAAGGAATAAGGGAATACATCGGGGATGTGAATGGATTTCTCACGGTGCATAGGATGGAACACCTCAACGAACTTGAAAAGAAAAAGGCAAAATCTTCCGCGTCTTCTCATGGTGATCTACCTTCGAAAAATAAGCTGGATTATGAGCGGAAAAAACAGATGGAAAAAGACCAGCGAAAAATAAGTAACCGGATCAGGAAAACAGAAATGCAAATAGAAGAAGTGGAAGTTAAAACAACCGAAATTGATAAAAAACTTCAGGATCCTGAAAGATATTCCAAAGAGATAAATTCTGGTGAACTTTTTAAGCAATACGAAAATCTGAAAAAAGAGCTGGCAAATAAGATGGAAGAGTGGGAAGAACTTCATTTGATGTTGGAAGAAATGAAGGGATGAATAAGGGATTTTATGCAAGAATGATTGAATATTTAATGAATCTGTAAACGCTAAACACGTAACGCGAAACAAATTAATATGAAACTACAAACATTAACACCTAACGTAATGGTGGCCAGCGTTAACGAAACAGTAAACTGGTACAAAGAAAATCTTGGTTTCCAGCTTGTAATGTCCGTACCCGAGGAGGGTGAAATGGATTGGGCGATGGTGCAAAGAGAGGATGTTGCTATGATGTTTCAAAACAGAAAAAGTGTAGCTGAAGAATTTAATCCGCTAGCAGATGTTGAACTGGGTGGAAGTATGTCATTTTTCACAAAAATGTTTGGCATTGATGAGCTTTATGAAAAGATTGTCGACAGAGCATCAATTGTTAAGGAGCCATACATTACTTTTTACGGAACGAAAGAACTGATGATAAAAGATTGCAATGGTTATTACTTCACTTTTGCAGAGGATATGGAAAAGTAAGGGGAGTAATTCTGTTAGGCATTGTAATATTACTATTGTTATTCCTTTAACAGGTACAGGTGAAAATTTGTACTTTCGCCACAAATTAAAATCTGAATTATTCCATGGTTACCAAAGAACTGATCAATCCCAGTAGCATCGTGGTTGTAGGTGGTTCAAACGACATCACCAAGCCAGGCGGTAAAATTCTAAAAAACCTTATCGACTCCGAATTTGCAGGAGAACTGTATGTTTCAAACCCCAAAGAAACCGAGGTACAGGGTATAAAATCCTATCAAAAACTAAATGAGTTACCGAATGTAGAACTGGCAATCCTGGCCATCGCTGCGAAATACACTTTGCAAACCATCGAGGAATTAGCTTATATTAAAGGTGCTAAAGCATTTATTATAATTTCGGCAGGCTTTAGCGAAGAGAGCGAAGAGGGGAAGGTTTTGGAACAAAAAATTGTGGAAGTTGTCGATTCGGTAAAGGGATCGCTCATCGGGCCTAACTGTATCGGGATACTCACCCCAAAACATGCCAGTGTATTTACCGAACCCATCCCGAAATTAAACCCACAAGGAATCGATTTTATTTCTGGTTCCGGAGCTACTGCATGTTTTATCATGGAATCAGCCATACCAAAAGGATTGACTTTCAACAGTGTGTTTTCGGTGGGCAACAGCGCCCAAATGGGAGTGGAGGAGATTGTTGAATATCTGGATGACACATTCGATCCTGAAACCAGTTCCAGGGTTAAACTTCTCTACATCGAAACGATTGATAAACCTAAAAAACTTTTGCTTCATGCATCATCACTGATCAGGAAAGGTTGCAGGATTGCCGCAGTTAAAGCCGGCTCATCCGAAGCTGGTAGCCGAGCTGCCTCTTCACATACCGGTGCACTTGCAAGCCCCGATGTTGCTGTGGATGCCCTTTTCAGAAAAGCAGGAATTGTGCGTTGTTATGGACGTGAAGATCTAATTGCTGTGGCATCCGTGTTTATGCATCCTCCTTTAAAAGGTGACAACATTGCCATCATTACTCACGCAGGTGGACCAGCAGTGATGTTAACCGATGCACTTTCACATGGTGGGCTGAAAGTTCCACACATCGAAGGACCAGCGGCTGAAAAGCTTTTGGGAGAATTGTATCCTGGATCATCGGTTGCAAACCCCATCGATTTCCTGGCAACAGGTACGGCTGAACAACTGGGTACCATCATCGATTATGTTGATGATAAATTTGATCAGATTGATGGCATGGTGGTAATTTTTGGAACCCCGGGATTGGTTGAAGTATACGATGCCTACCGTGTTTTGAATAAGAAAATGAAAACAGCCCGAAAGCCAATTTACCCTGTACTGCCTTCTGTTGTCACAGCCAGGGCCGAGGTTGAAGAGTTTCTTTCGATGGGTAGGATTAATTTCCCTGACGAAGCCATTTTAGGTAATGCACTCTGCAGGATTTTCCATACGCCTCCACCTGTTGACGCAGAAATCAACCTGCCATCTATTGATACGGATGCTATCCGAAAGGTGATCAATGAAAACAATAATGGATACCTGCAGCCCGATGATGTGCAAATTTTATTGGATGCAGCCGGAATTAACAGGGCAGGGGAAAAGGTTGTTAAAACTGTTGACCATGCTGTTGAAGCTGCTGCCATACTTGGATTTCCGGTGGTGATGAAGGTAGTTGGTCCGGTGCATAAATCGGATGTTGGTGGCGTGGTTTTGAATGTGAAAAATGGCGAAGCTGTGAGGGAGGAATTCAACCGGATGATTCAAATTAAAGATACTACATCTATATTGATTCAACCCATGCTTTCGGGGATTGAATTGTTCGCCGGCGCCAAATTTGAGCCTAAATTTGGGCACATGGTTTTGTGTGGCATGGGTGGTATTTTTATCGAAGTACTTAAGGACGTCCAGACCGGCCTTGCTCCTTTGACTATTTACGAGACAACCAGCATGATCAGAAATCTGAAAAGCTATAAAATTATTAAGGGTGTCCGAGGACAGGAAGGCGTAAATGAAAAGTTGTTTGCCGACATCATCGTCCGTCTCTCAGCTTTGGTAACATCTGCTCCCGAAGTCGTCGAGATGGACCTGAATCCCTTGCTTGGCTCCACTGAGAAAATTGTTGCTGTGGATGCTAGGATCAGGATTGAGAAATAAAGAGGGTTAATCTAAAGGATGTATTAAAATGAGGATAATTTGCTATTTTCTATTTCTTCTGTTGCCCTTGACATTGGTAAATAACGCATGTTCGATGGACGAGGTTGTGCGTTTTGAGGGTAATAAGACCAGTATTATTTCCATGGATAAAGAGTTTTCTGCTTATTCTGAAAAACATGGGATGACTGCAGCATTTTTACAATATGCCCATGATAGTGTGGTGATGCTTAAAAGAAATGCTTTGCCGCTGGTGGGTAAAATGGCCCTTGAAAATTCTTATTCTGGCTATATCGATTCTACCTTTACCTTGACCTGGGAACCTTTGTATGCAGATATTTCATCCTCAGGAGATCTGGGATATTCTTACGGTATTTTTACCCTGCAACACCATCACGATTCGGGAATATTACACAAGGGAACCTACTGTAGCATCTGGAAGAGGGACAAAGAAGGCCAATGGAAATTTGTGCTGGATGTTGGGAATGAAGGCCTTGGTGAGGAAGAAATGGAGTAAAGCAAGCATGGAGTGTTGGCGTAGGGGATTGTTGGGCGAAATCCACTGATCAGGAAAGGGTATCCCACAATTAAAACTCCATACGCGTTTGCTCATTTAAATTGAAACTCAACCGATGGAACGGACTTACTCCGTGAAGTGTGATGGCTTTTCGATGGGCCACGGTAGGGTAACCCTTATTTTGTTTCCAACTGTACTCCGGATATTTTTCATCCAGGGTTTTCATGTATTCATCACGATGTGTTTTGGCCAGGATAGATGCAGCAGCGATTGACATGAATTTTCCGTCACCTTTGATGATACACTTATGCTGGATGGTCTTGTAAGGATTAAACCGGTTGCCATCGATCAATAATAATTCGGGTTTTATAGATAACTGGTCAATTGCCCGGTGCATAGCAAGGTAAGAAGCATTGAGGATATTTATTTCATCAATTTCCTGGTGATCTACAATTCCCACTGCCCAGGCAGTGGCTTCCTTTTCAATGATCAACCTCAATGCATCACGGTCTTTTTCCTTCAGCTTTTTAGAGTCGTTCAGTAATTCATTTTCAAAATTGTTGGGAAGGATAACTGCCGCTGCATAAACCGGCCCGGCAAGGCATCCTCTTCCGGCTTCGTCGCAACCTGCTTCAATTTTATTTTTTGTAAAAGATAGCTTTAACATATTACGCCAGGTTAATGTATTTCGCTGCCAGGATGCTCAGGATCATCAGAATAATAATAAGTTCAGGGATAAAGAGTTTTTTTGCTCTAGAAAGGTAAAATGAAATAAAAGCGGAAATTGGAATTGTTGTGATTACTAGATGAACCATGAGTGAATCTCCAGCAAAAACTGCTGATGCCAGGCTGACGATTAAAAATAAAACAAGGACTCTTGATTTCTTTCGGATCGAAATGGTGCCTTCTGTCAATCCCCGTGAGATTTGCCCAAGAGAAATAAATGCCAAAAATGTTAAAAATCCCCAGATCAAATAAAGATAAATGCTTTGTGTAAACACAGGGGGTTGCAAGTCAGTAAAGAAAGATGTTAATGTAATAAATTCGGATTTGAATGTGCCCATCCAATAAAAGTAGGTGCCGGAAAAAAGATGGGGAATGGAAATGCTGATAATCGAGATCAGCCATTCCCGCCAGGTAAATATCTGGTAAAGTACCAGGCAAGACCATAGAAACAGGATGAATACAATCGTTGGAAAATGAATAAGAGATGCAATTCCGATAAGTAAGCCTGCATCGAAAACATTTCGATAGGGTTCTTTTTTGCCGTAAATATTCAGCACGATATTCAATTGAATAATCATGATGAAGCAGGTGATGAGCATGCCGGGTGGATTTGTCAAAACAGGGCTGCTACTCAGGATAAGGATGTAAACGGCTGCGGTAAGCAACTGGTTTCGTTCTATCAACCGGTGGTTCTCTAAAACCTGGTTAAGAACAATTGCCTGGAAAACCATAAGTAAAATAGAAAATAATACTAGGATGATTGGGTAGCTTTGTAACAGGCCGTTCAACCCGAACATGTTATTGCTGTCGCCACCAATCTGTAGGGATGACGGATCAATGATCACATCAATCCATAGTACTGCTGCCAGTATAAACAATGCTACAAACTGGATGAAAAACTTTGCTTTAAAAAACCTGATGAACATTTGTGTCTAGCTTTTTGCGTCGTTCATTTTGCGTTTGGAGATGTACATGCAACTTTTGCTCTCATCGCCCCATTACTCCAACACTCCATTACTCCAACACTCCATTACTCCAAATCCTTACACTAAGTCCTTACCAAGATCTTTGCGATAGTTCATTTTATCGAAGCTGATCACTTTTGCATTTTTGTAAGAAACAGAAAGTGCATCTGAAATGTTTTTTCCAAAAGAGGTGACGGCCAGTACACGCCCGCCACTGCTTACAACTTCGCTGCCTTCAAGTTTCGTTCCTGCATGGAAGAGGATGCTGTCGGTGACATCTTCAAGTCCACTGATCGCTTTCCCTTTTTCATACTCTTCAGGGTAACCTCCCGAAACCAGGAATACTGAAGCCGCAACCGAAGAATCAATTTCTATTTTATGCTGATCCAGTGATTGGTCCTTCAGTGCATCGAATAGTGAAAGCAGGTCGGATTTTATCCGTGGGATAACAGCCTCAGATTCGGGATCACCCATGCGGCAATTGTATTCAATAACCATTGGATTACCTTTAACGTTAATCAGTCCGAAAAAGATAAACCCCTGGTAATGGATGCCTTCTTTTTTGAGCCCTTCAATGGTTGGGTTAATTATCTGTGCATCTACTTTTTTCATGAATTCAGCATCTGCAAATGGAACAGGAGATATCGAACCCATGCCACCGGTATTTAAACCGGTATCACCTTCACCAATTCTTTTGTAGTCTTTAGCTTCAGGTAATGTAACGTAGTTTTTTCCATCGGTGAGTACAAAGACAGAAACTTCAATGCCACTAAGGAATTCTTCGATCACAACTTTTTCGCTGGCTTTCCCAAACTTTTTCCTATCGATCATTGCAGCAAGCGTTTCCCTGGCTTCTTCAATTTTTTCAGAAATAATAACGCCCTTTCCCGCAGCCAGGCCATCAGCTTTTAATACATAAGGTGGACTTAAAGTATCCAGGAAAGCAAAACCTTTTTCGGTTTCACCGCTACCAAAAGTCTGATAGGCTGCCGTTGGAATACCATATTTTTTCATGAATGACTTGGCAAAATCCTTGCTGCCTTCAAGCAATGCTCCCTTTTGATCAGGCCCTACAAAGGTGATCTGTTTTAAATTGTCCCGGCTATCGAAATAATCTCTGATACCTTTAACCAGTGGTACTTCAGGGCCAACAACAATCATATCAATATGATGATCTGTAGAAAACCGGGCAATGTTTTCAAAGTCATTCAAATCAAGCAGAACATTGGTGCCGCTTGATCCTGTTCCTGCATTCCCCGGGGCAATATAAAGCTTAGATAATTTTGGACTTTGCGCTATTTTCCAGGCAAGTGCATGCTCGCGTCCGCCTGAACCAAGTATAAGTACGTTCATTTTTTTACTGCTTTAATTTGTGATTGCATAAATGCAAAAATATTTGAGTGATTATAGCATGAATGAGCAAGGTATCAATTTATCAAAGGATTAATATTGTTTATCCTCCCATCCTCACTGGTCTCATTACTTCAACCTTTTTTTCAGATGCAAAATAACAAAAATTACATTTGTCCCTCTCCGGTGATTTATACAATTTAATGCACAATCTGGTGTTTTATCAAGTTGATATCAAATTGATCCCGTACGTACGGGAGAAATTTTGAGTCACAAACGGTATTGTTCACAAATCGTATTTTTGCGCCCGAGAAAATAAAAGTATGGACTTTAAAAACTTGCTCATTACATTTTTTCTGTTGTTTAGTGGGATTACTCATTCTGTTAGCAAAAATTTGGAAGAGTATGTCATTTCCGAAAGGTCGTCCTATGAATTCAGGTACAATTCTCTTGACGAATCTTCCGAAAATAACTTCTTTATCAAGGAAATTGCCCGTCTTAACTTTTTAAATCTTTACCGTACTCAATATTCGATGGGCTATGATTTAGATGTGGGGATTACTGTTTTGCCTGGCAACAAACTGGAGGTAAATTGCAACATGCTCAAAACAAGGCTTGATGGTGATGTTTTTTACAAAGAGTTTGATATGAGCGATGTGATGGCACCATCAGCCTATAATCTCAAAATTCGGGTTAGCAATGATGGAGGATGGGTTGAAGATATTTTTGTTGAAAACCTATTCTTTTCTGAATTAACCGGCACAACCGTCCAATTGGCTGCTGCTTATTTGTCCGGCGAACTGATTTTTGAGATTTCAAAGATTGAATTCAGCTACAATGAAAATGACAAAGCTGTTTTTGAAAGAAGGATTTCTGATATCAATGATTATCTTGCCCTGAGTCAGTTATCCTCATTTCAACTCAATAAATCTGAACTCATTGATCCCGAGGATAGAACAGCATTGTTATCCAGTTGTTTTAAAATATATGACCTCGAGAGGTATCTATCCATTGTAAGTGTGGAGTTGGCGGATGTATCCTTTAAAATACCGATCGGTTATCAAAACTTTATTGCCGGAAATCTGAATATTCTGGATTCTCACAAACGGCGTTTGAACACACTTTTTGACCAAACCAATGATTCTTCGGTTTTTATGTTTGATGATGAAATCATGGGCCAGGCAGCGAAAACTTTAACGGGAATACAATTGAACTACCTGGATGAATTGAAAAACCATAGCTTTTTTTATGAGCCAATGTACCAGTATATGGCATCTTTTTTCAATGATGATTTTTCATTTGCCTTATTGATCAATGGATTAAATCAGCAATTCAGGTTTTCCGGTTCAATCGCAAATTCTTCTGAAAATTTTGAGGAGAGGTTTAGCAACATTTTGCTTGAGCAATACATTAATATTTCTGATAGTCTGATATTGCTTGAAAAATTTCACGAGGCGGGAATCCTGCTCGAAAGTGCCGAAGTTGTTTGCCGGTCAGTCAGGTCAACCCAATGCGAGGTATTAATATATAATAGTCTTTCAACCACCAAATGGGGCATTTACGATGCATACATCAGCGTTGCGCTGTCAGCCATGGAGGCAGCAAGTCTGGGCATGGCATACGAATATCTGGATATGGCATCTGAATTTCAGTCTAATAATAAAAGTTTTATCACCACCAACGGCTTTACGCAGGTAGAGTACGAAAAGCTGGCCTGGGAATATTTTCAGCTAGGCATCGTCGAATATAAATCGGAATTGTTTGAAGAAGCCCTGTCAGACTTCTCACAGGCAAGAGAGTTGTACCTGATGTTGGGTATAACCAAATATGACGAGGTCATTTCAAAAAACATCAATAATGCAAAGCAATATCTTGAACACATTCAGGATGCTGAGGGTGGCAGGCTTGAATAAGGTTTTATAGTGCTAAAATGCTGCCTTTTATAAAAATCCGACTGTTCCTGATTTTTTATCCTTTGATTCACCAGAATTTCCCATCTTTGTAAGATTAAAACACAAAAATTTCTATCATGAAAAGAAGATTGTTACTGATCAGTAATTCAACCAATTTTGGGGAGGCATATCTTGGTTGGCCCCGTCAATATATCAAAGATTTTATGGATCCAACAGGTGTGAAGGAGATCTTATTTGTTCCTTATGCCGGTGTAGGACTTGATGTTGAAAGCCTTGAGAAATCCTATGATGCTTACGAAGCAAGGGTTCAGGGCGTGTTTGCCGAGTTGGGTTATAAAATCCGTTCCATACACCATGAATCTGATCCTGTGTCGGCAGTAAAAAAATATGATGCCATTGCGGTGGGTGGTGGCAATACCTTTCACCTTGTTTACATGATGCATAAACTAGGACTTATGGATGCAATCAGGCACAGGGTATGTGATGGGATGCATTACATGGGGTGGAGCGCTGGCTCCAATGTTGCCTGCCCAAGTTTGAAAACCACCAATGATATGCCAATAATCGAGCCGGCAAGTTTCGATTGCCTCAACCTGATTCCTTTCCAAATCAATCCACATTACCTGGATGCTAATCCTGAAGGCCATGGGGGCGAAACCAGGGAGCAACGCATCGAAGAATTTCTGTTGGTAAATCGCCAAATGCCAGTTGCAGGTTTGCGCGAAGCTACTTTGCTATGGGTTGAAAGTGATGATATGAAATTGATGGGTAGTCGTCCGATGAGGTTATTTAAATTTGGTGATGAACCCAAAGAATTTGAACCTGGCTCGGATATTAATTTCCTTTTGTAATATTGGATGAATACATGGGATATCCGTTTTGGCGGAGAGGAATTCTTTTACGGCAGGGAGCCCAATGTCTTTTTTGCTGATTTTCTTTCAACACAAAGTAAAAAGGGTAAATTATTGCTTCCTGCTGAAGGCGAGGGACGTAACGCTGTGTATGCAGCTAAATTGGGCTGGGATGTTCGTGCCTTCGATAGCAGCATGGTTGCGCGGGAAAAGACTTTAAAGTTTGCTGATTCTGAAGGTGTAAAAGTCAGTTACATGTTTGAGGATATAGCATCTTATGAACCTGAAATCAGTAAATATGATTTGATCGCCCTTATCTTTGCTCATCTTCCTGTTGATATTCGTACAACCTTTCATCAAAAAATGGTTCAATCACTCAAACCAGGTGGCATTTTATTGGTTGAATCATTTGCAAAGGAACAGATCAACAATCATTCAGGTGGACCTCCAAATTTAGAAATGTTGTTTTCTACTGAAATTTTAAAGAATGATTTTTCTGTATTGACCATAAAGAAGTTGTGCCAGGAGCAGGTTTTCCTGGATGAGGGCCATCACCATGGAAAGGCTGATGTGGTGAGGTTTATTGGGGTGAAGGGGTAATCAGGGTCAAACTGAAGAAATTGAATTGTTTTCAGTTTTTTGACCGTTCTTATACTCATTGCCCGGGCAAGATCAATCAAATCATTTTTTTTTGATCTTATAATTAAATGTTATACACATGTTTAAAACACAAAGACTCTCCCTTTTGAGGATCTGGATAAATGCAGCTATAATTCTTACCTTTCTGTTTTCCTGTAGCTCAAACTACCAACAATTAGAAAGCGATAATTTTGTTTTGAAATTAAATTCTGATGGGTTTGTAACTTCCCTGATTGACAAAAATGATGGGATTAATTACTCTCCCAAGGGTCAAAAAATTCCTTTATTAACCATTCGCATGCATGGTCAGGATTACCAGCCTGAGAAAATGACTATTGAAGCAGGCCAGCTAAAACTGGAGTTTGATGAGGGAAAAACTGTAGCAACAGTAGTTTTTGAAGAAAAAGCTACACACCTTACTTTTAAGTTATCAGATGTTCAGTCCGATAAAAAAATTGATCTTGTAATCTGGGGGCCATACCCAACAACGATCAGCAAAATTATTGGCGAAACAATTGGGGTGGTAAGAGGAGAGTCTTTTGCCATTGGCCTGCAGGCACTCAATCCGAAAACCCTGGGAGGTTATCCGTGGAGTGATAATGATTGTATGCCACAGCTGGATATTTTTGAAGGAGATGACTTCTCTGATCTCTCTGAGAAAGGGAAACGATATGTGCTTTATCGTGTTGAGGCGGCAAAACCAGAAGATTTCGGGAGTACTTTACAAGCCTATTGCCGTAACCGCAATGAGAATCGCCTGATTGATAACTGGCAGCATGAGGATTATCTTGCACCGGCTTTTGATGATGGTGGTATTGTTGGATCGAAAATCGCAATTTTTGGTTGTCCGGTTACCGATGCACTTGATGTTCTTGGTGCCATCGAAGTCGAAGAAGGTTTGCCACACCCTATGATTGACGGAAAGTGGGGGAAGCAATCCCAATCTGCTTCATCATCTTACCTTATTTTGGGATTTGGTGAGGAAGATATCGAAAAGGCAATAGTTTATACAAAGCAGGCAGGGCTGGATTATTTATACCACCCCGGGCCATTTCTAACCTGGGGGCATTTTCTGTTAAATGAGCAGTTCCCATCTGCCTGGGAAGGTTTAAAAAGTTGTGTAGAAAAAGCTGAAAATGAGGGCGTGCATGTTGGTGTTCATACACTCTCAAACTTTATCACTACCAATGACAGGTACGTTACCCCGGTGCCTGATCCACGGCTTGCCAAAGTAGGAATTTCAACCATTATTTCAAATATCAACGACCAGCAGAAAGAAATTCCAGTAGCATCAGATTTATATTTCAAGCAATTGAATAATAACAACCTTAAAACTGTACAAATTGATGATGAACTGATCCAATACGGATGGGTTAGTGAAGAAGATCCATATATGCTGATGGATTGCCAGCGGGGAGCCTTCGGTACCGGATTGGCTAATCATGCTGCTGATACAAGGATTGCTTTGCTGGCCGATCATGGATATAAAGTTTTCCTTTCGGATGCTGATTTAACACAAGAAATATCGAAAACAATTGCTCAGCTGTATAATGAAACTGGTCTCAGGCAAATCTCCTTCGACGGCCTGGAAGGGAATCGTTCGACAGGAATGGGTAACTACGGCGAAATATTGATGGCCAATACCTGGTTCGAAAATCTCGATCCGAATATTAAGCAACATTATATTGCTGATGCCAGTCGTACATCACATTATTTCTGGCACATATATTCGCGTATGAATTGGGGAGAGCCATGGTATGCCGGTTTCCGGGAAAGCCAGACAGATTACCGTTTTAAAAACCAGGAATATTTCCGGCGTAACCTGATGCCCGGCATGCTTGGATGGTTTCTGATGACTGATAAAACCAGCCTGGAAGATATCGAATGGATGCTGGCAAAAGCAGCAGGTTATAATGCAGGTTTCGGATTTGTTAGTAAATACACCACCTTTGAGGGCAATGGCATAACTGATGAAATTCTCAGTCAAATCAAATTTTGGGAGTCTGCAAGAATGCAGCAGGTGTTTAGCCCGGAGCAGATGGAACTATTAAGAGACATCGATCGTGAGTTCCATCTGGAAGCTGTTAACGAAAAGGAATGGAAATTATCTCAAATCAAATCTTTTAAATCCTCTCATTTGAAATTGGAGAAACAGCCCGGTGAGCCTACTTTTACAAGTCTGGAAATTGAGAATCCTTACCATACTCAAGCGCTTCAGTTTATTCTTCAGGCAATTAATGAGGATGTTTCTGATATTGGACTGGTACTTGATAATTACAAAACGTTTGAGATTCCCGGACGATTGAAAAAGGGAGAAATACTTAAATACAAGGGCTCAGGGAACATTCTGAAGTATTCGGAAACCTGGCAAATCCTTGATGAAATACCTGTAGATTCAGAGAAACTTCAGCTTAACCAGGGCAACCACAAACTAACAGTCGATTGTAATTTTACAGGTGAAGAAGATGCCGAATTGAAATTGGAACTCAGGTTATTTTCGGAGGTTGAGACAATCGAAAAAAATTAAATATGAAACATTGGTTGAACTGTGCTGAATCTAACATTGTTCCAGGTTTTGTTTTGAGACGCAGTAAATCATATCCAAAATAGAAAATAACTGACTTGTCCGGTTGTTGGTTTATGTAAATCGTCAAACTTAATTCGACATTTCTATGGATATTTGTTAAGTGTGACCTTACCATTATTTGAACTTTCAGTTTTTGATTTTTCTGCCTTCTTTTTTAATGTTCTGATTTATTTACTTATTCGCCGGTAAAATTTGCATGCCGTTTTTCCATAAACGCTTTTTTTCCTTCCATAAAATCGTGACTGTTAAAAGCCTTCATCCTCAGTTCTTCTATCAATTCAAAAGTGGAAGTGCTGAGAGAAGTAGATTGGGCAATTACATTGATTTGTTTTTTGGCGACTGCCACACTCAAAGGAGAATTGAAACTGATGGTTTTTGCAATTTTATAAGTAAATCCTTCAATTTCATCAGCTGGTAAAAGGTAGTTGAGAGCGCCCATCCGTTCGGCTTTTTCGGCGGAAATGGGCCTGGCTGTAAAAAACATTTCCTTGGCAGTATGGAATCCAAAGACCTTGATCACATGCAAAATTCCACTTGAATTGTAAGCTACGCCGAGCCTTGCCGGTGTTATGGCAAATGTGGTGTCCTTTGTCCCGATGATGATATCGCAAACAGTTGCCAGGTCGCACCCACCTCCCCAGATACTTCCTTCGGCCAGAACAATTACCGGTGCCGGAAATTCTTCGATTGCACGCATGGCACGTTCAAAGGGGTGATTGTAGGAGAGAGGATCTTCACCGGCATCGGGTAACTCATCAATGCATAATCCTGCCGACCAGACCTTACTTCCGGGCTTGGCCCGCAAAACCACAGCCCGTGCCCGTTTCTTCTCAAAATCACCCAGTGCTTCAATCAATTCTTCCAGGAGTTGCACCGAAAGGGCGTTTCGTTTTTCATCGTTGTTGAGCGTTATGGTTCCGATATTGTCTTCGAAAGATTGTAGGATTAGTTTCATTATTGGAAGTTGATTTGGTTATGGACGATGATTGTTGTTTGTCGACCAGTAAAAATAGCAATAAATTATAGATATGCTTGTTTTTATCCTTTGCTGTGTCAACAAAAGCTCAATAAAGTCAACAGCCTGAGTGGACAGCATAAAAAATACCATTAATTTAGCCACATCAACACAACACAAAAATATGTTTAGAAGTCTCCTGGTTTTTTCCTTCTTATTTTGTCTGTTCGCATCATCTGCACAGGACACCTTGAAGGTGATGCACTACAACCTGCTCAATTTCGGAACTTTTACTTCATATTGCACCCTGGAGAATAACGATCCTGACGATAAAGTGGACTGGATGAAAGAAATCATCGATTATTCAGTGCCGGATATTATCTCCGTTAACGAAATCACGCCCAATACCTATTACCATCAACTGCTACTCGATGAGGCACTCAATGTTTCAGGACGAAACTACTATGAGAAGGCTTCCACAACCAACAATAACAATTCGAATATTGTAAATATGCTGTATTTCAATAGTAATAAACTTGGCCTTGCAGGACAGGATGCCATTGTTACCATTGTACGAGACATCAATGTTTACAGGCTATATTATAAGCAGGATGGAAAGGATAATGGCCGCGAAGACATGTTTTTGTATTGTATTGTTGCACATCTGAAAGCTGGCTACACTGACTCGGATAAGGTTAAGCGTGCGCAAATGACCGCCGATGTGATGGAATATATCAGTGATTATCAAATTACTGAACCATGTTTATTGCTTGGCGATTTTAATATGCAAAGCAGCAACGAGCAAGCCTGGGTAAACCTGACACAGTACACAGAGCCGGAATATAATTTTTCTGATCCGGCCGGATTAGCAGGCAATTGGCACAATAATGAAGACTATGCAGAGGTGCATTCACAATCTACCCACATAACTTCAGATGGCTGTGCCTCAACAGGGGGCATGGATGACCGTTTTGATTTTATTCTTGGCAATGCAGCTTTATCTGATTCTGAGAGAGCCATTACCTTAATAAATAATACCTACGCAACCCTTGGTCAGGATGGCCAGCGGCTGAATGGTTCTTTGATAAATCCACCAAATTCCAGTGCACCCTCAAACGTAATTAGTGCATTGTACGGTATGTCGGATCATCTGCCTGTTTTTGTAGATTTAAAGGTTATTACTGAAGAGCCAGTAGCTTGTTCAGGTTTGTTTTTTTCGGAGTACGTCGAAGGAAGCAACAACAACAAGGCGCTTGAAATATTTAATCCCACCCATGCTGAGGTTGATCTGAGTAATTATCGCATTGCAAGATATGGGAATGGAAATCTTATCCCTGATTTTATTGAATTGGATAGTAAACTGGCAGCAAAGCAGGCTTATGTTGTGGTAATAGATAAGCGTGACCCCAATGGGACCGGCTTTGAAACACCTGTAGATTCGGCCCTTTTTGCTGCTGCAGATACTTTTCTTTGCCCGGATTATAACCTGAATAAAACCATGTATTTTAATGGTGACGATGCCATGGCCCTCGAAAAAACCAATGGTGACCTGGTAGACCTTATTGGTAAAATTGGGGAGGATCCGGGAGCCGGATGGACTGATGATGCATCATGTATGGAGGGGCCATTTACCGATGCATGTGGCGCCAGGCCATGGACAGAAAATCACACATTGGTAAGGAAGTTTGACGTGCAGAAGGGAATAAATTATAACCCGGCTTTCTTTGATGTCACCCTTGAATGGGACTCACTGCCCATAAATACTTTCGATAGTTTGGGTGAGCATCACAGCACATGCTCATCTGTGTTGCCCGATCATTGGGAATATACCGTAACTAATGTTGCCCACATTCTTTCGATTCCCTTATCAGTTGCCCCGGCATTTAACGATATTGATCTGCCACCCGGCAGTTATGTTGGTGTATTCTACCTTGATGGGAACCAGGAAAAGTGTGCCGGAAATATTATTTGGGATGGGGAAGAAAATACAGCTGTAGCTGCTTATGGCGATGATTTTCTTACACCAGAAAAGGATGGTTTTGTTCATGCTGAAAATATAATCTGGAAAATATATTTAGTGGAAGAAATGTTGGAGTTTCACGCTTTGGTTGAGTACGATGAGGCGGTGCCACATCACGATGGGAAATTTTATGCATTTGGTATTTCAGTTCTTAACAGTTTTAAAGCCTATGAAAATGAACAGCAGAGTATTTTTGTTCAGGCGGGTTGGAGCGGAGTTTCATCCTATCTGCAACCCAATTGGAAAGATATGGAACATGTATTTGGGGACGAACTCGGTGAGGTAGTTTTTTTATCTGATGAAGTTGAAACCTATTATCCTGAAGAGTCTGTTTTTGAACTTGAAGATTGGAAGATGAACAATGCTTACCTGATGAAATCACAAAACAGTTTCGACCTGACTATTGATGGAATTTCTGATCATCAAAATATGATTCAACTTTTTGCCGGATGGAATTTAGTGCCGATCTTAAGTTCCTGTCCCCTTGCACCCTTTGATGCATATATCTCCCTGGGTGATGCATTGGTGCAGATTAAGGAAGTTGCCGGCCCCGGGATTTATTGGCCTGCAAAAGAGGTTGGGACGCTTGAGGTATTAAATCCAGGTGGTGCATATTATATTCTATTGAATGAAGATGCAATTTTATATATTGAGGATTGTGAGAAGGAGTAAGGAAAGTTGGCAGTCGGCAGTCAGCAGTCATTTGGTAATAAATTGAAACCGATCACCGGTCACAAATCACTAATCACCAAAAACATTGAACACATAAAATGAAACTTCCCGAAAAAACAGTTGAACGTTTAAGCCAGTACCGAAGATTGTTGCTGAATTATCAATTTCTTGAAAAACCTTTTATTTTTTCGAAGGATCTGGCCAGGATGCTAAAAATCAATTCGGTTCATGTACGTCGTGATTTAATGTTACTTGGTGTGAGTGGAAGCCATGCCAGGGGTTATGATGTGCAGGATCTTATAAAGCAGATTTCATTAAAGCTGGAATGTCTTACCAAAAAAAATGCATGCATCGTGGGATTTGGACATATGGGCAGGGCAGTTTTAGAATTGTTTGCTGAAGGAGGAACTCCCATAAATATTTCTGCAATATTTGATGTTTCCACAAAATCAATCGACCAGGACTATTTCGGGGTGAAGTGTTTTTCGATGGAAAAGCTGGAGACTGTAATTTCTGAAAACGATATTACCCTTGCCATTTTAACCAGTATTGATGAAGAGCTTGATGGTATAAAAGATTTATTACTTGCTTGCGGTATAAAAGGGATCATGAACCTGACGTCACATTCCATTGACCTACCTCCCGAAATTCATCTTGAGGAGTATGATTTGAAAACATCATTGATAAAACTTACTTATTTTTCAGAAACCTGATTCTTCTTAGGTTCAACATGTATTGTAGCCACCATCCCAAGCCTCTTTTTTAAAGCTTTCTCAATGGCCTTCGTTATGGAGTGCGATGTTTCTACATCCATGTCTTTCGGTAACCTGATATGAAACGTAAGCTCCTGGTGATTGCCATAAGAGTGGAGGTGAATATGATGGATGTCGGGGTCAAAGCCAATTTCATCAGTTGCCAATCCCCTGATCTGTTCAATTAGTTTTTTGTTGGGTGCCACACCCATCAGATTGTTGGTGGCATCTTTCAGAATTTCGTAGGCGGCATAGAGAATCATCAGTGCCACAACAATACCCAGCACCCCATCAACCCACCAATAATACCTGCCAATGAAAATACCAATCAGAATCAATACCGAAGAAATAGCATCGGTGCGATGATGCCAGCCATCGGCTTTAATGGCGGTAGAGTTGGCCTTTTTGCCAGCCCAAAATGCAAATTGTGCCAGCCCTTCCTTAAACAAAATCGAAACAATAGTTACAACAATGGCTACTGTGCCAAACCTTGCTTCTGTTTCATGCGATAGCCTTCCGATGCTATCGATAATAAATTCATAAGCAACAAAGCCCAAAAAAGTGGCTATTAATATGGAGGCAATCAATTCGGCCCGGCCATGCCCATAGGGATGTTTTTCATCAGCAGGTTTAGAGGAAATTTTCGCAGCTACTAATATGAAGACAGAACTCAACGAATCGGATAAAGTGTGCCAGGCATCCGCTAAAATGGCTACTGAACCCGAGACAATTCCAGCCCAGTATTTTAAAGCAAAAAGTAAGGTGTTAATACCAATTGAAGTCCAGCCTTCAATATAGGCCAGCCTTACAAAAGAATCTTTTGTGTCTGCTTTTGAAATTATGTTCGTATGGTCATGTTGATGTCCTGACATGGTAAGCTGGTTAATTGTCATCAAAGATAAGCCCTCAAGTGCAGGCTTCCAAATATGCAGCTAATTTCTAAGTGTTCTCGATTAAAATAATGCATGGGAAATGGGAGGACGGGAGAGAGGGAGAAGGCGAGAGTGGGACGGGTTAAATGCATGAATGGGAGAATGTGAGAATGCATGAATGGATGAAAAATTTTTTAAAGATTGTGAAAAAACTGAGTACCCCGGAAACTGTAAGCTATCCTCTTTCCATAAAAAAAGCCCTGAATTGTCAGAGCTCTTCATAATATTTATAAGAGTATTTTTAGGACAATACTCCAGTTGATTTTTGCATAAATTGCACACGTTCAAAAGCAGCGGTATTTTCTGTCCCGATGTGAATCTTACCCTTTATTTTTTCAAGGGATTTGTAATTGTTCTCTTTCATCCATTTTTCCAATTCACCAAGCATAGTCCCGATGTATGGAATCCCGTTGTTATATAAAGTTGAACAAACCTGAACAGCAGTGGCGCCAGCCATTATTTGTTTTACAACACCTTTATAGTCATGAACCCCTGTATTGGCAATCAGGTCGCAACTTGTTTTGTTGGATAATGCTCCAATCCAACGCAGCGACTGTGTCATTTCTGAGGGTTCACTGAGGTAGCTGTCATATATTATCTGCCCTTTGTCTATGTTGATGTCTGGACGGAAATAGCGGTTGAACAAGACAATACCATCAACTTTGGCTGCACTAAGCCTGGAAACTACCTGGCTGATATTGGTGAAGTTTTGGCCTATTTTAGCTGCCACCGGAATGCTTACGTGTTTTTTAACCTCCCTTATAATATCCACGTAAATGTCTTCAATGTCTTTGCTTTCAACATGCTCATCAAAAGGAAAAATCGAAATATTCAGCTCAATGGCATCGGCACCGGCATCCTGAAGTTCTTTGGCAAAAGAGGGCCATTCCTGTGAAGTTGTACAATTAATACTTGCAATTACCGGAACCGAAGATGATTCTTTAACCCTTTTCAATAATTTGATGTACTCGTTTACTCCGTGATCTTTCGATATGTTTTTGACGAATTCAGTGGCCTCAGGGTACCAGAAATACATTTGGTTGTCGGCTAATTTTTCCTCGATATTGGCTATGATCTGCTCTTCAAAAAGCGATTTAAGTACTATTGCACCAGCGCCATTGTTGATGCATTCCATAATTTTGTCGTACGTACTGGTAAGCCGCGAACTGCTTACAACAATGGGATTCTTGAGCTCCAGCCCAAGATATTTGGTTGATAAATCCATAGTGTTATAATTTAAAAGTATCAGTTATTTGTTTTCAAACTTTTTGAGTAGAAGTTCGGGTGACTCAAGCAAAGGTTTCATGTAATCGAATGATTTACTGAAGTTTTGATATGCCTTTTCTGTAATCCCCTCCTTGAATTCCCATTCGTACCCTTTTAAATGGAGCAAAAGCGATTTGGGTATTCTGTCGTAAATATCGTTACAAAGGTGTACCACAAATGCCGGTGATACCGAATGCATCGAAAACTCAACCTTAGCTTCAGGCGTGATTTCAGTAAGCAAGAAATCATCGATTTCTTCTACAGAAGCATCAACAAAAATTACGATATCTTGTTCAGCAATATTTGCTGCATCCTCAATATTCAATTGGTAATTGGAGTCGAAAGTGATGTTTTCCAGCCCCCGGGTATTGGCCCACTTTTGCGCTTCATCCACAAAAAGGTTACCCAGGCCATCATCCTGACGGCCTGGGTTTCCATATCCATATATTAGTATCTTCAATTGTTTTTGCAACTATGATCTTTTTTTATCGATCAGGTTATTCTTTGCATCAAAAAGTGAGATCTCCAGTGGCATTTGTCCAAGAGCATGTGTAGCACAACTCAGGCAGGGATCGTAAGCCCTGATGGCTACCTCAACAGCATTCATCATGCCTTCGGTGATTTCCTTCTGTCCGGTCATATAATCAACAGCAACCTTATTAACAGCACGGTTCATCGGCTCGTTGTTGTTGGTTGTCGATACAATCAGGTTACACATGTCAACCTGGTCTTCATCGTTGATTCTGTAATGATGGAAGAGTGTTCCGCGGGGAGCTTCAATCAGGCCAACACCTTCTTTTTGTTTGGTTCCTTTGATAACCAGGTCATTTTTCTGAAGGTCTGGGTCATGAAGTAACTCTTTCATCATCTCGGCAGAGTGGAGTAATTCTATCAGCCTTGCCCAGTGCATATGCATCGACATATTGTTGGGTTTACCATTGGTATAAGCTTTAAAAATTTCAAACTCTTTTTGTGCCATTGGTGTCGGAATGAATTCAGCAGTGTTGCATCTTGCCAACGGGCCTACACGGTACCAGCCGTTTTCCTTGCCAATTTTATACAGGTAAGGGAATTTCATATAACTCCAATTGCGAACCTCTTCGTTGATATACTCAGCATAATCCTGGTAATCGACATCATCAAGAATCCTGTTACCATTGGTATCGACTGCACGAAGAACACCATGATAAAGATCCATTGCTCCATCTTTCCTTACCAAACTGAGGTGGCTCGAAGGGAATGCAGCAAATCCGTCAATCATTGCCTGGTTTTGCTTGTGGTAATCTTTAAAGAAATCTACAGAAGCCTGTGCCCATTCGATCATTTTATCAATGTTCAAAGGATCGGCACCATGAAGGAATGAATCCCTTTCTTCGATGCTCAGGTTTTTGTTTATCCCGCCCGGGATAGCACCTGTACCATGAATTTTCTTACCAGCTGTGGCCTTAATAATTTCCTGGCCATATTTACGCATCATTACACCTTGTACGGCCAAATCTTTATGCTTCAGCGCAACGCCAATAACATTTCTAATGGCAGGGTCAGCATCAATACCAAAAAGGAGATCAGGTGAAGCAAGATGGAAGAAGTGTAGTGCATGCGATTGGAACATTTGTCCGTAATGCATCAGGCGGCGCATTTTTTCACCGGTTGGTGTTAGTCCGTCACCAGTACCGGCACCAACAATTACATCGAGTGCTTTTGCTGCAGCCAGGTGATGGCTAACAGGGCATATTCCACATAAGCGTTGTACTAAAACAGGAGCTTCCCAATAGGGGCGTCCCTGAATGAAACGTTCAAATCCACGAAATTCGACGATATGTAAACGGGTTTGGTTTACATTCCCCATATCATCCAGATGAATGGTAACCTTGCCGTGGCCTTCCACGCGGGTTACGGGTTCTATTGTTATTTTTTGTCCCATGACTTTTCTTTTTTAAGATTAATCGAATTTAACAACTTCGTAAGGTAATTTAAGCTCATCACCGGTAACAAGGGCAACCAGTGCATTCCAGATTAATTCGGCACTTGGCGGGCAGCCAGGCAGATAGTAATCTACTTTAACAATTTCATGACATGGATAAACCTTGTCAAGAAGCATTGGAAGTTCATCATCGTTTGGAATAATATTCCTTGTGTTGCCACGTACGGTTGGTCCGCTTAGGTAGGCTTCATCCAAACATTCCTTTATAGGGATGCCATTCCGCAAGGCTGGCAGTCCACCCATAATAGCACATTCGCCAAGTGAAACCAGGGTTTTGCAATTCTTCCTGAAATCCTTCAAAACGTGAATATTTTCGCTGTTACAGCAACCGCCCTCGATAAGGCCGATATCACATTGTTTTGTAAATACCTTAATATCATCGATAGGTGATTTATTGAATTCCACCAGTTCGATCAGATCCAGGATACGTTCGTCGATGTCTAAAATTGACATATGACATCCAAAGCAACCTGCAAGTGATGTTGTAGCTACGATTGGTTTACTCATTTTTATGTTCTCCTTATTTTTTTATTTTTTTTGAATGTCACTGCCGATAGGTTCAACGTCATAAGTACGTTTTCCAATAGGTACCTCGTATCCTTGTTCCCTTGGCAGGAGGGCTCCAACAGGACAAATTTCAACTGCTTCCTGAGCCAGTTTGTCAGTGAGACGTTCACCAAGTTCAGGATCGACAATAATCTCCAGTTTTCTTCCTCTTTTTCTAAAGGCAAATATATTTTTACCATCTTCGGTTACAATGGCTCTGATGCAACGTTTGCAAAGGATACAGCGATTATGATCCTTGATAAGTTTTGGATTCGACGCATCAACATCTTTAACCGGGAAATTGTAAGGGAAACGAGGAACCATCATCTGGAACCTGTACCCTAAAGCTTGCAATTCGCAGTTTCCGCTTTTTTCGCAGGCAGGGCAAAAATGATTTCCTTCAACAAACAATGCTTCAACAATTGCTTTTCTGATATCATTTATTACCGCGGTATTGTTTTCAATTTCCATACCATCGGCAATGGGTGTGGTGCAAGCTGTCATTGGGCGTCCATTAACCAGGACACTACAAACCCGGCACGAGCCGCGTGGCTTAACTTCCCTGATATTGCACAAAGTCGGGATGTAGATACCATTTTCGCGGGCAGCCTCTACAATGTACGAACCTGATTCGGCCATACACTCTTCACCGTCAATCTTAAATTTTACTAATGTGCTCATATTATAATTTTTATAATTTTCGTAATTGATGTTTATTAATTCAGGATTGGAATTCTGCCAGCAGCATCACATGATTCCTTCACAGCATCGGACAGATCAAAACTACTATCGTAGTCCTTATCTTTCTGTACTTTTTCCTCATAGAGATGACGGAAATTCATGATGCTTGTAACGATGGGATTGCCAGCGGTTTGTCCTAATCCACAACGACTAACTTTAAGTATTTTACCCCAGTCAAGCAGGTCGTCGATGTCTTTTTCTACGCCCCTGGCATTCATAATTTTTTCCAATTTTCCTTTCATCAGGTAGGTGATGTTACGGCATGTAGAACATGAGCCACACGATTCGTCAATGAAGAAGTCTGTAAAATTCATTACAATGTCATTGAGTAAATCACGGTGCTGGCCAATAATGATGAGTGATCCACCAGTTGCCAGATCAGCATAGCAAAGCGTTCTGTCATACTCATTCTGGCCGATTAATGATCCGGATGGGCCACCAATCTGAACTCCCTGAACATCTTCCTGGTTGGCACCAACCATATCGAGAACATCCTTAATCGAAAATCCCCATTCAACCTCATAAACACCAGGGTATTTGCAATCTCCTGAGATACTCAGAAGCTTTGTACCGGTTGAATCCTTAGTACCAAAATCACTGTACCAATCGCCACCATTGAGCAATATCTTTACAGCTGAACAAAGGGTTTCAACATTATTTACAACAGTTGGTTGATCAAGATAACCTTTTTCAACCGGGAAAGGAGGCCTGTCACGTGGCTCGCCACGTTTGCCTTCTGCCGATTCGATCAGTGCTGATTCCTCACCACACACATAGGCACCAGCTCCGAATTGTAAGCGGATATCAAAATCAAATCCTTTGATTCCACCAATGTTTTTTCCAAGTAGATTTCTGTCCCGTGCTCCCTGGAGGAGGGTTTCAAGATATTTCTTCAGGTAGGTATATTCATGACGTATGTATACGATCCCTTCGGATGCACCCACAGCATAACCAGCGATTACCATGCCTTCAAATAACAGCTTTGGTCTTTCTGTAAGAATCACCCTGTCCTTAAAAGTTCCTGGTTCACCTTCATCAGCATTACAGAAAATATATTTTTTATCGCCTTTCGCCTTTCTACAGAATTCCCATTTTAAACCTGTCGGAAAACCAGCGCCACCACGTCCACGAATGTTTGATTTTTTTACTTCCTGGATAACCTCTTCTGGTGTCATACCCGGAAGTTTATCTTTTATTACCTGGCCTGGAATGTATTCCTTACTAAGGATGGGGCCTATTTTGCGAATATTATTTTGTACTTCAGCCTGGATTAGTTCATTGCGATTTTCACCATCGCCATAAGCTCCGGTATACATATTATCAACAGCTTTACCTGCTTTGATATCACGGATGATTTCTTTAACACGGAAAGGAGTGAGGTTTGTGAAAACCCTTCCATTGATCAGGGCAGCCGTTTCCTGGTCGTTCATTCCGATACAAGCAGTATCAAATAATCCAATCAGGCCATCAGCCGTTACTTCGCCAAACTTAATGCCTGTTTCATGCTCAAAGGTTTCCTTTACCTTTTGACGGCCCATCATATTGGCCACCGCACTATCGTTCAGATAAATGGCATATTTGCCAGTTGGCGTGTCCGAGAAGAAATGGTAAAACGACATTGTTTGCTCAACATCTGCCTGAGAAATGTCCAGCTCCTGGGCAATCTTCTGGATGTTCTCCTTTGGAATGTACCCTTGCTCCGATTGAATGTCAATAAGGATATCCATCAACCTGGTTTTATCCGCATTGTACTTTCCAATGATTTTCTGTACGTTCGTTGTCATAAAAATTTTTGTTTATGAATGATACAAATGAGTATTTGACTATGTGAATTTTAATGCTGAAATTTTAGTTGTTAATCGTTTAACAATGCAAAGCTAATTTGAAAAATTATGTTGGCAAATAGCTATGGAAATTTAGAAGTGTTATAAATAGAATTTTTGAAGAAATAGCAGTAATAACGCTTCTTTTAGCTGAGTTTAGATTGGATTTAAATTGGGTTGATATGTATCTTGTTAACATAATTAAGTGTTTTAGTTTAGTGTTGACTTTTAAAAAGTTAGCTTTTGATTAATTTCGTACAATCTTTATAACTATTTTGGTGAAATCTAATATTGATTGAATCCATTATTTTTGCTAATTATATAAGGCAAAATGTTATCGACCCGAATGAAGATGATTGATATGATCTTATGACAACTCGAAACCATAACGCAATACTTAAAACCGGGCACAATCAATGAGGTATTTTATTCAACTTTCATATGATGGATCAGCTTATCATGGATGGCAGGTGCAGGAAAACTCAGTCAGTGTTCAGGGTTTGGTAGAGCAGGGCTTAAAATTCAAAGCAGGTTTGAAGAATAGAGTTGTCGGTTGTGGCAGGACAGATGCCGGAGTACATGCACGACAATTTTTTGCCCATTTCGATCTTGATAATAATCTGGATGAAGTTCATCTGGTTGAATTGTGCAGAGAGTTGAATCATTTTTTACCACATGATATCGCAATTCAAAAAATCTTTCAGGTAAAGCAAAATGCGCACTGTCGCTTTGATGCAACATTAAGGACCTATAAATATTTTCTTTCGCGTGAAAATGATCCGTTTATCCGAAATTATTCCTGGTCCTTCCAGGCCCTGCTTGATGTTGATTTGATGAGAGAGGCATCAAAGATTTTATTCGAATACAGGGATTTTACCAGCTTTTCAAAGTTACACACCGATGTTAAAACAAACAACTGTAATATTTCTTGTGCCAATTGGGAAGAAGGCCAGGGTAGACTGGTTTTTACTATCACAGCCGATCGTTTCCTTCGGAATATGGTGAGAGCTATTGTTGGGACTTTACTGAATGTTGGCAAAGGGAAATTATCCCTTGCTGATTTTCGGAAAGTGATCGAAAGCAAGGAAAGAAGTAAGGCCGGAATGTCAGTGCCTGCACAGGGGCTTTTCTTATTTGAGGTTGAATATTCGTGGAAAGATATTCTTGCTTAAGTTTGATCCCATTCCTGTTACTTTCATATGAAGTTGTTAAATATTTCTAAAACTCTCTAATCACAGTACGACACAAGTTATATCCTTCTATTTTTGCGCCGTTGAAAATTGAATCCATGATCTGTATCGAAAGAAAAAATACCAATCCCTATTTTAACCTTGCGGCCGAAGAATATGTGCTGAAGGAATTTACCGATGATGTCTTTATGCTTTGGCGCAATGAGCCCTGCATTGTTGCTGGCAAGCATCAAAACACACTGGCTGAGATCAACCTTGATTTTGTTAAAGAAAACAATATTCCGGTTGTGCGAAGAATTACGGGAGGAGGTACAGTTTTTCATGATTTGGGAAACCTCAATTTTACGTTTATCAAAAATGGTGAAACCAATAAATTGGTCGATTTCAGAAAATTTACCCAACCCATCATCGAAGTGATGGCCAGTTTGGGGATTGAGGCAAAATTTGAAGGACGGAACGACCTGACCATAAAAGGACGGAAATTCTCAGGCAATGCCGAGCATGTTTATAAAAACAGGGTTTTGCACCACGGGACATTGCTTTTTTCAGCCCAGCTGACCAGTCTGTCAAAAGCATTAAAAGTTGATCCCTCCAAGTTTGAGGATAAAGCCGTAAAATCCGTTAGAAGCCGTGTGACAAATATCAGCGAACACCTTTCTAAGCAAATGGATGTTATTGAGTTCAAAAACCTGATCCAGGATCACATTGCTGAAAGGAGTGAGGATTTCAGGGTGATCGAGTTTAACGATGATGATATTAGGCATATTGAGCGCCTGGTAGCTGAGAAATACAATACATGGGATTGGAATTTTGGCTATTCTCCGAAGTACAATTTCAAACACAACATCCGAACCAATGGTGGGCATATTGAGTTTAACTTTGAAGTGAAAAATGGAATCATAAACAAGGCAAAAATTTTTGGCGATTATTTTAGTGTAAGGGATACTTCAGAAATTGAGAGTCTTCTGACCGGGCAACTTCACAATCCTCAAAACCTCAGGTTAGCACTCGAAAAGATAGATATTGGACTTTATTTTAAAAATACCTCGTTGGACGAGCTTATTAATGGAATGTTTTAGAAATTAAATACCTTAAAAATAGATGAATAAAGAAGAAATATTTGCTAAGCTTTGGGAAACCTATACCAGACAAAATCCATCAGTAAAAAAAGTATACAATCTTTTTATAGCAAATGGAGAGGAAGTATTAAACGATCATATTGCTTTCCGAACATTCGATGATTCAAGAGTTAATATTGATGTGCTTGCCAAACCATTTATAGCTGCAGGTTATGTTGAAAAAGGAGATTACCAGTTTGAAGCAAAGAAATTGTATGCCAAGCATTTCGAACATAAAACCGATGATAAAGCACCAAGGGTATTTATCAGCCAACTGAAAACGGAGGAATTCAGCCAACACCTTCAGGAAACTGTAAAAAAAATAGTTGATAAAATTCCACAAGAAAGGCTTCAGTCCAGTGATCTGATCTATTCTGGAAATATGTGGGGTTTGCCATCTTACCAGGTTTACCTTCAACTTCGTGAAGAATCTGAGTATGCTGCATGGCTGTATGTTTATGGATTCTGTGCCAACCATTTTACTGTAAGTATCAACTTCCTTGAAAAGCTGGATACTATACAAAAAGTGAATGGTATGCTTAAAGCCAACGGTTTCCAGATGAATGATTCAGGAGGCGAAATAAAGGGGGCCCCGGATCAACTTTTAGAGCAATCGAGTATTAAATCTGAGATTGTTGCAGTTGATTTTGAAGAGGGTTCTTTTGAAGTCCCGGGTTGCTATTATGAATTTGCACGCCGTTATGCTGATGTTGATGGAAAATTGTATTCAGGATTTATTGCCAAATCTGCCGACAAGATTTTTGAAAGTACAGATTATTATCAGAAAGATTAAGTAGGAAAACGTGTCGCGGTGTGAATTCAGGAATGTGAGAATGCAAGGTTCAGATGGAAGTATTTTCTATGTTCAGGTAAGATTGTGTTGTCTGGAAAACAAAAAGGTTACAAAAAATATATCACGCCGAAGTATGCCACCAGTAATACAAGGATAATTCCAATCCCTACAAACGTATCCCGCTTTAATCGCCTCTTCAGATTTTTTTCGTAATCACTCATCTTAAGATTTTTGGATGTTATACCAATTTAACATCAAAATAATCCCGTACGTACGGGAGAAATTTTGGTGCATAAATGGTGAATGCCGATGTAAACCTAAAGCGGCATTATAAACACAGTGAATTAATGGCGCATTTTAAATTACAATCGGTATTAAAGATAAGCTAACGTGCTTTGTTTAAGTATTGTTTAGTGCTTCACATTTTTTAAGGACGTCTAAATATTTTTTAACATAATCTTCCAGTTTCTTCCTTCGATATTGCATAATAAACCTGGGGTGGTCTATTGGCAAGATTTGATCGAAAAAATGATGTTGCTTGTTTAGTTCGGAAAGGTATTTAAAGTTTTTTCCACCACCTATGCATACAGCACATTGGGTGTAGGCACCAAAATTTAATTGCGTTTTTATGGTTTGGATGATGAAGTTTTCCAAATAATTCTGCAGTTCTTTAATGTCATAATAATTCAGATTTTTTTTGTCTTTGGTAAAACCCAGGGGTGATACTGCTGTGATGAAAAATTTTGAATAAAAATTTTCAGACCCACCCCAGGCATTAATCATTTGATAAATGAATTGAGACGAAAGTTCCGGTTTTTTGTCCCATGAATTTTGGATGCCACAATGTTTTTCAAGGTTAATTGGGTCGGTGAATGGTATGCCTGTGATGCCAGCACCAAACCTGCCAGGGTTAATACCAAATAAAAACGTCCTGGAACTGCTTCCGTTGTAATATTTATTGTAAAAATCAGCAGATATGTCCAGGGTTTTTTCTCCGAGGAAAGGATTTAATACTTCGACTCCGGGAATATTAACTTTCAGGTTTAAATTTTTATTGAATTCGATAACTTGATTTGCGAAAGTTTCCATTTGTGATTTGCCATTTTGATAAACGATCGCTAAAACTACCGAATAATCAGGACTAGAATTTAAAACCCATGTATTGTCTGTTTCATTAGTCAGGTTTTACTTAGTGTTGGTAGCGCAGATCACCACAGATAAAATCCGAGTTATTCAGCGAAATCAGTCGGGGGTAACTTCGGCTATCAGTGAGAATTGTCGATTAAATCTACTGAAACAAAATACTTGTTTTTTATTTAGATTGGGGTTTTAAACTTCCTGCAAAATCCATTGTGCCCTTGAATTTATTAGTTTAATCATGGCTAAAATGTTGCCTGTATCCTCAAACCAGGCATAACATTTTTGAAGCCTTCACTTATGTATAATTCTGGCATTACTGAAAAATGCTTACCAAAGCGGGCACCTACTGTAAAACGCCAGGTATTTTCATCAAAAAAATTACCATTTCTCCAGGTGAGGTAGGAGAGGCCTACGCCCAGCCACCTGGGTTTGTCAGGATTTGTGGAGGAATTATAATAGTAGCTTAATCCGAGGAAGGCATTAATATCGGTTGAGTAGTTTCCTTCGGGATTTTTATTAAAAGTATAGAGCGTTGATGCTTCAGCTCTGATCATATGTTGCTGGTAAGTTTTTTTTCCGATGATGATCCCGATATTAAGATCAATTGAAGGGACCAACCTGTTCCTGATCAGAGAAGCGCCAACCGTTCCGGAAAGACTGATCATATCGTAAGACTTTTTATTGAAGTTTATTTCCTGCAGTTCCTCGATGGATTTCCCATCATTCAAAAACCAATTCAATGTTACTTGCTTTCGGCGCATTTCCGGCTCATCATTTTTTACGTTTAAAAGGATGCCGGATATTATTTCACCAAACTTGAAACCTTCCAGAGATTCAAAATATTCAGGCCCCGACAATAAAATACTTATCTGGTTTGCTTTGTTAATCTTCATTACCAGTTCGATGGGCATGGGCGAAAAAGTTTCACCGTTTTTTAATACCTCGTATTTCTTGTCCTGCTCAGTAACATTTTCAAATTTGATGGTACTCGATCCGGTTTCTCCAATTTGATAGAATATTTTTATGTAATTATCCCCTGCCTCAGGATATTCTATTTTCATTATATCCTTGTTGAATTGCTCAACCAATTTGTCGATGGAATCCGCTTGTTCGAAGTGGTAAAGGTTTTTGCTTACAACCATCAGCCTGGTGTTATCGTCAACTTTAATATTCAATGTATCCTGAAACTTGTGTTTTGAATTGTCATTTCCAGCTATTATTGATAAGCCAAAAGTGCACATGAATATTGCGATGAAAAGAAATCTGAAATTTTTCATATTGATATTTTTATAAGTTTAAAATTTGAGTTTACAGCCCAGCCAGCAAACCTTTTGGGGGATGGGTAGAAGCCTTATTTTTGGAGCCCAGCCTGAAAGTAAAGATTCTCTTTTTAGCCGGTATCGTTGACGGGTTTTTTTTGGGTTCGTTTATTACGTAGGTACGATTTAGTGATTTGTTGACAGGCTTATCCATAACTGCAGCTAAAGTTTCATTTTGGCCTTGAATAATATTTCTTTCAATGAAACCGCTTAGTTGTACAGATTTCAGTGCGATCATACTAACAGGTGCAATTGAGTTTTCAGGTAATCGTGATTCGGCCCTGGAATGGTTTGATGGTCTTTCGATATTTGAATCTTCTAAAGTAAAAAATTGCTCTGTAACTGTATATTCAACACTCTTGACATTGTTTGTTTTATCGGAAACTATAGTTGGAGGTGCTGGATCCGTGGAAGTTTTAGTCAACATATTTTGTGTTTTTTGTGCAGGTCGTACCATCAGCAAATACACTCCTAATATAATGATGATCGTTGCAGCAGCTGAAAACCAGTAGAATATTTTTTTGCGGGGTTTATTCAGATTTGCTGAAACACTCTCCCATCCTGACTCTGAATTCCAGCTACTGCCGGGAACCGGAACATGGTTGAGGCTGGAAATCTGTTCCTTAAAAAAGTTGTCAAAATTATCCGAGTTCATAGCCTGTTTTTGTTTTAATGATTTTGGATTGTAACTGTCTTCTTGCTTTGCTTAACTGACTTTTGCTTGTACTTTCAGATATGCCGAGCAATTCTGCAATCTCTTTATGTGAGTATCCTTCGATAAGGTGCATATTAAAAACTGTGCGATAACCAGTTGGAAGTTCGAGTATGAGACTGAAAATATCTTCAGCACCGAGGTCGGATTCAATTTGCGAAATGTCAACCAACTCCCTTCCGTCATAATCCTCAAGGTAAAAGTTTTCTTTTTTGCTTCGCAAAAACATCAATGCCTCGTTTACCATAACTCTCCTTATCCATTTCCCCAGACTGCCTTTTCCCCTGAATTCGAACTCTTCTATCCTTTCAAAGATCTTTGTAAATCCGGTTACCAACAGGTCCTGGGCATCATCATCATTCCTCACATATCTCATAAGCAATCGGAAAATAGGATTGCTGAACGTTTCGTATAAATACTTCTGCGATTTCCGGTCACCCTTGACGCACCAGTTTGCTAATAATTCTTCGCTTTTTATACTTCGTTCTGCCATCTGTTATTATTAATGCACGAAATGCTAAAAAGGTTGTCTGGATATGAAAAAAAATGTTTGCAAGCTGAAAATAGTAACAAAGTATAAGTAAACCCGAAGAGGTGTTGCTAGTCTTGTTTACCGCTGGATTGTGTACCCTTGAGATCTTAAATTGCAGTGGGATTTTGACTGTTTTGAGAGTTGTTCAGGTTATCCTAAAACAAAAGCGTGAATCCAATTTAACATTGAATTCACGCTTAAAATTATAACTTCAATACAATTGCTGTATTTAATTCACCATAAGTTTTATCCAATCTTTTTTACTATCCTGTTCAATGCACAAAAAGTAAAGACCTTGATTTATGAGTTCATTATTGATTGAAAATGATACCCGGTTTTTGCCGGCAGGGCAATTTCTTTGAGCCAGTTCCTGAACCCACTTACCTGAAATATTATAAAGATTCAATTTAATCTCTCTTTCACTTGTAAGCGTAAAGGTCACGGTTCCATATTTGCTTAATGGATTTGGACTACAGATAAAGTCGTTATTATTCGATTGTCCTAAATTATTTTCAATATCAGTAACGATATAATGATCATAGATGCCAATTCCAGCAGGTCCGTCTGCAATATAAACAAGGCTACCCGAAAGGGCCACCTTCATGGCAAAGCAACCCGTCTGCCTGTAATAAGCCGAAATAACCGGAGTAGACGGATCTGAAATATCAACAACTTCAACACCGCCATTAATATAATTTGAGATATATGCAAATTGCCCCTGAACCTCTATCCCTGTTGGGGAATCCGGCAGAAAACAATAACCCAGATTAAAAGGAGCTAAAGGATCTGCAATGTTGGTGATCGACATTCCGCCTAGTTTATCTGCAATGTAAGCGTAATCACCAAAAACATCAAAATCATCTCCTTCTCCCTCATAATCAACGTAACGGTTGATCAGTACGGGATCAGCAATGTTTGAAACATCAAAAATATACACTCCTTTGGTATCATCATCCTCAAACGGGCCGTAATCCAAAATATAACAATAGTTTCCCTGCACATCAACAGATTGGGCATAACAAAATTCTTCGCCAGGAATAGCCCCATTGACCCAACCATGCATATGTGCTACGAGTGTTGGATCGGTAGGATCGCTGAAATCAAAGACCCTTACTCCATCCCACCAACACGCAATAAATGCAAGGTTGCCACTTACTGAAATGTCATAGGTCATTGCCGGACAAACTTTTTGCCCTAATAATAGTGGGTTGGTCTTATCACTGATGTCAAAAAATGACACCGGGTTGCTTCCACCTGCACTTTCGGGACAATACACAGCAATATCTCCATTCGCACTGGCCAGTTGCCCATTGGTTTCATCATATCCACATTGAAACGGTGTTTCAGGATTCGAACCATCAATGATCCTGAAACCATTGGAGCCGGTAAATGCATAATCACCCTGTGTACCAACACCCCAACAATCCCATGGTAATTTAACCTGGTCGGTCAACACCGGAGCAGCTGGTGTTTCAATATCAAAAATATCGCATCCGGCACCGCCACCTGCAGTTGCAACAAATGAAGGATTGCCACATATATGCCGGGCATAATCTTCATGTGTTTCAATTTCTGTAGGGATGGAGGGGTCAGAAACATCAAAAACTTTCATACCTCCTCCGGGATTGGTAGTTTGTGATGAAACATAAGCATAATTTCCAATTACCTTAATTCTGTTTAGATACCCCTGGCAGCTGGTTTGCCCCAGCAAGGTAGAATTTTGAATATCCGTTACATCATAAATCTTAAGTGTGTTTTGGTAAGAAACAATATAGGCTTTGTTGTTTACCACATCAATTCCGGTACATGTGCCCGGGATGGAAGCCTTATATTGTGGTGACAAGGGATCGGAAATGTCAACAATTTTGCATCCACCGGTTCCGGTAGCAACATAAATATGATCGCCCCACATGGCGGAATTGAAGCCAAACGAACTGCCAGGTATCGCAGCCGTAGCAACATGGTTAACATTTGGCAGATTGCTTACATCAAAAACCTGGATGCCGTCAACAACGGTTACAGCATAAACATAGTTACCTCTTTTAAAGATGCCACCACGAGGCAAGCCGTTTGTTGGCGCCTGTCCAACTCTGTGTGGATTTGCCATGTCAGAAACATCCCATATTTCGATGCCATTAAAATAGGCCGCCAGGCAAAGTAATTGACTCCCGAAATCGTAATAAATGCCATCTACCAGTGCACGGGCGTTTATCACAGACAATTCGACCGGGTTTTCCAGGTCCTCCATATCCATAATTTTAACGGCTGCACCAGCCCCAATGAAGAGGATATTTTCATTTTCGGCAGCCAATATACTGTAAGAAGATCCCTGGCCCCAATTGCCAACAAATCGCATATTTAGTGAATCATAACTTAGTATTTCACGATAATCAGGTAAATTAAATGGCGAGGTGACTTCAATTTCATTTTGTGTAAAGGTTTTGTGATTTTGAGTTTGGCCGAATTCGCCGGCTCGCTGCGACATCACTACAGCAGAAATGGCTAATGCTGTAATTAACAAGTAAAAACTTTTCATTTGTTTTGGTTTTTGATTTATGTTTTGAATACGAATTTAAAGAACTGCTTGCTAGAATTTGCCTTGGACAAACCGACAAGATCAATTTTTTATATGGATTCTTGATATCTAATTCATGGTAGGCTCAGTAGGATATTTCGTCCATAATTTATAATCACCACCTAAATCCAAAAGGGTATCTTTCCATAGTTGATCAGGATCAGCATTCATAACCTGATCTGAATTTATAGATGAAACTACCCACGAATCGCGCTTAAGTTCCATCTCCAATTGTTTAGGCATCCATCCTGAATAGCCGATATAAAATTTTAAATTGGTGTCGTCAACCTGGTTAAGCAGAATCATTTCTTTAACCTGGTTGATATCGCCGCCCCAGTATAAGCCCTCAACAATAGGCATGCTATCTTCGATGACCTTACCCAGTGTATGGATGAAAAATATACTGTCGGTTTTTACCGGGCCACCCAGGAAGATTTTAGATTTAAAGGCTGGGAAATCTTTGATTATTTCATCAAATCCAACAGACATGGGTTTGTTGATGATAACTCCAAAAGAGCCATCGTCGTTGTGTTCGGCCAGCAATATTACAGATCGTTTAAAATAGTAATCGAACATAAAGGGCTCAGATATCAGGATTTTTCCTGGTCCGGGTTTTATATTGTTCGTTTTGATCTTTATGATGTCATCAAATTCTTCCATTACACAAAATTAATTGGCTACTTTTGAATTTTCAAAATCTAAATATACAGCTTTCTGTAATAAATGATGAATTCTGCTGATAAAAATAACGAATATTCCTTGTTGAGACAACAATTTCCGGTATTTATTTACGAGAAGTACGATATAGATATTGATGATGCGGGGTTGAAGGCCAGGTTTCATTTTAATCTTTCAGGAAAATTTCGTTTCTGCCCTGAAATTTTCATTCCACAAAAAGAATTTCTCACTTTCGAGATCAATAGATCAGATTTAGGAATTCTTGTTTTTCATATTGGAATGATCGAATTGATCAGTTACTGGAAATCTGCCTGTTCACCTGAAGTTGTTATTGAGGCTGGTCCCCTGGATCATGCACAGATAAAATGGTGGAAAAAATTGTACTTTAAAGGCCTTGGTGAGTTTTTTTATACAAATGGGATAAGCGCTCGGATCGATGATTTTATGAAAATTACAGCCAATCACAAGTTATCCAGCACGAAAATTGAGTTTGGCCAGTTTGATGGTTTTCTAGTCCCAATAGGAGGGGGTAAGGATTCGGTTGTTAGCCTTGAAACGCTGATTCAAAACAAAAGAAAGGTTCGCCCTTTTATTTTGAATCCAAGAAATGCCAGCATTGATACAGCGAAAAATGCAGGATTCAAGGAGGAGGATATTATAACGGTTTACAGAACCATCGACCCAACATTAATCGAACTCAATAAACAGGGATTTTTAAATGGGCATACTCCTTTTTCAGCGCTACTTGCATTTGTTTCACTTCTGGCTGCCCGCTTATCCTGCATGAATAATATTGCACTTTCCAACGAATCGAGCTCCAACGAAGTTACTGTTATTGGTACCCAGGTAAATCATCAATATTCAAAATCGTTTGAGTTTGAAAATGATTTCAGGAATTATGTTTCTAAATATATTTCGAACGATTTCAATTATTTTAGTTTTCTCAGGCCCTTGTCGGAATTGCAAATTGCGAATATATTTTCGAAATTTCCGGATCATTTTTACAGCTTCAAAAGCTGCAACGTTGGTAGCAAATCTGACAGCTGGTGTTGCAATTGTCCAAAATGCCTGTTTAGCTGGATTATTCTATCACCATTTATGTCACAGGAAAATTTGATTGAAATTTTTGGTGAAAATCTTTTTGCGAATAATGGATTACTTGAAATATTTGAAGAATTAATTGGCATTGGTGATACCAAACCTTTTGAATGTGTTGGTACCATCGAGGAGGTAAATATTGCCCTGATTATGGCCATCAAAAAAATTAGAAAACCATTGCCATTTTTACTTGGCCATTATAAAAACCTGAAGCAATATAAATTTTATGAAAATAGTAGTGATTCATTCGATTTTCAGCAAATAAACGATCAGCATTTTGTAAATAGTGAATTGCTGGATCAGATCAGGAAACCCTAAATATGGTAGAACTTCTTAAAAAATATATATCAGGAAAAAAGGTGGTTGTCCTGGGTTTTGGAAAGGAAGGGAGATCTACTTATAATTTACTTAGAAAATATTTTCCTGAAACGGACATTGCAATTGCTGATAAAAACACAGAGTTGGATATTTCTGATGTGGTGGATGCGGGGATAGCTAAATTCATAACCGGTGATAATTACCTGGATCAAATTGCTGATTACGATATCATTTTTAAATCTCCCGGCGTGTCCATTGATGTTGTTGGCATCGAAAAGGAAGTAAAACAGATACTTACTCAAACATCTTTGTTTCTCGAAAATTATTCCTCTCAAATTATTGGCGTAACCGGCACCAAGGGCAAGAGTACCACAGCAAGTTTGATTCACCATATTTTTAAAACAGCAAGGCGGAAATCAGTTTTAATAGGGAACATTGGAGTCCCGCCATTTGAGGCCATTGATGAAATTGACGATGATTCTTCCATTGTTTTTGAATTGTCCGCCCATCAGTTGGAGCAAGCACGGCATTCGCCAAAAATTTCAATTTTGTTAAATGTATTCAATGAACATTTGGATTACTTTAAATCGTTTGGAAGTTACGGCGAATCAAAATTAAAGATAGCCAGGTTTCAAAATCCCGAGGACCACTTTATCTTTAGCAAAGTAGATTTACAAAAGTTTGAAGAAAAAATAGAATTATTCAAAGGTTCGAAGTTTAGATTTTCGTCTACTAGTTCCAGCGAAGTTGAGGCTTATTATAATGAGGGTAAAATACTTTCTGTATTAACCGGTGGTACATCAATTGGTGTTCGTGAGCGAATGTTAATAGGAGAGCATAATTTAAAAAATATCCTGGCTGCAACTGCTGCCTGCCTTTTAAGTCGGATTTTGCCTCAAGATATTGAGAAGGGTATCATAACGTTTCAACCTCTTGAGCATCGACTTGAGTTTGTCGGGGCTTTTTGTGGTATCGATTTCATTAACGACTCTATATCAACAATTCCAGAATCTACTATAGAGGCTTTAAATACGATAAAAAATGTGGATACATTGATTCTTGGTGGTTTTGACCGTGGAATTGATTACACCCTTTTGACTGACTATTTATCCGAACACCCTATAAAGAATATATTTTATACAGGGCCGGCCGGCCTCAGGATGAATGACATGCTAAGAGCTGGAGTTGGGGCGAAATGTCAAACCAGCTATTTTGAGAATTACAACGAGCTGGCAAATCTGATTTTAAAACTCACAACTCGAGGTAAGGTTTGCCTATTGTCTCCAGCTGCCTCAAGCTATGATCAATTCAATAATTTTGAAGAGCGCGGAAGTACCTTCAAAAAAATAGCAAGACTCCTTGGGGAATCCTGCCATTAATTATTTCTGAAGGAAAATAATGAGGTTGTATCCTACTTATTTTCTTCCTTTTTCCCGGATGTTTTTTTGGACTCCTTTTTAGTTTCTTCAGCTTTTGCCTCAACTTTTACATCACTTTTCTTTACTTCAGTCTTTTTGGCTTCAGGTTTCGGTTCCTTTTTCTTAGGTTCAGCTTTTGCCTCGGCTGGTTTTGGTTCAGCTTTAGCAACAACTTTAGGTTCTTCAACTTTTACTTCTGCTTTCTTTTTTGTAGCAGCAGCTTTTTCTTTTTTTGGTGCCTTAACTGTTTTTTCTTTTTTATCCGCAGAAACTACAACTACTGGTGCAGCTTTTCTTCTTGGCCTCGATACACCATAAGTTCCTCTTATGATTTTTCCACGTTTTGTTCTTTGATCACCTTTTCCCATGCTAATATTCTTAAATGTTTATATTCAATTTTCTGAGGCAAAAATAGTTAAAAAATGATTAGCACTTATTCAATCTTGTGTTTCAGGAAATCTTTTTCTAACAGTTCGCTTCGTTTAACTACCTGTCGCGCCCAGTTCAACAAGATATCATTTTTTTCGTTTTCAGTTATTTGCCAATCAATAGCTGTATTTCTGATTTTCTCAGTTAGGTAGAAGAGCGAAATTCCGGCAGAAACTGAAATATTAAAACTCTCAGTAAACCCATACATAGGAATTTTTACAAACTCGTCGGCAAGGGACAGCGCATTTTCAGTTAATCCCCGCATTTCGGTTCCAAATACAAGGGCTAGAGGTCCTTTGTCTATCGATAGCTCCTGTAAATTTACATCGTTTTCGTGTGGTGTTGTGGCTACAATTCTATAACCTTTGTTACGAAGACTTGTAATTGCATCAGGGGTATTGTTTTCTTTGCCCTGGTGTTTGATCATAGTCAGCCATTTTGAGGATCCCAATGCAATATCGGGATTCACTTCGTACTTGTTCTGGTTTTCGATGATATGTACATCCTGTACCCCAAAGCAATCGCAAGTCCTTAAAACCGCGCTGGCGTTATGGGGCTGATAAATATCTTCAAGGACTACAGTAAGGTAACGGGTTCTTTTACTAATTATATCCTCAAACTTTGTACGTTTATTTTCAGTAATAAAGCTTGAAAGGTATTCGTAGAGTTTTCGCTGAGTCTCAAAATCCATCTTTTTGGGTTGAAAGGTTAAAGGTTTGTGTCTGGATACAGCTCATTCCACCATTCAGGCTGGTCTTTTAGCCATTTATCAAACCAGGAAAAAATTGTTTTTTGCCAGGCTATCCGTTTTTTATAGTCTACAATGCGATGATTTTGTCCCTCAACCTCAATGAGTTCAACAGGTTTGCCCAATAACTTTAGTGCTGTGTAAAGTTGAATGCTCTCTCCTGTTGGTACATTCGTATCAACTGAACCATGTAATAGCAGTAATGGTGTGTTGATTTTGTCAGCATTAAATAAAGGGCTTTGCCCTATGTAGAGTTCGCTGTTATTCCATGGAAAACTATTGGCCGAAGCAACGGAACTGTAAAGATATCCCCAATATCCTTCGCCCCAATAACTTGATATAGAACTAATTCCTGCATGAGAAATTGCTGCTGAGAAAATATCTGTGCGTGTTTGCAGAAGCATGGTCATAAAACCACCATACGAAGCTCCAATACACCCAACTTTTTCTTGATCAATAAAAGTGTGAGTTTCTACAAACAATTGGGTACCCATGATTATTTCATCAGCAACAGTTATACCCCAGTTATTAACATGATGAGATGAAAACGTTTGTCCAAAACCAGTTGCCCCGCTAGGCTGAAGAACATAAACTACATATCCCTGGGCTGCAAATAAATTTTTTGGATACCTGCCACCAAAATTACGGTCTACGGGGCTCGTTCCGCCATAATAGTATACTATTAGGGGATACTTACTGTCTTTATCAAAACCAGGCGGGTAATAAATTGTACCCGCAATTTCAACTCCAGAATAGTTCTTGAAGGTCCATTCTTCCGTTTTACCAAAAACTACATTTTCAAAATCTTCCTTTCGGGGATTGGCAATTTCAGTTACTTCTCCAGATTGAAGATTAATAGAATTGGCAAAATGCGGAGTTGATATTTTTGACCCCCTGCAAACTGCTATGGGACTATCACTCGCAATAGATAAACTTGAAGTTACATCAAACCCTGTATTTACCTTTTCGAAATACCGGGTATTTAAATCATATTGAAAAATGTTTACGTAGGTTCCATCGATTGTCCGAAGGTAAATTTTATTAGCATCATATTTACTCCAGATGGCCTGGTTTATAGATGGATCGAATGAAAGTGTTATGGCATTTACATCTCCAGTTGGTAAATTATAAATATACGCCTGGGTGTCGTAATCGTTGGGTATTCCATCACCCCTGATGCTTATACCTAAATCACCAAAGAGCACCGGCGATCCGGTTACAATTAAGTTCTCACCATCTGGTGAGTAATTGCAGGAACCCGAAAACCTATTCACCCAAATTGTATCTAACGCGTATGATTCCATGTCCATCTCGATTAAATATTGTTTTGAATAGGGGCGTTCAGAAAAATCCGGGGTGTCGATACTAAAGAGAATTTTCTTGCCGTCTGGTCTGATGTCATGTAAATATGTTGATAGATGTCCGTAGGTTAACCTTTCCGAAAATCCGGATGTTACATCAAATTGATATAAAAAACTTCTGCTCCTCCACCAAGGCCATCTGTCGGGCATTCCCTCCAGTTTGTTTAAACCGTTTTTGTTTTTGTCTGGTTTCTCGGAGATACTGTAAATAATGAAGCTTTCGTCATCAGACCAGGTGTAATCACTCAATTCCTTGATGTTTTTCAGGATTGCTTTTTCAGTCATTAGTTCCAGGTCAAATACCCATATTGTAGTGCCATTGTCCTTTGTTGAAGTACGGTAAGAAAGCTTTCTGCCTTGTGGAGTCCATTGTAATCCTGAAACTTTGGAGTTTCTGAATGATTGGATTAACATGTTAGAATTCAGGTTTCTGATTTCAGCCCAGCTTTCCGATTTACCTTCAGGTGGACTTTTACTGGAATATTTTAACAAAACAAGTTCTCCGTCAGGAGATATGGAAACAGAACTCATGAATACTCCATCCATAAGGGCATTAATGTCCATACTCTTTTCTGGAAGTAGAGTCAGACCCAGGTTTTCAGTCGAATACTTTTCATCAAAGGAAACTGCAACCTTGGCTTTCCAGTCAGTTTCACTGCCTGAAGGTTTTATGGATTTAATTAAAAGAAGGTGTTTGCCGGTTTCCAGTTTAATATCTTTATTGGTACTCCCAATGTTTTCATCATCACTTTTATCAAGCGATGTTTTACTTGTAAACTTTTTTCCATCGATGAATGCAGTATATAATTGTGGGCTGCTAATTTCGATGTTGGCTTCCATCCAGCGATCAACTTCAATATAAGTGGCGAAATAACATAATTGGTCAATACCTTTTTCAGGGCGTCGTTCGGCAATGCTGAAATGATCTTTGGATGCTTTAACTTTTTCCCATTTAATTTCTGATCCCTTGATTTTGGAGTTGAAATTTTCACGAGGCTTTAAATCATCAAAGTTGAGATATTCAAATTTTTGCATTTCCTCTAAGCCAAATGGCTTGCCTTTGAGGTTTTCAATCGAATCGAAAACGGGAGCTTTAATCTGTATGGCCCCTACTTTTAATAATTCCTCAGCAAAAACCTGATGTGTGCCACCGGTATCTTCTTGTGCCCTTATAAATGATGACCATAGGAAAGAAAATGTAATCATTGCGGTGATCAAAAGGCATTTCAATAATTGTAGTTTACTATTCATGGGAAATGATATTTGTTTTATTGTTGCAAGAATGACTTTTAGAATATTTTATTTTTAGGTTTATTACGAATCTGGGGAGATCAAAATTCATATCAAAATAATTTGATGAATAAAATTACATAGGAGATTAAGCCAACAATAAAAAAAATGGGAAGGTACAATTGAGTTTTAGATTTATCGAGTATAGAAATGAATACTAAGCCCAATAGGAATTGAATTAAATACAATATTGAAAAAACGATTAAAATATTGGAATTGAAGAAATCTCCAAGTAAAAAATACAAAACTCCAACAACTATAAAAATACCAACAATGATCCAAACAGCCTTTTTCATATGAAATCAACTTTTATTATTGGCCAAAAGTAAAAAAAATGATGCCTTTAATTGTACAATTAAAAAAAAATATACTTTTGCACCTCAAAATTATTTAGGAAAATTATGGCAAAAAAGACTACAAGAGCAGAAGAAAACATTCAAGCGGTTGAAGAAGCATTAGGGAAAACCGAACAATTTATTGAAGATAACCAAAAACCAATACTAATTGTAGTCGGAGTAATAGTCCTGATTATTCTGGCTTTTTTTGGGTTCCAGCGTTTTTACCTTGCACCAAAAGAAAAAAGTGCACAGGAGCAAATTTTTATGGCAGAATATTATTTCGAAATCGATTCACTTGATATGGCATTAAATGGAGATGGCATTAATCCAGGTTTTTTGGATATTATTGATGATTTCAAGTTTACAAAAACCGCCAAACTCGCCCATTATTATGCTGGGATAGTTTACCAGCAAAAAGGAGATTTCGAGACAGCTATTGATTTTCTTGAAGGCTTTGGTGGAGATGATCAAATTTTAGAGCCTATGGCATTAGGAGCAATTGGTGATTGTTATATGGAACTAGATGATCCCGATGCTGCTGTGAACTATTATTTGCAAGCAGCTGAAGTGTCTTCGAATGAATTCACAAGCCCGCTGTTTCTTATGAAAGCAGGTTGGACATATGAGATTTTAAAAGAATATTCAGATGCTGTAAAAATATATAAAAGGATCAAGGAAGATTTTCCAAAAAGTAATGAAGCCAGGGAAATGGAAAAATACATTGCAAGAGCAGAAGGATATTTAAACTCCTAAAGAAATTATTTTAAGATTTAAAAAATGCCTATTCTTCGGAATGGGTATTTTTTTTATCTCTACTTTAGTAATATGAAAAGGAAATTGAGAATTGTTTTTATGGGTACTCCTGATTTTGCAGTACCTTCTCTAAATGCAATATTAGACCAAGGTTTCAACGTTGTTGGTGTTGTTACAGCACCTGACAAACCGAAAGGTCGGGGCCAAAGAATGTCGGTATCGGCTGTTAAAAAGTACAGCATTTCAAAAGAATTGAATTTACTCCAGCCAGAAAAGTTAAAAGACCCTGGCTTTGTAAATACCTTAAAGGAATTAAATGCAAATTTGTTTATAGTAGTGGCATTTAGAATGTTACCAGAGGTAATTTGGTCGATGCCTGCATATGGAACATTTAATTTGCACGCTTCACTATTGCCCCAATATCGGGGTGCAGCTCCAATTAACCATTCAATTATTAACGGTGATACCTTTACTGGTGTAACCACATTTTTTATTAACGATAAAATTGATACTGGTAATATTATCTTCCAGGAAAGAGTACCTATTTTTAAAGATGAAACCGCTGGAGAATTGCATGATCGTTTGATGTACATTGGTTCACAACTATTAATTAGGACTGTAAAGGCAATTGAAACTGATAGCTATACAACAGTGAGCCAAGAAGGGTTAACATTGTTCGGTGACATACGATCCGCAAACAAAATTTTTAAAAATGATTGCAAAATCAATTGGAATCAGGATGTAGAGGTGATATATAACTTCATAAGAGGTTTAGCTCCTTATCCAACTGCTTGGAGTAATATCGAGGATGAGCACATGGAGAGTATTTCAGTGAAGTTCTATAAAGTACGTGCCACTTTAATTTCTCATAACAATAAAACAGGAAGTATTGAAACGGACAATAAAAATAGCATCGCTATTTGGGCTGAAAATGGTCAAATATTGGTTGATGAATTACAGGTTTCTGGTAAAAAACGTCTTAATACCAGTGATTTTCTTAATGGATTTAAACTTAATAGCAATTATTTTTTTAAGTAAAATCTCCGATATATCCTATAAACACCACCACCTAGCCATTCAGGGCAAGTTGTTATTAACAAAAATTCGTTTTTATTAACATTTAAGATAGATTCACACTTTGATACTTGCATTTTCTCAGATTAGGCTTATATTTGCGACGATAATGAAGTAAAAAGTAACTTAAAAAATTTTAACCATGAACAAAGCAGAATTAATTGACGCTATGGCATCTGACGCTGGTTTAACCAAAGCTGATGCAAAAAAAGCACTTGATGCATTTATAAAAACCACTACAGGAGCTCTTATGTCCGGTGATAGGGTGGCTCTGGTTGGATTTGGATCATTCAGTGTTTCAACTCGTGCGGCCAGAACAGGAAGAAATCCACAAACAGGACAGGAACTTAAAATTGCAGCAAAAAAAGTTGTGAAGTTCAAAGCGGGAGCTGAACTCTCTGGCAATATTATGTAATAATTTAGGATATTTAGTATTAAAAAACGAGGCTGTCTCAAAAGAGAGATAGCCTTTTTTTTATTTATACCCATTGAATTTGATTCTTAGAGGTACAATATCTTCTTGAGTCTATTTTCCATTTCAACTTCATCAGTAATCCTTTTAGGTTGGCCAAAAATGGAGGAATTAGAGTCGATATTTGGGCAAAAGCTGCCCATTTCAATAGATTATGGGCAATGGCTATCAGGCCAAATTCAATATTGACTTTTTCAAGTCCCCTGAGCATAAATCTTCTGAAGTTCCTGTTTTCTTTGATCATTCCAAATACAGGTTCCACATCAACAGGTCTTTGTTTTCGATGCACCAGACCTTTTTCGCTTAGAAGTGTTTTGCGGGCCTTTTCCTTAAGTTCGTTAAGTCGATGACTTATTTCAATGGTGCGCTTATCCTTGCCCTTATGACATTTACCTCGAAGTGGGCATCCATTACAATTATATGCCTGATAACGCGATAAGGTTCTTTTATATCCAACTTCTGTTGCCTTGATGGTTTGCCCTATGAATCTCATCTGTTGGCCCATGGGACAGTAATAACAATTTTGATCTTTGTTGTAGTAGAGATTGTCAACATGGAAGGGAGGTTTTGCCTTTTCTCCTTCACACTGTTCTTTATCAAAGTAGTTGTACTTAACATAGGCTTCAATATGGTTTTGCACGAGGAATTCATAATTTTCTTCTGAACCATATCCTCCATCAGCGGTGAGTTCTTTGGGCTTGAAACCATATTGTGTGTCATAAGATTCTAAATGAGGAATGAGGGTCTTGGTATCCGCGGGGTTCTGGTGCATGCTGTAGTTAGTGATGACCTGTCCATTTGTGCTGATCTGCGTATTATAACCAGGCTTTAATTGACCGTTTTTCATATGGTCTTCCTTCATTCTCATAAAGGTAGCATCAGTATCAGTTTTTGAATAACTATTGCGCTCACCAAGTATCTCTTGTTGATTGTCGTATTCCTTCAATTTACCCGGCCAGTTCTTCTTTGCATATTTCACTTTTTGTTTGACTTTCTTATCAACCGGTTTGTCTTTCAGTGCCTGATCTATCTTGTCAATAGTACTGCGCACTTCTTCAGGATTCAGGCTGTCGAAACACCTTGGGCTTGTATCTGCTAATTCTTCTGCTGCAATCTTTTGGGTATAATCCCAGAGTTCTTCTAATTGTTCTGCTATCCGATGCTTGCTGTTTCTTATTCTTTTTCCCCAAACAAATGTGTACCGGTTTGCATTGGCCTCTATTTTGGTACCATCTGTATAAACCTTTTTGAGGTCCACAAGACCATTTTCTGCCATCAACATAACTACTTGGGTAAACACTTTCTTTATTACTCCCTTAAACCGTTCACTGCGGAAGCGGTTGATCGTGTTGTGGTCCGGCTGTGACATGCCTGCTAACCACATAAAGTATATGTTTTCCTTGGTTGCAGATTCCAACTTCCGCGAAGAATGGATGTTATTAAGATATCCATAAACCAAAACTTTTAATAACATTCTAGGGTGATAGCTGCTACTGCCACCTCCTTTATACTTTCTTAATACTGGATCAAAGTTTATCTCATCTATAACTTGGTGGACAACTCGAACCGGATGTTCTTCTGGTATCAGTTCATCAAAAGATGGTGGTAGCAAAATGAGCTGATTTTGATGGTAATCCTTAAATTTTTTCCTCCTTGCTTTCATACAGTAAATATACTAAATACAAATCATTGCAAACCAGTACAATATGAAAACTTACCAACATTATATTGTTGATATTCACGAAATTAAAAAGGCTGCCCTTTTGAGACAGCCTCTTTTTCAGTAGAAAGGACATGGTATTTGTTTCTGTGGATATATGTCCTTCCCTAGTGTGGGTAATATGAAACAAAAATATTATACAAGGGTGTTGGGGATGACCTCGATTCTTGAGAAAGCCTTAAAAGTTATTACTTTATGGATGGACGAGTATCTGATATAAGGTTCTTGAATTTTATTTGTCAAATCATGAACGTGGAAAGCCAAGAACTAATAGTGTTTTTAAGATTTTTCATTCAATAGCGATAAATGACCAAAGTTTTACCGACAGATTTTTACTCTTGTATAGAAACGCTATAACAACAGGCAAAGTCAATTTGTCAAAGGATTGAGTGTTATCAGAAGACACACTGCTTCACCTCCTTTTGAATGATTAGAAGGTCTGAATCAATTGAGTAAAGGGTAGACAGTATTTTCTTTTGGGCTTGAAGCATCAGTAAAGCATTTGATGGAAGTGAGTCTTGTTCATCAATGAGCTGTTGAATGCCAAGTTCCATTATTTTTTATGTTAAACATAAACTGGTCAGGATCATTATTGAAGAGTCAATTTCCCAAAGCTAAAAAATAGACACATGCCATATCCGGTGAATTAATCGGTATTGTTGCTTTTGGTTAAATTAATATCGAGCTCATGTGCATGTGAAAATGTAAAACGTTGCAGAAGGTAATAGTATGTACCAGTAGACAAATTTTCACTATGTTTTCCTATGAATAAGATCATATGATGAGTCAAATTTTATACAAGGAATACTCACAACTGGCAGTAGGGTTGATTAACTTACCAACCCAATGGATGTGGTAGATGGGGTTTTCAACGGTATAAGGTGGGGTTATTCAACAAGTAATAGTTCAAATTCTAACTTTGAATAATGAGAAGAATTTTCAGCCATATCCAACGTGTATTCTTAAAGCTTAAATGTGTCAGCCCTGATATAGAAGACTTTAGAATCAGACATCATGTGCTAGGAATTCACAAGTTTCGAATAGATTTCCTCAACTTGCGGGATTAACAATTCTGAGTTGTTGTTGATTACGAAATTAGCCAATTCATTTTTCCTGATATCAGTCCACTGATTCTGCATTCGCTCTTGCACCAGTTTCCTCGATATTTTATCTCGATTAATTACCCTTTGAATTCTGAGTTGAGGACTACTAAAAACAGTGATCATTAAATCCAGGTTTTTATAATACCCTGACTCAAAAAGAATAGCCGCTTCATAAATAATAAATGCTTTGTCTAGGTGATTTTTATACCATTCCTCAAATTTACTCCTCACGGCTGGATGAATAATGTCATTCAGTTGTTTTAGCAAGTAAGGATTGTTAAAAACCAGGGATGCCAGTTTTTCCCTATCAATGGAATCGTTGGTAAAGATAGAATTGCCAAAAACATTTAAAACCTTTTTTAATATAAGAGGTTCATTTAAAACGGTCTTTGCTTGTTGGTCCGCATCAAAGATTGGTATCCCTATGGTACTAAATATTTGGGCTACCAATGATTTCCCGCTACCTATATTTCCGGTCAGACCAATTTTGAGCATTATTTTAAAATTAAAAATTCAATTAATGGTGGATCAATTTTTTTAATCCTAACAAACGATGGGTAGGCATCAATTTGAATTGGAATCTTCTTATCGTTCATTTCATTAACCTTGGATAGGTCGACCGAAGCAGAAAACATTTCTGTGTTGACGCGTCTGAAATCTTTCAATGCTACCAAATAAACTACCTTAACCTTATCTGGAAAAATTTTAACCCTTTGACTTCTGATTTCGTTTTGAAATGATATTGGTATAATTGTTTCTGACTCTGTATATTTTTCAACCGACAAGCTAGCTTTTATAATTGGTGGATTAACATCCAAATCATGAGGTAATGGATTAGAAACATTGACCATTGCCTCTATTGATTCAGACAAATTTTGAAATTGAGCGGATTCAGTTCTTAAATATTCTATAGTATCAATAATTGAAGAAAGTCCGCTGATATTTACCTGTGTAGGCTCAAGAAATAGTGAGTCATAAGGGTAATATTGTTTTTGAAAAGTGTAGCTAATATCGGGGATTACATCAACCTTTTTTGATACTACATCCTCGAACTGAAATATAATAGTGTCGGGTTTGACAAAGGAAATTTCTCCGTTAATATCAAACTCATTGGCAATGTCCAAAACCCATTCCTGGGTACTTACCCTGCAAATATATCCTCTGCCAAGTTTTCTAATCTTTGCTTTTTCAAGATCGATTTTTAAGGCTGAGCGACCTTGAAAATATTTTAACCTGGCCAGAACAAACCCCTGTTCCTCCAGCCCAATTCTAATCAAGCTGTCAACATCGTTAACAAGAATCAGGTTTTTTGGAGGGTTTGAGTATGTGACGGGAAAAGTTAATTCGGTTGAATAGCTAGACGAAAGTTTAATTAAAGTCCATGTAAATGCTGCAATTCCAATGCACACTACAAACACTGTCATGTTATAATTTAACAGCCTTGTATTCCTTAGTTTCGGCATGTTGTCAGAGTTTCGTTTATATAGTTATGCCCCGAAGATAGTAAATTGTAGGAAATAAAAATAGCATCATTTTTGTCAAACGATGCTATAAATATTCATAAGTCTAACTGTTTTACTTTTGTTGTTCAGCCATTTGTGAAGAGTTATCCATGGCAGCTGCACTTTTTTCTACTTTCAGTTTACCCTGACCTTCAGTTTCAATAATAAGGGCAGTTTCCCTGACTTCCAGAATTTTTCCGTGAATTCCTCCAATGGTGATTACCTTATCACCTTTTTTTAAGCCTTCCCTGAATTTTTTCTGATCTTTTGATTTTTTCATTTGTGGACGGATCATAAAAAAGTAGAATACTACGATCATGAGTAAGATCATGATAATAAATTGTGTTCCACCACCTTCAGAACCTTCCTGTGGAAGCATCAATAAAACGAAGTTTAGAATGTTCATAGTTAAATATAATTGTGATTAATAAATTTGTTTCGATTAATAGTTTTGCTCAGGAACGATTATTTGTGCTTTGATCTTCAGTTTCTTGGTGTTAGGCTGGGTATTACTCAAAACAGTAACCGTTTTGTTTTGAAAACCTTTGCGGTTGTCACTTTCGAACGTTACCTGAAGTACACCACTTTCTCCTGGGTTTACAGGGTCTTTGGTGAATTTAGGGATTGTACATCCACAGCTGCTGTTAACATCTGAAATGATGAGGTTTGCATCACCAGTGTTTTTAAATTTAAAAGCATAAGTCACTTTTTCGCCCTGAATAATTTTACCAAAATCGTGTGAATCATGTTCAAATTCAATCTTTGCAAATCCCTTCTTCGCATCGCCAGATGCCGAATTTGGATTGTTTACAATATCAGATGGTAACTTATTATTGTTACTTGTTGTGTTCCCGCAACCAAGGGCCAGAAGTACAAATAATAGCGGTAGAAATGTATTTCGTAAATTCCTCATGTATACTAAAAAAATGATCTGCAAAATTAGGAAAATATGTTGAAGTATAACATTTCAGCCTTCATTTGTGAATCTGATGCATTAAAATCAAAAAGGCAAAGCAATTAAATCTTGCTTTTTAGCAATTTCTTACTTTTGCCAATGCTGAAAAATTAATATACTTTGAAAATCTATCTGGTAGGATATATGGGGAGTGGCAAGTCGACAGTTGGAAAACAGTTGGCCAAATTGCTTGATTTGGCCCATGTCGATCTCGACTGGTTTTTCGAGGAAACCTATAAAATCAGCATAAATGATTTTTTTAACAAATATGATGAAAATGCTTTTCGAAATATTGAACATCAACTTGTTAAGAAAACCGAAAATCTTACAAATTGTATCATTTCAACCGGTGGTGGTACGCCTTGCTTCCACGGGAATATGGATTTAATCAATTCTTTTGGCATAACTGTTTACATCAAAATGCAAGCAGATTCATTATTTGTCAGACTTAAAAATTCTAAACGTTCCAGGCCACGTATTTCGCAATTGACTGATGAGGATTTGATGAATCGCATCAATAACGACCTAAAGGTAAGAGAGGCCTATTATCTAAAGGCGAACCTTGAGTTTCGTGGTGAAGACATTGATGTCAGCGACCTGGCCAAAAAAGTAAAGTCCCTTATGGTTTCCTGACCAATAAACAAACATTTTCAACATGATGAGTTTGAGGGAACATATCTACCGGCTGGATTTTTAATAATTCATATTTTTCGCGCATCATGTCAATGTCCCGTGCTTGTGTAGCGGGATTGCAACTTACGTAAACAATTTTTTTTGGTAGTGCTTTAAGTAATTGATCAATTACTTTTGAATGCATTCCGGCCCGGGGTGGATCTGTAATTACAACATCCGGGGTGCCTTCTCTTACAATAAATTCTTCGTTAAGCAATTTGGCAAGGTCGCCTGCAAAAAATGAGGTATTGTAAATTCCATTGAGTTCAGAGTTGTGCTTTGCATCTTCAATGGAATCGGGCACAATTTCAACACCCACTACTTTTTTAACTGAACGCGCCACAAAGTTGGTAATAGTACCCGTTCCGCAATATAAGTCATAAACGGTTTCATTGCCATTAAAATCTGCAAATTCGCGGGCAATTCTATAAAGGTTATAAGCTTGAGACGAATTGGTTTGGTAAAATGATTTTGGGCCAACTTTAAACTTCAAATCCTCCATCTCTTCGATAATAAATGGATTTCCATTAAATAGATGGACATCCTGATCGAAAATTGTATCGTTTAATTTCTTGTTAACCACCCACATCAAACTTGTTATTTCCGGGAATGAATCCCTCAGGTTTTCCAGCAACAGGCGGATGCTATCCTCCTGATCTTCTGCAAAAATCACAATCACCATAACCTCACCTGTTGATGATGTACGAATGATCACATTTCGAAGGAATCCATGATGTGCCCTGTTGTTATAAAAGGTAAATTGATTTTCGGTAGCAAACTTTTTTAATGCCAGGCGGATACTGTTGGATGGTTCGGGCTGCAGGTAGCAGTTATTAAGATCGATGATCCGGTCGAACATTCCCGGGAGATGAAATCCGAGGCCGTTCATATCTTCTGTCTTATCATCTAACTGTTCCTTTGAGATCAGCCATTTTTTATTCGAAAAGGTAAACTCCAGCTTATTTCTATAAAAATATTCTTCCTCTGAGCGAAGTATCGGTCTGATGTTAGAAGCGTCCAATTTTCCAATTCGCTCAAAATTATCAACTACATGTTTTTGTTTGTGTTTTAGCTGGTCACTGTAGGGCATTATCTGCCATTTGCATCCGCCACACAATCCAAAATGTTCACATTTAGGCTCAATTCGCTTGTCAGAATAATGATGAAATTTGATTGCTTTACCTTCATAAAAGTTCTTTTTCTTACGGGTAACCTGGATGTCAACAATATCACCGGGCACAACAAATGGGACGAACACAACAATATTGTCAACCCGTGCCAGCGCCTTGCCTTCTGAGCCGGCATCAATGATCTCTACGTTTTCTAATATTGGAATTGGTTTTCTTCTTCTTCTTGACATTGGGGAAATGATTAAATACGTAAACGATTGAATGCTTAAATGAACAATTATTTGCTCGCAAAAGTATAATAAACGGGGAACGGTATTGAGGATTCTTTTATTATTGCACGACCAACTTCTCCCTTATCTTCATCTCACCCAAAACCACCTCAATTATATACATACCAGGCTGAAGTGTAGAAATATCAATTGACCCTGAGAATTCATTAAAGTACAAAACCTGTTGACCAATTTGGTTGTAGATGGATATTTCATCTGTTTCAACCCCGGACATGGTGGAGACGGAAATGACATTTTCAGCCGGATTTGGAAAGATTGATATAAGTGATGTTGAATGTTGATCTTCAATACCCGCATTACAAGCTTCTTCTACTTCGGCTTCGCTGTTGCAGCCTTCGGCGTTGCCATAAATTTGATGGTCGCCAACAGGATTGGCCAGGTACTCACAAATACTTTTTGCTTCACACGTGGTTAAAGACAGGTTGTAAAAAACGTATAGGTGTTCGATTGAGCTGGCTTCAATATTTTCAAACCCTGCGAGGCTTTCCAGGACGTCATTTTCTTTAATTAATATTTCTCCGCCGACAGAGCTTACATTTTCCAGTCCGGCAGTGCTTTTCAACAAATCATTATCACCTATAAACAGCCTGCCGCCAATTGAAGTAAGGTTTTCGAGGCCAGCGAAATCTTCCAACAATTGATTATTATACAGCTGGACCTGCCCGCCAATTGAATTCAGATTACTAAGATTTGATAGATCTGTCAGACCGAAGTTATACATGAGGGTAAACTCTCCGCCAATGGTATATAGGTTTTCAAGGCCTGTAAAATCCTCAAGTGTTTCTGTACTTTGTATTATAAAATTTCCTCCGACAGATGTCAGGTTTTCAAGCCCTGAACAATTTATTAAGGTATCTCCGGCAATTAAAAATATCTGAAAGTTACCACCAATTGTTTCCAGATGTTCAAGGCCCTCAAAACTGGTAAGAAGTGTATTATTGGAGACAGAAAGCCCGCCGCCAATTGACGTTATATTATTTAAACCGTTGAGATTGATAAGGCTGTTATTACCGGGCACACCAGTGGTACCAATGTATAAATTACCCGGAATTTCAACCAGGTTTTCAAGACCCTGGAGGTTCTCAAGCAAAGTATTTCCATAAATTGAAAGGTCTCCGCCGATAGACGTTACATTTGAAAGGCCAGCCAGGTTTATCAGTTTCTCGTTGCATCTCAGTTGCAAGTTACCACCAATGGTAGTCAAATTAATCAGTCCATCTAAGTTGGCCAGATTGGTTGTATGTGCAAAATACCTTCCGATTTCCAGGTTGCCCCAAATGGCTGTAAGTACATGAAGGCTATCAAGATTGGTAATATTACCGCCTTCAATTTTCACTTTTCCAAATACTTCGTTGCAGTCAGGATGGTTCAATTTAAAAAGATCAATTTCTTCCTGGGTTGTAAAAGTTATTCCATCTTCCAGGCAGAAGTTAGTGAAGCCGCACAACTCCATAACCTCGTATTGGCTATTACAACCAACAGCATTGTTTTCAAGATTAATTATCCCGTATAGCTCTTTTAAATATTCGCATATGCATATCACGCTACAATTTGACAGATTCTCATTGTTTCGAATTACCACCTCGGCAATAGTACCGGGATCAATGTTTTCTAAACCTGATAAGTTTATAAGTTGACTATTTCCTTCGATTGAAATGTTGCCCCGAACTGAGGTTAAGTTTGAGAGTTCTGATAAATCAGTAATGGAATTATTTGACAAAATTTTAAGATCACCACTAATTGAAGAAATATTATCTAATCCGGCAAGATTTGCCAGGGAGGTGTTACTGGAAACCCTTAAATCGCCAGTTACATAATTAATATCATCAAGACCCAGCAGACTCGTTAGCAAACCATTGGAATGGATATAGATTGCTGAACCGATGGTATCCAAATTCTCAAGATCAGAAAAACACGTTAATGATGCATTACTGCCAATTGAAAATTCTTCCCCGATAAAAGCAAGGTTATTTAATCCTGATAAATCACTAAGCTGTGGATTTCCATACATTTCAAGTGAACCACCAATATGCACCAGACTTTCGAGGCCACTCAGGCTGGTGAGGGAATCGTTGGCATGATTTATTCCAATACCAATTCGCAGCGAGCCATCTATTGATGTTAAATTGTCTAATCCCGAGAGATCTTTTATCCTTTTAGTTTCCCATAAAGTTAGTTTTCCTGCGATATATTCTATAACAATCAAGCTATCCAGGTTAGTAATTTCTTGTCCCCAAACTGTAACATCACCTCCAATTTCTGTACAGTTTGGGTGATTAACTTTGAAATTGTCAACTTCAGATTGATGCGTAAACGAAATTCCATCCGGTAAGCAAGGCTGGGATAAGCCATAAAAATTGACGATTATGAGTAATACGATTGATAGGGGTAATTTTTTCATTTTAACTTTTGATTTTTGAAGACAATTTGGTCCTGCAAAAATAAATATCTCTACTAATCCACGGCAATGCAAAGTTAAGAGAAACAAAGGGATGATTAATCGTGACGCGCTAACAACAAGCTACAAGTATCAAGCAACAATATCATTTCTTAATGAAAGATATTTTCGTAAATTTTTTCTGCAGATTTTACAGGTTAGCGAATAACTCCTACTCAATCAACCCTCTTCCGGACTTTACTAATTTCTTCTGCTTCTTTAAGTCTTCAATCATCTTATCTAAGATGCCATTGATGAAAACACGGCTTTTGGGGGTGCTGTAAAACTTCGACAGTTCGATGTATTCGTTGAGCGTAACTTTTACAGGGATAGATGAAAATTCAAGGAATTCAGTAAGTGCCATTTTTATAAGGATTATATCCATGGCAGCAATACGATCAATTTCCCAGTTGCTTGTTTTTTCTGAAATAAATTCTTCATATTCCTTGCCTTTTAAAATGGTTTTATGAAACAATTGGACCAGGAATTTCTTGTCTTCGTTGGGGTCCAGTTTACCATCTATATTGTATAGTGTTGGCAGGGCCTGAAATTCATCGTCTGATTCCTTAATTCCTTTGAGAATTTTCAGGCAAAGTGCATTGGCAATGTCAATATCGTCAGCCCAGTAAATATTTTTCTCTTCATAAAATGAAATAACGGAGGGGTAATAAGCAATTTGATCTCTGAAAACCTTGATGCAAAACGATTTGTCATTATCAAAAGAATCCTTATCCGAATTCATGTAGTTGCCATAAAGCTCGGTCGATCGGATATCACCATAAACTTTCCTCACCATTTCTACCTCGTCGTGCCAATTAATTTTATAAGCATTCTTCTTCCTGATGTAGTCTCTGTTTTCAGCCAGTTGCTTCAATAAGAGGTTGTCGATAAATTTTGTATTTGGGTTCAGGTCGGCATCGGTTGGGTAAAACTTCTTTTTGTTTTCTTCCATCCTTAAATTAGCAAATCTTACTAATTCCTGGAGAAATGATAATTGGTAGGTAATCAGCTCATAGATTTTTTCGATGCTAATCAGCATATTCTTTTCACCTACAGCTAAATCACTGCTATTGGAAATGAAATACGCGTAAAGCGCCTGTAGAGCTTTAATTCTTAAATGCCTTCTGCTAAGCATAATGTATATGAACGTTGGTTTAAATCAATACTTCCCATCTGGTGGCAAAAATAGGACTTTTTTGTTACCGGCTCCAAAACAATGTTTGGGAAGTAAAAAAAAGAAATGTTTACAGTAATACATGGTTATCTTAATGGATTTTTTTAATTACATCTGTTTTGTAAGTTCAAGGCTGAATTGTGGTTAAAAATTTAATTATTTAATTAAGTTTACAATATGGATTGAAAGGAATTTTAAAAAAACTTTTCAGATTTTAGATTTTAAAATATAAATTAATACTTTTGCGTTACAAACCCTATTAATTCAGTATAAAAATGGAAGAGTCAGAAAAGAAAGAAAGAAGAGAAGAAATTTTTTCACAGGTTGTAAGGGCTGGCAAGAGGACTTACTTCTTTGATGTGAAGGAAACCCGCAGTGAGGAACAATATTTGACCATTACAGAAAGCAAAAGAAGGTTTAATAATGAGTCGGGTAAGTTTTTCTACGAAAAACACAAATTGTTTCTTTATAAAGAGGATTTTGAGAAATTTTCGAACGGGCTCAAAACTGTGATCGAATTTATTGAAACAGGAAATGTACCTCAGGTTGTTGAGGAGGCGCCAGTGGTTGAAACTCCGAAACCTGAAATTCCTGATGTAAAGTTCGAAGACCTTGAGGCTGAAGAACCAAAAACTGAGGATTAGTCATCCTTATTCAGAAAAGAATTTAGCTGGCCGCTGGTCAGCTTTTTTTTTGTATTTTTCTTAGGGTTGTTGATTAAATTTTAAAAGTAAATAAGACCAGCCGATATCATAAAGTGTAAATTTGTCCATAATATGAAACGAAGTTTTTATGGGTAAAGTAATAGCCATTGCAAATCAAAAAGGCGGAGTTGGAAAAACTACAACTGCGATAAATCTGGCGGCATGTTTTGCTGTTCTCGAATTCAAAACATTGATTATCGATGCTGATCCCCAGGCTAATGCCACATCTGGTTTGGGGCACGATCCGAGAAATATAAAGAACAGTATTTACGAATGTATTATCGATGATGACAATCCCAAAAATGTGATTGTTCCTACTACTACGCCAAATCTGGAACTGATTCCGGCACACATCGATCTTGTAGGTGCAGAAATAGAAATGATCAACCTGCCGAACCGGGAAAAAATGATGAAGCGGGTGATTGACAAGGTTAGGGACGAATATCAGTTTATAATTATCGATTGTTCACCATCTTTGGGCCTGGTAACCGTTAATGCTCTAACTGCGGCAGATTCGGTAATTGTTCCTGTGCAATGCGAATATTTTGCTCTGGAGGGCCTGGGAAAACTTCTCAACACTATTAAAATTGTTCAATCAAGGTTGAATCCAAATCTTGACATAGAGGGTATATTACTAACAATGTACGATACACGTTTAAGGTTGGCAAAACAGGTAGTTGAGGAAGTTAGGACTCACTTTCAGCAAATGGTATTCGATACCATTATCAACCGGAATACTAAGCTAGGAGAGGCACCCAGTTTCGGCGAGACCATTATTTTACATGATGCCAATTCTACAGGGGCAATAAATTACCTCAACCTTGCCAGGGAGATATTACAAAAAAACGGATTGACAAAAATGGATCCTTCCGACATAGAAATTGATTTTTTAAATGAAAAATAAAGCAAAAAAAAGCGCTCTTGGACGGGGTCTTGAAGCAATTTTGCAAAGCCCTGATACTGATATTACCTCAAAGGATATTTCGGGAAATTATGTGGTAGGAGCCATTGCCAACCTAAAGGTCAATAATATCGAGGCGAACCCTTTTCAGCCAAGAAATACTTTTGATACCGAAGCACTGGATGATCTTACTAATTCGATTTTGATACAGGGTATTATTCAACCTCTTACTGTTCGTAAATTGGGGTACGATAAGTATCAAATGATTTCAGGCGAGCGTCGTTTGAGGGCTGCCAGGCAGGCCGGATTAAAAGAAGTGCCTTGCTATATCCGTGTCGCCAACGATGAGCAAATGCTCGAAATGGCCCTCATCGAGAATACACATCGTGAGGATTTAAATGCTATTGAAATTGCCATAAGTTACCAACGCTTAATCGAGGAGTGCCAAACCACCCAGGAAGACCTGAGTAAAAAAGTAGGAAAACAGCGCTCAACAATCGCTAATTACATCAGGTTATTAAAACTTCCTGCCGAAGTACAGGTTGCAGTCCGTGATGGCCTGATCACCATGGGTCATGCCCGCACTTTTATTAATCTTGAAGACCGGGCCCTGCAGCTTGATCTTTTAAAAGAGATCCTTAAAGGAGAACTGTCTGTAAGGCAGGTCGAGGAAAAGGTAAGGAAAATAAATAACCCTTCTGGCCGGAAAAACAAAAAAAGAATAACCCGGCTACCTGAAAAATATTTCAGGCTTTCTGAAAACTTAAGTATAGAGTTACAAACTAAAGTGGAATTGAAACGCAATACTAAAGGCAAAGGAAGTATCGTTATCAACTTCAATTCAGACGAGGAAATGGATAAGTTTATCACTCTTCTGAAAAGCTGAAACTTAATGTTTTCTTTAAACAGTTGAATGTATACGATCTTCAAATCGAAAAAAGAATTTGCCTGGCATAGCAAGATAGCTGCTGCACTTTTAAGAATAATCACCTTAAATATTTCGGTTACTCTTTTTGTATTGGCTTCGTTGGTATTCTCCAACCCGTTAGTTGCGCAGGAAAACCCTCCAGAAGTGAAGCAGGATTCTATAAAGGTGCATTCAGCAAAAAAGGCTACCATCATGTCATTGGTTTTGCCGGGCCTGGGCCAGGGTTACAATAAAAAATATTGGAAGATCCCGATAATATATGCAGGTTTTGGTACACTTTTTTATTTCATCAAAAAAAACGGGACGGAATACCAAAACTACCGGACAGCCTATAATATTGTTGCTACAGGCGATAGTACAAATTTCGACAATGAATATGTTGTTCGCTACGATGGAAATTTGAGTCAGCTTGAAGAGGGTAGGAATTATTACCGGCGTAACCTTGAGTTGAGTTATGTCCTCACCGGGCTTTTGTATATTTTACAAGTTATCGATGCCAGCGTTGATGCCAACCTGTATGATTTCGAAGTAAGTGAGGACCTTAGCCTGAGATTTGATCCTATATCAGATGATTACCTATTTGCCCGAAGGCCTGCACCAGCCCTATCCCTAAGGTATAAATTTTAAAAGTTTACTGATGAAAATTGCATTGCTTGGATATGGAAAAATGGGAAAAGCCATTGAAGTGGAGGCACTGAAGAATGGACATACCATAATTTTTCAAATTGACTCGGAAGAAGACTGGGTAGAAGGAGTGAAACTACTGCCCCGGGTTGATGTGGCTATTGAATTCAGCATGCCTGCTACTGCTGTGGGTAATATCCGCAAGTGCTTTAAGGCTGGAACACCTGTGGTTGTGGGTACCACCGGATGGGAAAAAGAATTCGAGTTGGTTAAGCAGGAATGTGTTACTGGTGATAAAGCAATTTTTGTGGCCTCCAATTATAGTATTGGGATGAACATTTTTTTTGAAGCAAATAAGCAGTTGGCCCGGGTAATGAACCGTTTTGACAGATATGATGTAAAGATTGAAGAACTACATCATAAACAAAAGCTGGATGCTCCAAGTGGAACGGCAAAGGAACTGGCCAGGCAAATTATCGGAAATATCGATAGAAAAAGTAAATGGGTGAATGGCCCTGTGGAATCATCAGACGAATTGTTGGTGGATTCATTAAGGGAAGGCGATGCGCCTGGTACACATACAATAAAATATACTTCCGAAATGGATGAAATTGAAATTAAACATACTGCCTTTGACCGAAGAGTTTTTGCTGTGGGAACTGTAATGGCAGCCGAATGGCTTTTTGGTAAAAAGGGCTTTTTTGGGATGAGTGATATGCTGTTCAGTTCGAAGTAAACTCTTTTAAAAAAATCATTAACAATAATTAACAGCTAATTGGCAAGCGAATTATATTTTTGCCGTTTAAACTTTAAAAAATCTAACTAATGGTTACACTGCTTATTCTGATTCTTATCTTTTTATTTTTCCCGGTATTCATGTTTAAAATTTTCGAAAAGGCCCATGTGCCTGCATGGAAAGCATTCGTACCCATGTTAAATTACTGGGAGTGGAACAAGATCAATGCAAAGCCACTTTGGTGGTTCCTTATACTGTTTATCCCTTTCATCAATATTTTTATGGTTTTTTTGATGATTATTGAAACCGCCAAAGCTTTCGCGAAATTCGATTTGCTTTCCCAGGCTGCATCGGTACTTGTGCCATTTATCTACCTGCCTTATCTTGGGATTTCAGAAAATGAAAAATATTATGATCCCGGAAATCGGCCAACAATCAAGAAAGGTGTTGTTCGGGAATGGGTTGATGCCATCATTTTTGCAGTTGTTGCTGCAACCATCATTCGTACTTTTATACTGGAGGCTTATACCATACCTACTTCCTCTATGGAGAAATCCCTGCTTGTAGGCGACTTCCTTTTTGTTAGTAAGGTGGCTTATGGTCCAAAAATTCCCAATACTCCAATTGCTTTTCCTTTTGTACATCATACCTTGCCGTTAACCTCAACAACCAGGTCATACCTCGAATGGATTAAACTACCCTATTATCGTTTTCCTGGTTTGAGTGATGTAACTCGTTACGACGCAGTAGTATTTAATTATCCCAGCGGTGATACTGTTGTATTGCAGCGACAAAATGAAGATTATTACCAGATTGCCAGGCAGGAGGGACGGGCAAAAGTTTGGAGGGATTATGATGTTGCTGCACGGCCAGTTGATAAACGTGAAAATTACATCAAGCGGTGTATGGCGCTTCCCGGTGATAAAATAGAAATTATCGACAAGCAGGTTTATATTGATGGTGAAAAGGCCTTCAATCCACCAAATATGCAATTTCAACATACGATTACTACAAAGGGTAACACTTTCAATCAACGAGAG
>Ga0209475_10000639_pt1 | contig 61206 bp, 58 predicted proteins | sample tdDd471_FD_187128 | JGI IMG/M metagenome (GOLD analysis project Ga0209475, IMG submission 187128) | Marine sediment microbial communities from the Atlantic coast under amendment with organic carbon and nitrate - tdDd47.1 (SPAdes)... | ecosystem: Environmental > Aquatic > Marine > Coastal >... | reverse complement strand
CCGGCATCCCCGAGGATAAGCTCAAAACCGTTTTCGAACCCTTCTACCGTCTCGAATCCTCACGCAGCCGGGAAACCGGCGGAGCCGGCCTCGGCCTCAGCGTCGCCCAATCGATCATTTTGGCCCATGGTGGAAGCATTGAATTGAAAAGTCCTCCGGGCGGAGGCCTGAAAGTTTCGGTTTGCTTACCAAAATAGCAGTTCGGCTATGCCCGAGCGGGCCAGAGCTGGTTGTGCGATGTTTACCTATTGATTACCCACGTTGATTTCAGCCTCGTTACCCACCTCTAATCAAGCAAAGTTATGCTTCGTTAATTCTCCCCATGGTAGTTACGTAACGTCAACTACACGAAGGAGGATAACATGCCGATAAAATCGTTTCCCATATCCGAAATTGCTTGGGAATTTCTGCGTCGAAACCCGGGCTACCAAGCCGAGGCAAGACTTCATGGAATGCGACTAGGCCGCGCCAATAGCGGGTTCGATTTTCCCGTTTACCGGCAAGCAGAACACGACCGAAAAGCGGAATGCTGGGGGCTGCTCGCTTATACTGCCCCCAACGCACAAGCCAAAAACACGCCGCCGTTTTGGGCCATCGGACCGATGATTGAGGCCGAAATCGTGGAGACCGCCAACGCGCCCTTCCTTCCAAGATTACGCCAGTCCGGCGCGCGGGTTTCGGGACTGGCGCTACAGGACGGCGGTTTCGTATTGCGGATCTCCAGAGAACACCATGCGGTCCAACTTCATGTCGCGGGGGGCGATATAGCCAGCCTGTCGTTAGACATTGCACTACGGATCCCTTTCGGCCTTCGGCTACCCGTTCTCCTATCACGCGCAAACGATCTTTGGAACATGGCGTTCGAAGAACATCCTAAAAAAGTCCAGCCATTAATCCAGCGCAATTCGCCGAACTTCTTCTCGCCCTTGACGGCTTAAACGCCGGAAAATCCCACCGCGACATTGCCGTCGACCTCTTCGGCGCGGATGCCGTTCAGGCCGAGTGGAACGCCGGGAGTTGGATGCGCAGCCGCGTGCGGCGGCGTATTCGCAAGGCGCTTTACCTCATGAGCGGCGGATACCGGGAACTTCTGGAATAGCGCTTCACGGGGACGGTCGTTTTCACACTTGCCGATTTCGACCGTATCGGCTTTTGCCCCTCATCGCTTGAATTGCCCCAACGCATATGGAGGAGCAAGCGATGAGCCTGAACGACACCGAACACAACAGTCCCCGATATCTCAGCACCAAACAGGCCGCCATGTACGTGGGCCTGAGCCCATGCACACTGAACCGCATGCGGGTCACCGGCGAAGGGCCGCGCTACGCCAAGGCCGGACGGCGGGTGGTTTACGACCGCGCCGATCTCGACGCCTGGATCGACGCGCGCAAGCGCAGCTTCACCGGCGAAACCGGGGCGTAATGCGCCGCGTCTCGTCGTCGGAACGGCGACAACTGGATCTGTTTTCGTGCATTCCCGAACCGTCCGGCATCCGCGACTACCAAGACCTGATGGCGTTTCCGTTCTATTCGCTGGCCAAGGGGCGGCGCATCAAGCCTTTGCTCTATGACCGCGACGGCGTGACCATTCGCGTCGAGGCCGTCCCGGAATACGGCATGGCGACCATATGGGACGCCGACGTGCTGATCTGGGCGGCCAGCCAGATCATGGACGCCCGCAACCGGGGCGCGCCGACCTCGCGTCTCATCCGCTTCATGCCGCACCAGTTCCTGCGCTTCGCGGGCCGCCCCACGGGCAAGCTGGGGTACGAGCGGTTCCGCGCTGCGCTCGACCGCCTACAATCGACCACCGTGCAGACCAACCTGCGCGCCGAGGCCCCAGCCTTGGACGCGACGGACGGACGGCAACGCAAAGCGAGACGCTTGCACCGGTTCAGTTGGATCAACGAATGGAGCGAGCTGACCGTCGGCGGCGCGACCAGGGGCATGGAGATCATCCTGCCCGATTGGTTCTATCAGGGCATCGTCAACGAACGTCTGGTGCTCGCCATCGACCCCGCCTACTTCACCCTTACCGGCGGGATCGAGCGTTGGCTCTACCGCCTCGCCCGCAAGCACGGCGGACGCAGCAAGCAAGGTTGGGGCTTCACTTTCAAAACGCTGTACGAGAAAAGCGGCAGCCTGGCGCGCTATTCTGACTTCGCGCTTGATCTGCGTCGCATCGTGCAAAAGCAGAGTGTTCCAGGATACGAACTGACCATCACGCGGGACCGGCGGGATCGGGAATGCCTACAGGTGTCCTTCGTCGCCATGAAGTGAGAAGACTTTGTGTATAATGCAACGAGCGGCGATAATGGACGGGGCGGCCCCTGCCTACTCTTGTAGGTTTTCAGTACCAGAAATATTCAAGACATCTGCTTAGCGAAGGCCATCTTTGCAATTGGGGGGCTGCCAGTTCTATGCAAGCGGTATTGGCATAGGCTGAGGCTATGCTCTGGAAGATTGATTTTTCGGGGAATCGCCGCCTGGAGAAGATACGTTGACAACATTTGGCGGAATACATCCTTCAACTCTCAGTCGCTAACCGTCCATCCCTGACATGGAAAATATGATCGAACTGATCATAGATTTTTTCATCATGGGTCACCGCCAGCACAGCGGCGTTCTGTTCGACGGCCAGCTTGCGCAGCAGTTTCATCACGATAAGGGCGCGCTCGGAGTCCAGCGCCGCGGTCGGTTCGTCGGCGAGTATGATACGTGGGTTGTTGGCCAATGCGCGGGCAATGGCGACGCGTTGCGCCTCGCCGCCCGACAAATGAGAGGGGTAGGCGTCGCGGCGATGGCCCACTTCCAGGTATTCCAAAAGCTCCTGGGCGCGTTGCTTCGCCCGGTCGGCCGGAACCCCCGCAAGATCGAGCACGACGGACACATTTTCCGTGGAATTAAGGAACGGCAACAGATTGTGAAACTGGAAAATAAATCCAACCTTGTCCAACCGCAGACGACGCAAATCCGACTTCATCCAGGCATCGTCGTATATCACGTCGCCATCGAGCTTCGCCCACCCGGAACTGGCCTCGACGATGCAGCCGATGATATTGAGCAGCGTCGTTTTGCCGGAGCCACTCGGCCCAAGTAGGCCGATCACTTGCCCCGGATACACCTCAAGACTGACATCGCGCAGGGCGTCTACGCGGGTCTCGCCTTCTCCATAATGCTTGGAAATATGTTGCAATTCGATCAGCGGAGATGGTGGTGTTTGCGCCATCGGTCAGCCCCCCATCGCCGATGCGGGATCGATCTTGAGCGCCAGACGCACGCCCAAGGCGCTGGACAACAAACAAACGATCAAGATCACGCCGGCCAACGCCAAGCCGTCTTCGGGCTGAAGCACAACCCGGCGGGGGAAGTAATCCTTTATGTTGACGATCAGCAGGGCGCCGAAGCCGAAGCCGATCACGCCCATGGCGACGGACTGCTGGATCACCATTCCGATGATGGTGCGGTCCGGCGCGCCAATCAATTTAAGCGTGGCGATTTCGCGGATTTTATCCATGGTCATGGTGTAAATGATCAGCGCGATGATCACCGCCGACACGACCAAAAGAATGGCGGTAAAAAGGCCGATTTGCTTTCGCGCCCGATCCACGACGGATTGCGTCAGCAACGTTTCCTGTTCCGTCTGAGACATGGCCGCAAGATGTTTCCAGCGCTTGATGGCCTGAACGACCGTTTCCGGGGCGATGTTCAAGGAGACTGTCGCGACCACGGCGTTGACCGTATCGGCGCTTCCGGGTGTCGCCCCGCGCGCGCGTTCCTTACGCACCGCGGATGGAGACAGTTCGAACTGAAGCTGTTGTGAATCGCGCAACGTCATGTAAAGCAAGGGATCGCCGCCCGAAGCGACCATGCCTTCCGTCAGGCCGACAATGGTGAACGCCGTTCGCCCGAGTTGCAAAATGCCGCCGATCTCGACGCCGAGACCCTTGTCCGCCACGGCTTCATAACGGTCGCGCCCGATAGCGCGCCCCTCGACAATGTTGCTGGGGCCGCCGGGGCGGCCCAATTCATAGCCAACCACATAGAGGCGCAGATCTTGACCTTGGTGTTGCGCCTCCACCGACTGAAAGTTCATTGCGCCCGCTGCCGTGACGCCGGCGATGCGCGCAATGTCTTCGCGCGTATTTCCGGGAATGCGCGACGCTTCGGCGAAGGGACCGAGGGTACCGGACTCGACAACCCAGATGTCGGCATTTGGCGCCCGCACCAGGGTCAGCGCATCATCGACCAAACCACGGTAAATGCCGATCATCGACAATACCACGCCCAGCAACAGGCTAAGGCCGAAACAGGTCAGCAGGAAACGTCCCAAGTTATGCTTGATATCACGGTAGGCCAGGTTCATTGCTTGCTCACCCCGTTCGCGGTGACGGCGCGCCCTTCCTTGAGCCCCTTGACGCGCTTGATCACGACCTCGTCCCCCGCTTCCAAGCCGGAAACGATTTCCAGGCGGGCATCAAGGGTTTGATGGCCGAACGCCACCGTCCGGCGCTTCAACTCGCCATCGTTGACCACCCACACATCGCCCCGTTGACGCCGCGCATCCAGACCGTCGACCGCGATTTCCGGAACCAGAACGGCTGTTTCCAAGGTGGCGACGGTAAGCGTCATTTCAGCCTGTTCACCCAAATGAAACTGATCGGGGCATTCATCGCACACGGCATAGACGCGACGCTCCTCGTTGGTGCGGTCGCTTTCGATGTCGATGCGCACCACATGCCCGGCAAAAACTCGGTCCGGGCGGGAACGCAATTGGATCTCGGCTTTCTGGCCAATTTCAATGTGCCCGGCGCGGCTCTCGTCAACGTAGCCGAGAACCCAAACAGTATCGGCCTTGACGAGTTTGAACAGCGGCTCGCCCGCATTAAGAACCGTGCCGAGCTCCTTTGTCCGTTCGACGATTAGAGCATCGTATGGGGCGCTCAGTGTGAAGTTGTCCAGCAACACTTTCTGGTAGTCGTATTCCGCTTGGGCGTTCTCCACGCTGGCCTTGGCGATCGTTATGTTGCTTTCGGCGATCTGAACGTCGGCGCGCGCGGACTGGGCCTCCGTCAGCGCATTGTCGGCAGCCTCTTTTGTCGTCGACCCTGTTTTGAGCAAGGTCTGGCGGCGGGTATTGACGGTTTCCTTGAGCTTGAGGACCGTCTGCGTCTTGGCCAATCCGGCCTCGGCGCTTTCCAGCATCGCTTGGGCATTGGTGACGCCAGCAGCCGCTTTGGCCAAGCGGGCCTGCTGTTCACGATCGTCAAGACGGGCTAGGACATCTCCCTCGCGCACCCTTCGCCCCTGATCGGCGGAAAGCTCGACAAGCGTGCCGTTCGCCTGAAACCCGATGGCCGATTGAATACGAGCCTCAACCGTTCCCAGACCGAAGACCTGAACGGGAACATTGCGCTCCGCCTGCGCCACCTCCACCTTGAGCGGCATAAAGTTGAACACGCCAATCGCAACCGCGGCAAGCCCAACCACAACGCCAAGTCCGAGTATCAAACGCCGTTTCTGTATCATCGCTTTATCCCATGTTGTCGCGTGGCGTCCGGCGTCGCGAAACCTTCCAGTTGAAGGGCGAGTAGCCGAGCGCCGGTGGCGGGCAAATCAATCGTGCGGCCGCTGAGGGACCACCGCATGGCGAGCGACTGAATCATGCCAATCAGCAGAAATGCGGCGTCCTCTGGGGGGAGGTCTTTTTTAAACTGGCCCTCTGCGATCGCAGCCTGGATAATTTTTGTCAGCCGTGTGTGGAAATGGTTCATGATTTTGAAAAACGCCTGTCGCAAGATTTTGTTCTCGATGTGAAGTTCACGAGAAAAAATGATCCCCGGAAGGGCGGGCGTCTTTTGGATGAGATTGAGTTGGGCCATGATCACGGCTTGAAGTTGATCGACGGGCGATGTCGTCGTTTCTTGCGCTTTGCCCCAGGCCTTGCTCATCTGTCCACTCAGATGAACCGCAACGGCCTGCCAGATGTTTTCCTTTTTGGGGAAATGCCTGAAGATGCCGGGCTGCGTCAGGCCGACATCCTTGGCGATCATGTCCGTCGTCAGGCGGTCCGGACCGACGGCATCGGCCAATCGAATGGCCGTCTCGATAATTTGGTCTTTGCGGTCTTCGGCTGTTTTTCTCGTGCGCATCTGGGTTACCTTTGCTGGCTCAGCGCTGTCGTTTTAGGCTGCCGGAATAGTGGAGGGCCACGGCAATGGCCGTCCACAACGAACCGCGCAACGTCATCGCCGCCACCGTTCGCGCCTCGAACTCACCCCCACCGATCACGTGGAAACCGAAGGCGGCGAACACCGCCCAGCTCAGCACCGCAATCGCGGTCGAAACCTGAACCGCCCAGGGTCGCATCTTAAAGAGGCCAACCGCGGCAATCAGGTATGCAAAACCGGCAAAAAAATTGAACCACAGCACAAAAGGCACATAGTTTCCCGCCGCGGCCCGCGCCGCCTCATCACCGAAAAGAACCGCCCCGCCGGAATAAATGGTCATTGCGCCAAAACCGCCGGCAACAATCCCAAGGCCTGTGATCCAGAACGGACGCTTAATGGTTTGCATAACACTTCTCCGTCTTTAGTCGCCGATCGAACACCGGACCAAAACTGACCGCTCAGTGCAACTCCTGAACGCAACAGGTCCCCGATAGAATGCAGCCTCATCGCATATAAGTTAGCGAGCAGTAACTAACTTATATGCGATGATCCTTTTTGTAAAGCTCTAATTGCCCTCATTGGGTCACACCGTTGATATAGCGGCGAATCCGTGCACCGGATTGCCTATGCAGCTTCTCTCGGTCCTCGGGCGGTCTTGAGCCTAACATTGAGTTCCTTCAAAGCCGCCTTGTGTGGGCGGATATTATTCTCAGAACGTTTTACTTCCTCAGCAAGCAGCGGGTTCATTTCACGCACCAAGGTGTCTTCCTGATATCCTGCCGCCATGGATACGGAAGAAGAGAAACAAAACGTCGCGAAGCTGGCCAAGGTCATGGCGCTGATGTGCGTGCGCAACACCGGCCTGGGAAACATCCACGCCGGGCGCTCCCCCATCAGCGAGACCGGCGACTACTCCGACGTTTTCGTCCATGACGCCCAGGGACGGAAAATACCCTGGACCGACGTATCCCATATCGACGACGAAGAAATGAAGGCGTTGATGAAGGAGGTCGTTAACTACCTCTATACCTTTCTCCTGCACATCGACGATCCGGGCCTCCAAGCCTGGATGGTGCGTTGGGCGACCGTGTCCGACAAGTGGGACGAGCCGGAATTGGAAAAGTCGTTCCTCACGGCGCTTTCAGAATCGAACAATCACTGATCAATCACCCCTCCGCCCTTTATCCACACGTCTGTGGATAAGCCCGCGCGCGCCGACTCATAACCCTGTGCAAAACCCGTTTTTGCGTTCGTACTATCGGGCGCACGGGAGTCGTACCATCGGGCGCAGATGTTCGTACCATCAGGCGCAACATTGCCGATAACGCCTTGTTTTCGCGCCGCCAATCCGGCCCTAAAAACTGAATCAAACTTATAAAAACTTTCTGCTGTTGGGGCGTCCGATTTTCACCTGGGCAGCCATCCATCCGGACGGCGCTGCGTAAAAAAATTTCGCCCTAGCTGGAATTGTCTGGGCTGATTTGGCGATATCTCAAGGTGTCCTAAGTTGCTTTAAGTTGTTGTTTTTGTTGATTTTTTTAGTTTGACAGAGCGCATTTTCTCGCCTTTCCTTGGCCCCCATAACCGCCCAAGGAAGGGGAGAGCGAACATGCTCACGTCTCGTATTTTTTGTCTGCAAGGGGGGCTTCGCCCCTCGCCCGCCATGCGGGTTCACGCCAACCGCTTCGCCGGTGTCGCCATCGTTGGTGGGCTGGCTTTGATCGCCGCCCTGGCTGTGGCCTCCTCGGCCCACGCCGGAACCGGCGGCACCGAGTTTTCCGCCGTCAACAACCGCATCACCGATATGGTCGAAGGCGGCGGCGGCAAGTTGGCCGCCGGGCTCGGTCTGGTCGCGGCGCTGGCGGCGTCGGTGATCCGCTTCAACATCTGGGCGGTCATCGGCGCGTTCGGCGTCGGCGCCATCGCCGGATACGGGTTGCCCATCGTCACCTCATCCATCTCCGCCTTGATCTGAACGGAGCGGCGACGATGGAAGCCTACATGATCCCCAAACGCCTGGACGAGCCGGAACGCTGGATGTTCTGGACCGTCGACGAGGCCCTGGTCATGCTCGGCCCGACGATCGGCGGCATGCTGAGCGGCTATCTGCTGATCGGCGCGGGCGTCGGGATCGGCGGCTTTTTGTTTCTGCGCCGGGTCAAGGGCAACGGCCAGGCCAATTTGGGCCTTTACGCGCTCTATTGGTTCTTCCCCAACGTGTTCCGTTTCAAGGCGACGCCACCGTCCTCGGTGCGGAGGTACGTCTGATGGACTTGGCCAGCCACAACACGCATCTGCATGCCGTCACCGTCTGGCGCAATCTGCTGCTGGCCGGACTGGGCTTGAGCCTCGCGGTCAACGTGCTGTTAGGGCTGGCCGTGCTGACCAAGCGCGAAACCGTGGTCATGGTGCCGTCGCCCGCCGGGCGGGTCTATGCGACCGGCGAGCGCGTCAACGCCGCCTATCTGGAAGACATGGCGCGCGACGTGGCGCTGACGTTTCTCAACGTCCACCCCGGCACCACGGATTATGTGCAGGACGCCATCTTAAAGATCGCGCATCCGGCCTTTTACGGCCAGTTCAAGCGTGCCTTCGATACGTGGCTCAGCGATATCAAAGCCCGCAAGCTCGCCACCGCCTTCTATCCCACCACCGTCACCGCAGACACGCGCGCGCTCACGGTGCGCATCACCGGCGTGCTCAAAAGCTTCATCGGGGAATCCCAGGTCGACAGTGAATCCGTGACCTACAGGATCGGCTTTGTGAACGCCGCCGGACGTCTGTCCTTAAGCCAGTTCGAGGAGGAAAAACCGCATGAGTAACCAGGCCCGCCTCGCCCTTCTCCCCGTGACCGTTGCTGCGACCGTCGCCGTGCTCGCCACCATGGCCGCCCCCGCTTACGCCCTGCAAATCAAGCAAGGCGTCGACGGGGCCCAAGTCACGGCCACCGTTTCGGCGGGGGAGATCAGCCGCATCGCGCTCACCCAGGACCGCATCCGCATGGTCAACGGCGATCCGGACGTTGACATTACCCACGACGAGGTCTCCGGCGACATCTACATCAAGCCCACCGTGGCGCCGCTCGTAAAACCGTTGAACCTGTTCATCGCCACGGAGAAGGGCTTCACCTACCAACTCCTTCTGGTGCCCGAGAACGTGCCGTCCGAACAGATCCTGATCCGCAACGCCGACGCGCTCGCGGGCAGCGCGGAAGCCAAAGCCTGGGAAGCGCAAACGCCGATCCATGCCTCGGTCATCGAAGTCATGAAGGCCACCGCCGGGATCATCCCGCCGCCTGCGGGTTACGTGAGAAAACCCATCCAAGGCGAGGCCGAACGCCAAGGCGCTTTGTCGATCCTCAAGACCTTCGAAGTCACCGGCACGGCATTGCAGGGCGTGGCGGTACTGGTCCGCAACACCGGAGCGGGAGCGGTGACGCTCACCGAGCGCGATCTGTTCGCCCCCGGCCAAGCCGCCGTGTGGCTTCCGGCCCGCATCCTCGGCGCGGACGAGACCGTCACGGCCTACGTGGTCCGGCGCCGTATGGGAGGCGCACAATGAAGACGCGCGCCAACGAACTCTTACAACGCGCCACCAACCGGCAAAAGGCCGCGTTGGGGATCAGCGCCGCCGTCGTCGGCGCTGGGGTCTTGTGGTTCCTCTCGGACGGCACGACGCCCTCCACGCCGATCCAAAACGCGGACGGTGAGACCACCCGGATCGTCGCCGACCTGACGCGCGGCGCGCGGGCGGAACGGTCTTGGTTGGACATCTCGGAAGAGCGCATGGCCGCCATGGAAGGTCGCCTCAAGCGCCTTGAAGCGGAACGCCGGAAACTGGAACAGGACAATGCGGAACTTTCCCAGCAAAACGTCGACATGGCCGATAATGCCAATCGCGCCATCGACGCCCAGGCGCAGGAGATCGAACGGCTGCGCGGACAGATCGAGGCGGTGCAAAAAAACCAAGAAGGGCAAGCGTCCTTTGAAGCAAAAGCCGCCCCGGGAGTAGAGCCCAGCCTTCCCGCCGCCGCGCCCCGCAATCCCTTCGAACAGGTCCGCAATGACTTGGCTCCGCAAATCCGCCGCCGCACGGACCTGGGCTCGCCCACCGCAACCGGCACGACGAACAACAGGGGCGCGTCATCGAGCACCTTGATCCATTTCAACCTGGGCGCCCGCGAAGGCGGCTCCAAACCACTCGACCGCTACGTGCCCGCCGGAGCCTACGCGCCGGCGGAAGTGATCGGCGGCGTCGATGCCGCCGTCGGGGTGAACGCCCAGGCCGATCCCCGACCGGTGCTATTCCGCATTACCGGCCCGGCGGTGACCGCCGCGCTTGGCGGGACCAAGCAAACCGCCGATCTAAGTGGCTGCACGGTCACCGGCGCGGCGTTTGGCGACCTGTCCTCGGAGAAGGTTTACGTGCGCCTGCAAACCATGACCTGCGCGCGCCGCCCCGGCGAAGTGTTCGAGACCGCCGTGCAAGGCTACATGGCGGGCGCGGGCAAAGCCGGGGTGCGCGGCCAGGTGGTCAGCCGCGAAGGCGCGCTGGTCGCCCAGTCCTTCCTGGCCGGAGCCATCGGCGGCATCGGCGGCGCGGCCGCCCAATCCCTGCAACCGGACACGCTCACCACAACAACCGGCGTCACCACCCCCGCGCAACCGCTTCAAGACATCGTCAAGGGCGGCCTCGGTCAGGGTTTGGACGCCGCCGGTTCCAAGGTCTCCGACTACCTGGTCAAACGCGCCGAACAGTACCAGCCGGTGATCGTCATGCAGGCCGGAACCAAGGTCGAACTGGTGTTCATCGCGGGCGTCACCCTGACCCCCGACGCCGCCATCGCGCCTAAGTCCGCACAAACGAAAGGAACGAACGGATGAGGATGTTTGGTAAGTGTTTTGCGGGTTCTACCCGCGCCCGCCAAAGGTCCCGGGGGCCACGGGGGTGTCCCCCGACTCTTGAACGCCGGGAGCGGAAGCCGCTCCCGGGGACCTTTGGAAACCGGATGTTCTATTCCCTCGTGGTGTTATCGGCGATGGGAGTACCGGCTTTCGCCGATGATCTAAGCGACGTGCGCGCCGCGTTGGAAACCGCCCTGCCCAATACGGAAATTCCCTCCGTTCGGGAAAGCGTCCTGCCGGGCCTCTACGAACTGGTCACCGGCAACAACCTCCTCTACGTCGAGAAGAGCGGGCGCTACGCCCTCATCGGAACACTCTACGACTTGCAGAGCCACGAAGACCTGACGGCCAAGCGCCGCGACGAACTCGACCTCGGCGCACAAACCGACAAGCCCGTTGATGCGCCTCTGGCATCCATTCCCTGGAACCTGTTGCCCAAAGATGCTGCCATCGTCGAGAACGCGGGCGCGCCGTACAAGCTCGCCGTCTTCGCCGACGTAAACTGCCCCTACTGCCGTCGCCTCGCGGAGACCCTCAAGGGTCTACCCGAGGTCGAAACGCACACTTACCTGATGACCTTGTGGGAGCGTTCCACCGCGCCGACCAAGGCGGTGCTCTGCGCGACGGATAAAGCGGCGGCGCTACACCAAGCCTTTGAGGACGCCCTGGACACGCCGTCCCCCGCCGCTTGCGACACGGATTCGCTGGAACACACCAACGCTTTCGCCGCCGAACACGGGATTACCGGAACGCCGTTCCTGGTGCGCGCCGACGGCGTCACCGCCGCCGGACTGAAAAGCTCTGAGGCCCTGCTCGCTTGGCTGAAGGAGGCCGCCCAATGACACGCCTTTCTCCCATCGTGCTCATCCTCTCTCTCGCTGGTTGCGCGGCGGGCAACCCCAACGTCAGCGGCCAATGGGATTGCCCGGCCCAGCAAGGCCTCGCCTGCGCCACCATCGGCGAGGCCGACGCCCGCGCGGACACTGCCATTCACGTCACGCCACTATCCGTTCCCTTGGCCCCTCCCTCCGAGGTTTTCAGCTCCGCCGCCCCTCCCTCCCCTGGGGCCGCCGTTCCCGGCGGGGACGCTTCCGCCCTCCCGGAAGTTCTCCCCGTCGGGACGGTCGGTGGCGTGCCGGAAACGCGGGTGCCAAAAACGCGGGTACGAGACACCGAAGTGCTGGCCAAGGTCTGGTTCTATCCCTTCGTCGATGGCGGCGGGCACTACCACGAGGGCGGGTTCGTCCATGTGGTCATGCGCCCGGCGGATTGGCGGATCGCGCCCGAGCATCTGTTCCCCGTCCTCCCGGAACCCGCAACCGGGAACGACCAGAGCGAAACGGAAACGCCATGACCGTGCTCGACGCCCTCAACCGCAAGATCAGCATGCTCTTTACCGACGAGCGGTTCCTGGAGCCCCACGGCCCGCCGCCGGTGGACGAGCCCATCGTCGGTCTGCTCCCCTACCGAGCCTTCGACGAGCAAAGCGGCCTGTTCATCAACCGCGCATCGTGCGGCTTCATGCTGGAGGTCGCGCCGCTCACGGGTGCGACCGAACAGACCATCAGCCTGTTGACGGCGGCGTTCTCCGACAACATGCCGGACCGCTCCTCTTTGCAGATCATGTGCTGGGCCTCGCCCCATGTGGGCGGCATTTTGGATGGTTGGCGGGACGCGCGGGACGGTGCGCCCGAGGTCTACCGCATGCTCGCCGAAAAGCGCACCGGCTATTTCGAAGGCGGCGGCTGGGCCTCGCCGCTGCCGGGCACGGCGCACCTGCTACGCAACTTCCGCATCTTTGTCTGCGGCTCCATGCCGGGGTCGCTGGAGAAAAACCGCGGCACGTTGTCAGCGGCCCGGCGCAACCTGCTCACCGCCATGAGCGGACTGGGCACCCCCGCCAAGGCCCTTGACGCGCAAGCGTTCCTTGCCATCGTCGATGAATGGCTGTTCCCCTTGAAAGAGGACCGCCGCGAGCCGGTGGAATGGCGCGGGCTCGATCCCTTGCACCAGCAATTTTCCCAGGGGGAAAACTCCATCTCCGTGCATCCTTGGCGGTTGGTGTTTTCCGGCACCCACGACGTGCGCTGCCTTTCGGTGCAGAACTGGCCCGAGGTATGGGCGCAGTGGCAGGGCGGCAACCTGATCGGCTCGCCCTACTCGGACTTCCAGCGCGTCCCCTGCCCGTTCCTCGCGACCTTGTCGTTCACCGTTGGCACCGACACGTCCGACAGCACGCGGGCCAACCTCAAGGCGGCGCGGTCCACCCAACAGGCCGACACCGATCTCGCCCGCTTCCTGCCCATGATCCGCGAACAGGCGCGTGAATGGCAGTACATCTCGCAGAAGGTCCGCGAGGGCCACAAGCTGGCGCGCTGTTTTTACCAGATCATCACCTACGCGCCCTTGCGCACCGGCGACGAGGCCGAACAGGCCGTGCGCAGCCTCTATAAGGCCAACGGCTGGCGCTTGAGCCGGGACCGTTACGTACAGCTCCAATCGTTCCTCAACGCCATGCCGTTCTTCCCCGCCGAGGGCATGACCGCCGAACTGGCGCGGCTGGGGCGCACCAAGACCCTGGTCACCTGGACCTGCGCCAATCTGGCTCCCCTGCAAGGGGAATGGAAAGGCATGAACTCGCCCTGCATGCTGCTGATCGGGCGACGCGGCCAGCCGTTTTACTGGGATCCGTTCGCCAACCAGGAAGGCAACTACAACGTCGCCGTGATCGGCAAGTCCGGTTCGGGCAAATCGGTGTTCATGCAGGAACTGGTGGCGTCGGTCGCGGGCGCAGGCGGTCAGGTGATCGTCATCGACGACGGCTATTCCTTCATGAACTCGTGCCTGTTGCAGGGCGGGGATTTCGTGGAGTTTTCCGGCGAGCGGGAGATTTGCCTCAACCCGTTTTCCATCGTCGACGCCCAAGCCTTCGAATCTGATCCCGAATACCGCGAGGGCGCGCTCTCCATGATCTGCGGCCTGGTGCAGCAGATGTGCCGCACCAAGTCCGAGACCGACGACTATGAGAACTCGCACATCGAGCGCGCCGTCGCCGAAGTCTGGCGCGCCAAGGGCACGGCGGGCGAGATCAACGACGTCGGCCTCGCCTTGGAAGGCGGCAAGGACAAGCGCATCCGCGATCTCTCCCACATGCTGCGCCCGTGCATGCGCGGCGGCATTTACGAACGCTATTGGAACGGCCAATGCACCCTCAAGATCGGCAGCCACCTGACCGTCTTCGAGCTGTCCGGCATCAAGACCCGCAAGGATCTTCAGGGCCTGGTCATGATGATGATGATGTTTTTGGCCTCCGACGCCATGTATCACGGCGACCGGCAACGCCGCGGCGCCATCGTCATCGACGAGGCCTGGGATCTGCTGCACGGCCCGGCGTCGAAAATCTTCATCGAGGGCCTTGCCCGGCGCGCGCGCAAGTACAACGGCGCGCTGATCACCGGCACCCAGACGGTTAACGACTACTACAAGAACGACGCCGCACTGGCGTCGTACGAAAACACCGACTGGATCTGCTTTCTGGCGCAGAAGGCCGACAGCATCAACTTCCTCAAGAACTCGGGCCGCATCGCCGTCGACGAAGCCATGGAACGGGACATGAAGTCCCTCAAGCGCTCCGGGTCGCAATACTCCGAGGTGATGATCCTCGGCCCCGGCGGCTACGCCATCGGCCGCCTCATGCTCGACCCCTTCTCGGTCAAGCTCTACTCGTCCAAAGCCGAAGACTTCGAGGCCATCCGCCGCCTGCAAGCCGAGGGCATGTCCCTGGCCGAAGCGGTCGAACACTCAGCCGGAGGAACCTGATCCATGCCTTTGTTATCCCAAGCCCCCTCGCATCCCACTTCATCTTCCACCCTGCGCACCCTGATCCGGGGGTTCCTGATCGCGCTTCTGCTGGTCGGGGCCAACGTCGCCGCGATGTTCGTTTGGCGGATGTACGATCCGGCGCCGAGATTGGTTACCGTCGATTTGGGCGGGGTCATTCAGACCTTCATCGCCGGGACCGCCGAGAGCGATCTTTCCGACGACGACAAACGCGCCCGCACCGAGACCTTCGCCCGCGAGCTGGACCGCGCCCTTCAGGGTCTCGCCGCACGCCAGCACATGATCATCCTGCCCGCCCCCGCCGTGATCGCCGGCGCGCAGGACATCACCAAGGCGGTTGAGAAGGGCCTGAAACCATGAACGCCCACCGCATCGCCCTTACCGGCATGCTGGTCCTCGTCCTGGCGGCCCTTGGCGTTCACTGGCTGCGCGGGTACGTCCGTCTGGCCTGGAACGAAACCGAGAGCCTGCCGCAGTCCGTGTTCCTGGTCCAGCTCGGCGTGACCCCAGGCAAGGGCGATTACGTCCTGTTCGATCCGCCCCAAGCGGTGAAGAGCCGATATCCCTTCGTCAAACGGGTCGCGGGTCTGCCCGGCGACGACATCCGCGTCGAGGGACGCGCCGTTTGGGTCGATGGACGGCCCGTCGGGGTCGCCAAGACCGTGTCGCGCCGTGGCAAACCCCTCCATCCCATCGCACCCGGCGTCATTGGGCCGGGGTTCATCTTCGTTCACGCCAACCATCGAGACAGTTATGACAGCCGTTATCAAAGCATCGGCCTTGTGCCTGACGCTCGCGTCATTGGCCGCGCCGTTCCCCTGTTCTGAAGCCTTGGCCAAGAACTTGGGCGTGCGCGGACAGACCTGGGAAATCCGGGAGACCGATCTGCTGGCGCACCTCAAAGCCAAGGCCGCCGCCTTCGCCGGGGACGGCGGCTTGGACGCATGGCAGAAGGATGCCGAGCGCCGGGTCCGTTCGTATGTGGAGACGCCCCCGCCGGTCGCGGGCGTAACCCCTGCGCTTGAAGACCGCTCGCGCCTGTTCGATCCGAGCATTCGCGTCACCGAAGACATCCGAGACGACAAGGGCCGCCTCATCGCCAAGGCGGGCACGCTGATCAATCCGTTGGATTACGTGACGCTCTCGAAAGACCTGTTGTTCGTCGACGGGCGGGACGAGGCCCAGGTGGCCTGGGCCCTGGCGTTCGAGCGCCCCGCCAAGATCGTGCTGGTCGCCGGGCCGGTCGCGGCCCTAATCCGCGAACACAAGCGCGCGCTCTACTTCGATCAAAAGGGCCTGCTCACCCGGCGTTTCCAGATCGCGGGGGTTCCGGCCTCCGTCAGCCAGGACGGGCGGCGTTTGCGCATCCGGGAGTTTCCGCTGAACGAGAAGGGCGAGAAGAGCGGAAAGGACGCGCGATGACCGACTTAAACCAGATCGTCGAGGTCGAGATCGAGCGCCGCCGCCAGCGCCTTCATGGTGGCGACCGAACCCTCCCGGTTGCCGCCCTCGATCTGGGACAGGTAGGCCGCGCTGATCCCGGCCTTGGCGGCCAGGTCCTTCACGCTCAGCTCGCGATATTCGCGCCAGACGCGCACGGGTTTTTCGCCGTCGATGATACGGTTGGCGAACGCGGCGGGAATCATCTCCGCGTTGGCCTGTTTGGCGCGGTCGTAAAGTTCCTCATCCGTCAAATGACTTTCGTCACCCAACGGAAAAACCCCAACGTTTGGCGGCGATTTCGGTTCCATCCCGGCCATGGGGCAAAAGCCTCACACCAAATCGTCGAGGTCGAGCGACAGGGCCTCGGCAATGGCTTTCAGCGTATCGATCGATCCCTGTTTTTTGCCACCCTCGATCTGCGAAACGTATTCGGGGCTGATACCGGCCTTTTGGGCAAGTTCCTTTTGCGTCATGTTTCGGTATTCCCGAAACACCTTCACCGGATGTTCGCCCGCGCTCAATCGTTCCGACACGTACATCGGAATGACCTCATCGTCTTCAAGATCCGCCAGCGTCATAAGCTCTTCGTCCGTCAAATCCGCTTCATCGACGTGCTTCTTGAAAAACTCGTACTGCTTCCACGGAACGACCGCAAAAGCCGGCTTGCCACCTTGGTAAATAATCTGCGGTTTGCTCATTTCCACGCTCCTCGTACTTCACGGCCTCGCTCATCAGGCCTTGTATGCGCTTCCACGGGAAGCAACGACTTTGACGGTCAGGCCGGTCTCTTCCAAGACATAGAGGATACGCCAGCCACCGACCCGCAACCGATAGCCGGGTTGCCCCGACAAGGGACGGATATCCAGATCGGTTCGTTCCGGATCTTCGGCGATTTTGTTAATCGCCTCACGGATGCTTTGCTCCAATTTAGGGGGCAAAGAGCGCAGCTTTTTATCCGCGACTTTTTTGATAAATACGTCCATGCGACCAACCTTGCTATTGGTTATTTTATAGAACAGATAGTTATTTTTCGCAAGGCCGTTCTCTGCCTCCTTACGGCCCTGGTTTTAACCGTCGTCGCGCCCCAGGACAGCAAGGCCGGGGTTTGCACCGGTAACTTCGTCAACCCGATCACCGACATCTGCTGGGACTGCATCTTCCCCATTTCCATCGGGCCGATCACCGTCTTCGACGAACGCCCCGATCCGCCCAACCCGGACACCCTTCTCTGCGCCTGCCCGACAACGGTTCCGCCGTTCGTGCGCATCGGCATCACCATCGGGTTTTGGGAACCGGCAAGGCTGGTGGACGTGACCAAGCGGCCCTATTGCTTCGTCAATCTGGGCGGGCTGGAACTGGACGCCGGGATCGGTATCGGACAGACCAAAACCTCAAGCGGCGGGGGCGGAACCCACAACGCCAACTGGCACCTGCATTGGTACGTCTATCCGGTCTATGCCCTATTGGAGCTGTTCACGGACTCGCTTTGCATGACCGAGGCCAGCTTCGACATCGCCTACATCACCGAGCTCGATCCCCTGTGGCTGGATGACGAACTGACGTTCCTGCTCAACCCCGAAGCGGTGCTGTTCGCCAATCCCGCCGCCCAAGCGGCTTGCGCCGCGGACTGTATCTCCGCCTCGGCCCACCTGCCGCTGGACTCGCTCTTTTGGTGCGGCGGCTGCCAAGGGTCCATGTATCCGCTGGGCGGCAACGTCTCGGGTCATGTGGGATCGATCCAATCGGCGCTGATGGCGACCGAGCGCATGGCCTACAAGCTGGGCCGCGAGTTCGTGTTGCTGGGCTCTTCGGGCACCGAAGCCTTGTGCCGCAAGGTGCCGCGCCCGGTGCTCAAAAAAACCGAGTGGCGCACCCAACAGACCAACCCGGTCGCCGCCACCTCGGGGCCGTTTGCCTGCAACCCCTTGGGCCGGTCCTCGGTCCCTTATGAAGCGGGCAAGGAAATCCCGCTCACCGGCGAGGACTTCGGCTTCCTGATCTGGAGGAAACGCAATTGCTGCGCCGGATGACCCTGCTTTTCTTATTGGCGTTCGTCGTTCCTGCCGTCCCTCAAGACGCCGGGGCCCAGAACATCGACGATGCCTGGATCGAACGGATGCTGGACAATGCGGCGCGTGACGCCGACGCCTTGTTGCGCGAAGGTTGGGGAAGCCGCGCGGCCACCGCATTGCCGGTAAGCCCCACGAAGCCCGCCCTGCTCACCTTCGTGTCGTTCTCGATGCCGGACGACAGTTTGAAGGCCGTCCTGGAGCAGACCGCCCGGGCGGGCGGCGTGACCGTGCTGCGCGGCCTCGTCGACAACAGCTTCAAGGAAACGGCCCTTCGTATCGGCAAGTTCTCCCGCGAACACGGCCCCGGTCTCTCGGTCGATCCCCGCCTGTTCGCCGAGCACGGCGTCACCATCGTCCCGGCCTTCGTCGTCGTCGGCGAAACGGTTCCGGACAAGATCGCGGGCAACATGAGTCTCGCCGCCGCCCTGGAGACCATCGCGCGCGAGGGCGACAACAAGAGCATTGCTCAGGGGCTACTCGACCGACTGAGGAGCGCACCATGAGAACATCCATTTTCCTCGCTGCCCTCCTTTTCGCCTTCGGCGCTCATGCCGATCCCCTACCCGACCCGTCCGTCGTGCCCGGCTATCAGGGGACCACCCCACCGGAGACCGGATACGCCCACGGGCAGATGTACGGCGACGCGGAGACACGCGCGCTCACCGGCACCGGCACCGACGGCAAGGCCGCGCGCACCGTCACCGACGGCTTCATCGCCCGCCCCGACGTACCCATCGACGAGCGCGAGACCTGGGCGGACAACGCCAAGACGCCAGAAGACACACCCAGCGACTTCGTGTCGATCATGGAAAACGCCTACGGAGATTGCATCGGCGGGACCGCCACGCCGGGCGCGGCCACGCAAGCCTACACCTATACCTGCACGTCCCCGGCCAGCAAAAGCAAGTACGCCTGCCGCGAGGTGCTGGAACCGGTCTGCGCCAACGTCAGCAAGGCTTGCATGCAGCTCGTCGCCACACACACCGGCATCATGCCGTTCAGTTTCGACGGCTCGCGCTACATGTACATCGGCAAGCGCGCGCGGGATTCCATCCCCGACCACGGCAACCCCACGCGCGAACACAACTACGTCGCCGAGCTGCAATTCGACGTCAGCCTCAAAGACGTCAGCCGCTTCGTGTTGGAGCGGATGGAATACGAGGACTTCGTCGAAGTCACCTTCAACGGCGTGCCCGTGTTCACCGATCTTGACCGGCGGCAATACTCCAAACCCCAGACCTGTGGCGGTTGCCACATCATCAACCGCCCGGTGTCGCGGAACCTCAACTTCGACCTGCGCCCGTATTTGAAGGAAGGCCTCAACGTCTTCCGCGTGCGCCTCAACGCCGTGGCGCACGGCAACCTGTGGCTCAAGCTCGACACCGACAGCCGCTGCTGCAAGGCCTGGGACGACCAGTGGAAGGAGACCTGCCGATGAGACGCCTTATGGTCCTGATCGCCTTGTTGTCCATACCGGCGGCGTCGGCCCAGGCCGCTCCCGGCGGCTGCGTTCCCGTCTCCACCCTTTGCACCGTGGGCGAAGCCGAACAGACCATTCAGGGCTTCACCATCAGCCGTGAGTGTTGGGAGAAGCGCATCGTCTATTCGTGTCCCGACGCCAAACCGGGCGGTGCCTGCGCACCCTTATCAGACGATCCAAACTGCACGCAAACCGGCGTGGAATGTACGGGTCGGGATTCCGACGGGGCTTGTTTGCAAGAGACCGCCACGTTCCGCTGCGCGGCGGCCAAGAGCGGGAGCGGGATTTCCCTCGAAGACATCGCCGATGGCACGCCGGAGCGCGGAGACGCCACCCCGCTTCGTTGCGGCAGCGCGCTCTATTGCCCGGACGGACTTTGCGACGGCTTGGGATCGTCGGAGCCGAACCAGGACTTCGGCAAGGCCGCGTCCTGGATAGGTCTGCTCACCCAGATGGGCAAGGAGAAGGATCCCGACGCCGTCACGTTGTTCAGGGGCGAGGGGCAAACCTGCTCGCGCTGGCCGCTTGGCAGCAAGAACTGCTGTTCGGAAGACGGCTGGCTGCTCGATTGGTTCGGTTGTTCCTCGTCGGAGAAAATCCTCGGCGAGCGCCGCGCCGCCAAGCTGGCCCACCATGTGGGCGACTATTGCGCCAGCAAGGTGCCGATCCTGGGCTGCGTCACCAAGAAGCAAAGCTACTGCACCTTCCGCTCCCTGTTCGCCCGCGTGCTCCAGGAACAGGCGCGCGCCCAATTGGGCATGGGGTGGGGCAGCGCCGAAGCGCCCGACTGCCGCCCTTTGTCCATCGAGGACATCCAGAGGGTGGATTTCTCGCGCATCGATCTGTCGGAGATTTACGGCGACATGCTGAACGCCGCCCATCCCCCCAGCGGCGCGAGCATGAACGAGAAGGTCAAGCAACGGATCGACAGCTACTACGGAGGGAACCCATGAAACGGGCATTGACCGCCGTGCTCTTGTTGACCGCCTCTCCCAGCTTCGCTGCCGAGGATTGCCGGACGCTGGGCTGGCATTTCTATTGCGATCCGGCGAAGGCCCAACCGACGGTGCAACCGGCAACGCAACCGGAAACGCCGCCGCCGGTCAAAGCCGTCCCCGACCCCACATCAGATCCCAGGGAGACCATCAAGACGATCCGCGACAGACTCGATCTCCTCAAGGCCACGGCGATCCTCGATCCCACGGAAGACAACGTCGCCGCCTACATCCGCTTCCAGCGCGAACAACTCGACCGCGCCTCGGTGTTTTCCGATCAATGGCGGCGCACCGTGTGGCAAAACCCCGACTTGGATTACGATCTGGTCCGCCCCACCGGCGCGCTCGCCAAACGCGCCTGGTCGGACGCCCGCAAACAAGACGCCGCCCAGGTCCTCGCCGCGTTGCCGGAACGCTACGGCGTCTTCTACTTCTTCAAAGGCGACTGCCCGCCATGCCGCGCCATGGAAACGGCGCTCAAGCCCTTCACCGAAACCCACGGTCTGCACACCATGGTGGTGTCCCTCGACGGCGGCTCCTCCCCCGCGTTCCCGAACGCCGTCACCGATTCCGGCCAAGCCGCGCGCCTCGGCGTCACCGGCGACCACCTGCCCGCCCTGGCGCTGTTCGACACCGCCCGCAACACCGTAATCCCCATCGGCTTCGGCGCTCTGGCTGCCGACGAGTTGGAGCGGCGCATCTACGTCTTGACCCAAGTGGAGGTCGGCCATGACTACTGATCCCAACACCCCGCCCACACAAACACCGACCCCGGACGAACTGGACCGCGACCCCACGGTGTCCTTCTGGCTCAAGCGCAACTGGCGTATGGCGTGCGAGCGCGACCCCTTCGACGCCACCCGCGACGCCGCCGTCCTGCACGAGTTCTGCCGGGTGAGACTGGAGCGGATTTTGGCGAAGGGGGTGGGCGATGAATAGGTTATTGCGGGCTCTGCCCGCACCCGCCAAAGGTCTAGGACCTTTGGGAACCATGACCTTAATTCTGTGCTTACTGGCAATGCCGGTGCAGGCAAGCGAGCAGCTCGGTATGATCTTCGTTTATCGGAGCGACTGCGCGGCGAGCCGCGCGTTTTCCGCCTCGCTCAAGGCTGTCGCCGATCAATACCGCATGGCCGTCTTGCCCGTATCCCTGGACGACCAGCGCTTCGCCGAGTGGCCCGGAACCATTCAAGATCATGGCCAGGCACAAGCACTGGGCATCGAGCGCGTCCCCTTCCTCGCACTTTTCGACCAAACCACCGGCGCATTAGCGCCCATCACATCACGCTATCTGCCGCCCGCACACCTGGAGCGCCGGATCGCTGCGACCCTGGAGCAACTCCCATGAAAAAGAAATGGTTTCCAAAAGCCCGAGGCCTTTGGCGGGTGCGGGCAGAGCCCGCAAAAGCCTTCAAGTATGCAGCGCCCATGCTCATCGCATCAATCACACTCGCCACCCCTGCGCGTGCGGATGTGGCCGGGGCCATGACGGAGTTTTGGGACGGCATTGGGGTGTCCAACGCCACTGGCCCTTCGGCTTATATGGGCCAGACGGCGGGGTACTACACCGGCGGTAATCTGTTCATGCGCACGCCGTCGCGCAACACCACGATCGCCACGGTCAACCTGCCGTCCTACCGGGCCGGGTGTGGGGGCATCGATCTGTTCGCGGGCGGGTTTTCGTTCATCAATTCCGACGAACTGGTAGCGTTAATGAAATCCATCGGCAACAACGCCGTGGCCTATTCCTTCAAGCTGGCGCTGGAGACCATCTCGCCCATGATCGCCGAGCAGATCGGCACGTTGCAAGATTGGATCCAGCGCATCAACCAGTTCAACATGAACTCCTGCGAGGCGGCCAAAGGCGTGGTCGGCGGGCTGTGGCCGCGGAGCGAAACCGCCAGCCGGGTGATCTGCGAGGACCTGGGCAACTCCAGCGGCATCTTCACCGACCGCGCCGCGGCGCGCCATGGATGCGGCTCGCAAGGGCGGCGGCAAAGCACGCTGGGCAACGCCTCCGGCCCCATGCGCGATCAATTGCCGCTCGACATCAACATCGCCTGGGAGGCGGCGAAGAAGAACCCCTTGTTCGCGGGCGACCGCGATCTTTCGGAATTGATCATGACCTTGGCCGGGACCGTGGTGGTGCGCGCGCCGACCAACGACGACGATGCGCCCAAGTTCCAATACTACGGACAAAAGGCCGGAGCCGATCAACTGCTCGCCGTCTTGTTGGGCGGCGGAACCGCCACCATCAACCGCTGCATCGACGCGGACAAGTGCCTCAACGTCAATGCGTCAGCCAACCTGACCGTACCCGCCGCCGGGGCGTTCACCGAGCGGGTGCGGAGCGTTCTGGAATCCATCCAGGACAAGATCGATACGGACGGCGCCTTGACCGTGGACGAACAGGCTTTGCTCAACGCCACCACCATCCCGGTCTACAAGATCGTCAACGTCATGAGCGCCTATCAGGGCGGGCTTTCGTCGTTGTCGCTGCCGCAGTACGCGGACCTGATCGCGCTCGACATCCTCTATCGCTTCGCGGGCGATCTTCTCGACGAGGCGGAAAAGGGCGGCGCGGGCCTGGCGCTCGCCGACGATCAAATCCTGAAAGATTGGCGGGACGGCCTGCAAACGGCCAAGCGCACGCTGCGCGAAAAGATGGCCGGGGTGTCGGACAACTTCACCAAGGCCGTCAACATCGTGGACTCGGTGCGGGTGCTGGAACAGCACCTGATCGGCAACATGTCGGCGCACATGCGCGGCAACATCGGCTGGATCAACGGGAGCGAGTGAGCGGCGATGTACGAGGTCTTCACCCAAGGCGGCGGCGCCTATCTGGTCGACATCTTCAACGCCGTGGCGGCGTTGTCCAGCGGCAGCGCGTTTGCCAACCTGATCCGGGTGACGGTGGCGTTCTCGCTGTTGTGGCTGATGTTCCAGACCGCGTTCGGCGGCTCGTGGATGGCCAACGTCAAATGGTACGCCGCGTTCCTCGCCATCTACCTCGCCCTGTTCACGCCCCGGGTGGACGTCCATGTGACCGACCGCCTCACCCCGGCGCTGCCCGCCGCCACCATAGCCAACGTGCCCTACGGGCTGGCCGCCTTCGCCTCCATGACCAGCGACATCGGCGACGGCTTGACGCGGTTGAGCGAGGCCACCTTCAGCCTGCCCACCGATCTCCGCTATCAGGAAACCGGCATGCTGTTCGGCACGCGGCTGATGAAGGAAGCCACCAAGTGGCAGATCACCGATAGCCGCTATGCGGGCAACATGACGCGCTTCGTCCAGCAGTGCGTCTTCTACGGCATCCTGTTGGGTCAGATTGATCTCGACACCTTGAAGACCTCGGACGATCTGTGGGCCACCATCGAGGCCACGGCGGGCTCGCCCTTGCGGCATTTTGAATACCGGAGCGTGCTGGGTGTGGGCGGCGGAGAGCAACGCGACATCGTCTCTTGTGAAACCGGCGTCGGGTTGTTGCGCAGCCAGTGGCCGCAGGAGCTGGACCGGGCCGGGTCGATCTTCGGCGCACGGCTATTCCCGGGCGTGCCCGCCGCCACCGCGCGGGCGGAACTATTGTCGCGCCTGCCCATCGCGCATGAATACCTGATCGGCGCGTCCAGGGATGCGGGCGCGATCATGCAGCAACAGATGTTGATCAACGCCTTCGACGCGGCGGCCAAGGGCTGGGCGCAGGAACTGGGCAACTCGGCGGCGCTGGAAGGCTACATGCGGGCGCGCGCCGATCTGCAAACCGAAGCGGTCTACACCACCACCGGCTTGCAAGCGGAGAAGTGGGTGCCGATCCTGAAAATCGTGTTCGAGGCGCTGTACTACGGGGCCTTCCCCATCGCGCTGATCATGATGCTCACCCCCATCGGCCTCACGGTCCTGCGGGGCTATTTCTCGGGCTTCGTCTGGCTGCAAAGCTGGGGGCCGCTTTACGCCATCTTGCACCGGATCATGATGGGCGAGGTGGCGAACAAGGCGACCTCCATCGTCGGCGCAACGCCGGGCGGCCCAAGTGGCATGGATGGTTACGGCATCGCCATGGTCACGCAACTGGGCGTGCGCGCCATCGTTCAGGACACCTCGGCCATGGCGGGCTATCTCTCCATGTCGGTGCCGTTTCTAGCGCTCGGCCTGATGTTTGGGGCCAACCGCTTCGCCCACCTCGCCACCTCCATGCTCGCGCCCACCCAACGCGCGGCGGGCACGGCGGCGGAAGAAGGCACGTCGGGCAACATCAACCTTGCCAACACCAGTCTGGACAATCACAGCTTCCACACCCTGCGCGGCAACAGCCAGCAAACCAACGCGCTGATCGACAGCGGCATGGTCAGCCGCCGCATGGACGACGGGGCCATGAATACCCGAACGCCAGGATTTGGGGGTGGGGGGTTTGTGGGTGGGGGCAGCGAGAGCGTGTTCAAGGACCGGGCGTTCTCCGATCCGGGCTTCAACGTGGCGTGGGGATCGCGTGTCGCCCAAGGTTTGCAGGAACGCATGAGCGAGGCCCGCTCCCATGCTGTCAGCGAGGCGGAACGCGCTTCCGAAAGCCTCGGCACATCGTTGGGCCAATCCATGACGTTTTCCAACGCGCTGCAAAACTCGTCCGGGTTCAGCCAAGGCCAGGGCTTGGAGCAACGCCGCACGGTCGCCGAGGCCGCCTCCAAAATCCAACAAGCCGCCGAGCGCCTGAGCGAAACGTCGGGATGGAGCCAGGCCCAATCCCTGAACGTGCTGGGCCGCGCCGCCGTCGATCTGGGCACGCCGCTCAAGGGCATCATCGGCTCCGGCGTCAATCTCACCGGCAGCGGCGAATGGCGGGCCGAGGGCGTGTCACGGGAGAACTGGGACATGGCCAAATCCATCGCCGAGGAATACGGCGTGCGCGAGAGCTTCGACAAACTCCACGCAGCCTCGCAGAACCTCAATTTCAGCGAGGGTCAATCGCGGTTGAACGACCTGCGCGACGCCATGACCGCCAGCCGCAGCGAGGCCCAGTCTTCCGAACGCAGCGCCAGCGAAAGCCTGAGCGACATGCAGACCTTTGAGCACGCGCTCACCGCGTACCGCGAAGACAGCGGCAGCTTCAACGCCAATCTCAACCAGACCGCGCTGGAAATCGGTGCGGAACGTCATGGCGGCAACATGGCCGAGGCCTACCGGGCGGCCAAGGCCGATCCGCGCCTGGCCCAGGAATGGGGGAACGAGGCCGTCGATCGCTACCTCGACCGCCTGCCCGTCTCCGACGCCACGCCCGAACATCTGCAACAGGGCGCGTTCGAACGGGGTCAAGCCTCGACGCAAAACCGCTTCGATGCCGATGCGAAAGCCGTGCGCGGCCAAGCGCCTTCGGACGGCATCGACGCCAAACGGCGCGAAGTTCAGTCCGGCGCCGAGCGCCTTGGCGGACAGATGGGCAACGGCGCTGCGGCCTTGGGCGGCGAAGTGGACAAGGCCCGTCGCACCACGGGCGAGACGGCGGAAGACCGGGCCGCTCAGTCTCTTCCGGAAGGCGTGTTCAGAGCCGGTATTGAGAGCCCGGGTGAGGCCATAGACGAAGTGAAAAAGTGGGTCGGAGGAGATGACGACAAGCCACAAACCACCGGAGGCGGTCATCACAGTGGGCGGAGACAGCGCTAATGGTTTTGGTCTTGCTCGCAATCCTTCGTCGTAGACGTCAAAATTGCCTCTTCCCCCTTTTCAAGCAAAGGATCGACAATCCTGTTTCCAAGCCAAAAGCCACCAATAAAGGTGGCAATCATCAGCCCGAACACAAACGGGCCGATCAAGGGGCCAAGGGCAAAAAATTCGACGACGAGCAGCAGGACGAGTCCCACGATCATCCTGTTCATTTTTTTGCGCGTTCTGACAACCAATCCAGTCGTGCTCATGGTTTCAATCCTTTCTCTCCAAACCGACTTTCGCCCCTCCCCTTTCCCGCCTCTCACTCTCCACCCGACCTGTGCGGGGTGCGCCTGTGAGGAACAGCTCCTTCATCCGCGGCGGCCAGACGACCCTGCACGAATACCGCATGACCATGCAGGTGGGCAAAACGCTCGCCTGGATCGTCTCCGGGGTCGCGGTCTTGGTCATGGGCGTGAAGCTGGCGATCAATCTCTCCTTGCATGAAGTCTACCAGTGGTACGTCTGGCATTGGGCGCAATTTTTGTATTTGGCGTCGTTCAAATACACCCAGGAAATCACCATCTACGACTACGCCTGGCAGCCCTATGTCACCTACACCGGGGCCATCGTCGAACACCCCGGCATGACGGCCACCAAGGACAAGGTGGAAAGCCTGATGTTTTCGGGCGCGGGGCTGGGCCTGGTGATCGGCGTCATCGTGGCGTTGGTTCTGGCCGTGCTGTTTTTGTGGCGCGGACACCATCTCAAAAAAGCCAAGCACCTGCGCGGCTCCCAATTGTTGGACGCACCTGAGCTTACCCGCCGCATCAAGGCCGCCAACGCGTCCCGCCCCAAAGACAGGACAAAGGATAAGCCCTATTCCATCGCCGACGTCCCCTATCCGGCGGGCGCGCCCGCCACCCACACCCTGATCTGCGGCACCACGGGCGCGGGCAAGACCACCGTCATCGCCGAGCTGATTGAACAGATCCGCCGGAACGGCGACCGGGCCATCGTCTATGACAAGACCGGCGGCTTCGTGCGCGCCTTCTTCGATCCCGCCCGCGACGTGCTGTGCAATCCGTTCGACGCCCGCGCGCCGCGCTGGAGCGTGTTCTCCGAAGGGCGCAAGGCGTCTGACTTCGAGATGATGGCCAAGGCGCTGATCCCCGAACAAAAGGGCATGGTCGATCCGTTCTGGGTGTTGGCGGCGCGCATCCTGTTTTCCAAGATCGCCGAGGGTCTGCGCCGCGAGGGCAGCCCGTCCAACGCGCGGCTGGTCTCGCAGCTCTTGAAGATCGATCTCACCGATATGGCGGCGTTACTCAAAAACACCGCCGCCCAGGCCATCATCGACGAAAAAAGCCCAAAAACGGCGTTGTCGGTGCGCGCGGTGATGACCGCTTACTTGGCCTGCCTGGAACACTTGCCTGATAATGGGCCCGACGATAAAGACGCCCAGCCCTTCAGCATCCGCGAATGGATCGAGGACGATGCGCGGGACGGCTTCATGTTCCTGACGTCGCGCGGCGACATGCACGAAAGCGTCAAGGGCTTGATCACCTGCTGGTTGGAGATCGCGGTGAACACCCTGCTGTCCCTGGAGCAAAGCCGGGAGCGCAAGGTCTGGATCATCCTCGACGAAGTGCCGTCTCTCTACAATATCCCGAGCCTGCACCCCGGCATGGCCGAAAGCCGTCAGTTCGGCGGCTGCTTCGTGCTCGGCCTGCAAGTCTGGTCGGCCATGCGCGACATCTATGGGACCAACGGCGCGGAGACCCTGTCGGGTCTGGCGCGCACCCGGGTGGTGCTTTCGACCCCGGACAAAGCCACCGCCGACTGGTGTTCCCAGGCGCTCGGCAACGCCGAGGCCACCGAGTTGCACGAGACGCTGTCCTACGGCGCCCACGAGATGCGCGACGGCGTGTCTTTGGCGGCGCGCAACGAACTGCGCCCTATCGTGCTGCCCACCGAGATCATGGGGCTCCCCGACCTCACCGGGTATCTGCGCCTGCCCCAGGGGTTCCCGGTGACGCGCTTCACCGTCAAGGCCAAGGCGCGCAAGGAAACCTCCCGCGCCTTCGTCGAGCGGCCCGAGGCGCCGCCATCTCTGTCATCGGCCCTCCCGGAACCGGAGCAACGCCTGCAAGCGGAACTGCGCCGCGCGGCCAGCGATGCCGCCCAGCAATCGAATAGGAAAACCCGCAAGGAAAAGCCCAAACCGGAGCAGGAGCCCAACCCAGAACCGAAAAGAGAGACACCACCGCCGCCAACCACACCTGAAGATGACGAGGAGCTGATCTTCTGATGCTCTCGCTTTACGCCACCACCACGCCGCAGGGCATGTCCACCTATTACGATTCCGACGGCTATTACGCCAAGGGCGACCCGGACGCCCAATCGGCCAGCCAGTGGCACGGCAAGGGTGCGGCGGCGGCGAACTTGGAAGGCTTCGTCACGCCGGAGGCCTTTCAGCATGTGCTTGACGGCAACACACCCGACGGCCGCCGCCTCGGGCGCATGGTCGATGGCGAATGGAAACACCGCGCCGGGGTGGACCTGACCTTCTCCGCACCCAAGAGCGTGTCGGTCATGGCCTTCGTCGCCGGGGACGAGCGCCTGATCGAGGCGCACGAACGCGCCGTGCGCGCGGTGCTCGATCACGTCGAGGGTATGGTCCTCGAAACCCGCGTCTGGGACGCGAACACGCGCACCCAGGTGCGCACCCGCGATCTCGACATGATCGCCGCCCTGTTCCGCCACGAGGTCAACCGCAACCAGGACCCGCACCTGCACACCCACGCGGTGATCGCCAATATGACCCGCCAATCTCCGGAAACAGGTAGCGACGACAAGTGGCGTTCCATCGAAGGGGCCAGCCTGTTTCATCACAAGATGGAACTGGGCGCCATGTATCGCGCCGAGTTGGCCATGAACGTTCGTGAACTGGGCTACGAGGTCGAGCGCACCCATATGGACGGGCGCTTCGATCTCAAGGGCGTTCCAAAATCCGTCCTCGATACCTTCTCCACCCGGTCGCGCGATATCCGCGCGGCGCTCGAAAATTACGAGCACCAAAACGCCAAGACCGCCGCCGTGGCCACCCTGATGACCCGCGACCACAAGACCACCGTGGATCGCGCCGTTCTGCATCAAGGATGGCGCGAGCGGGGTGAAAAGCTTGGCCTCGACAAACGCATTCCATCCATCGAGCCGGTGAGCGCCGACAAAGGAGAGGAACTGCGCCTCGCCCAAGAAGCCGTCGATTATGGAATCCGCCATCTCTCGGAACGCGCCAGCACTTTCAGCCTGTCGGACCTGCGCACCACCGCCAACGGCTACGGCGTCGGGCAGTTCCGCCCCCGCACCCTGGACGCCGCGATCACCGCCGATGCGCGTTTGATCCCGTCCAAACATCCCGGTCATGCGGGCCTGGAAGTCGTCACCACCCAGGACGCCATCGCAACCGAGCGTGAAACCATCGCCGCCATGCAAGCGGCCAAGAACACCGTGCGGCCCTTCATGGGTTTTGCCGAAATCAACCGCGGCCTAGACGGGACCATCCTGAACGACGGACAAAAGAACGCGGTGCGCGCGCTCTTGTCCGGCACGGATCGGATCGTCGGCATTCAGGGTTACGCGGGCGTGGGCAAGACGACGCTGCTGAACGCCGCGCGCGAACTGGCCGAGGACAAGGGCTACGAGGTGTTAGGCCTCGCCCCTTCGGCCAGCGCCGCTAAAACTCTCGCGCAAGAAGCGGGCATCGCCTCGCAAACCTTGCAGAAGTTTTTGGGCCGCCATGACGGCTATGCCCACGGGCGCGGCACCGAAGAAGGGCTGGGGCGCGTCCAGGAGGAATACCGCAACAAACTGATCGTGGTGGATGAAAGTTCGCTCGCCGGCACCCGGCAGATGCGCGACCTGTTCCGCATCGTGGGCGCGCTCCGTCCCGCCCGGCTGGTGCTGGTGGGCGACACCAAGCAGCTCGACGCCGTGGACGCTGGCAAGCCCTTCGCCCAGCTTCAAACCCATGGGATGAAGACCGTCAAGGTGGACGAGATCGTCCGCCAGAAAAACCCGGAGCTCAAAACCGCCGTCCACGCCGCCATCGCGGGCGAGGTGCGCAAAGCCTTCGCCAAGATCGGCGACAACATCGTCGAGGCCGAAAAGCCGGAAAAATCAGAACCGGGGGCTTGGGACCGGGCGCTGGCCAAGGCCGCTTTCGAGGCCTGGAACGCTTTGCCTGAAGACAAGCGCGACGCCACCGGCATCGCCGCGCCCACCCACGCCATCCGCCAGGAGATCAACGCCCTGGTGCGCGGACAGTTGGAGCGCGAGGGCCGTCTCAGCGGCCCCGAGATCGCCATCGACGCCCTGAAGTCCGCGGGCTACACCGCCGCCGAAAAGGGCCGCGCCAAGAACTACTTCCCGGGCGACCGGGTGATCTTTAACCGCGACCTGAACCGCGATGGCAATAACGTGAAACAAGGCGAAGTCCTTGACGTCGCCGGGCGCAATGAAGACACCAACACCGTCGCGCTCACCCGCGAGAACGGCGCGCCGGTTCTCCTGTCCCTGAACCAACAGCGCGCGGCCCAGGCCGTCGACGTGCTGCGCTCCGGTCCTTTGTCCTTACAACAAGGCGACCGCATCCGCTTCACCCGCAACGACGAAGGTCTCGGACTGATCAACTCCGCCACAGCCGACGTGGAAAGCATCGACAAACAGGGCCGGGTGACCTTGGTCAAGGAGGACGGCGACCGCCTGACCCTGGAACGCGACGCCCCGGCGCTGCGCTTCATCGATCATGCCTGGGCGTCCACCGTGCACGCCTTCCAGGGCCGCACGGTGGACGGGATCGTCGGCGTGATGCAATCCGCCCATCCCCACCTCACCCACCAGAAGGCCTTCTATGTGGAAATCTCGCGGGCGCGCCATGAGGCCATTCTGGTCACCGACGACCGCCTGCGCCTCGCCGAGACCCTGACCGAGAAAACCGGCGAACGCATCGCCGCCCTGGAGGCCGCACCGGACCATGCAGCAAATATTGCGCACGGCCTTGACCGGGGTTCGGTGACACCCGAGCCGGTTCAAGAACACGGCAAAGGCATGGATGAGGAGTTGAACCGATGAGCGGCGCGTCGAAGGTCATAAGCCTCCGCGCCACGACGGAGGACATCACCTTGTTTGGGCAGGCCGCCGAGGGTCAGGGCGTCACCGCCAGCGCGTGGATGCGCGCCACCTTGCGCGAAGCCGCCCTCGCCGAAGTCTACGGCAAGGGGAGCGCGTTCCCCGCTACCCCCGGAGAAACCGCCCTGCTGCGCGCGGTTCTGGTGGTCCTGCAAATGGTCGGACGCGACGTCGCCGAAGACGACAAACGGCGTTACGCCGACAAGGCCGCGCGCCAGATCGAGAAAATCAAAGCCGGAGAATAGCCCATGCCTATCCCCAACATAGTCGCCGCCTAGGCGACGCCTAGTCCCTAGCCACCCGATAGATAGCCGCCAAGTAGCGCAAAGTTAGCCCATAGGTATTCGAGAGGTAGCCCCGCACTTGTCCCTATCCGGTCCCTTCATTGTCCATAGCTTGAATCTAGGAGGTCCATATGCCCGTCATCGCATTCGCCAATTCCAAGGGCGGCGTCGGTAAATCCACCACCGCGCTCGCCCTGGCCCAGGTCTTCGCCAAAGGGAGTTCCGGCGTCACCCTGATCGACGCCGATCCCAACCAACCGCTCGCCCGTTGGGCGGCGCAAGATCCAGACCGCATCCCCGCCAACCTCTCAGTCTTGCCGGACATCACCGAAGAAACTATCGTGGACGCCATCGACGCGGCCGCTGCCCGCGATCCGTTCGTTCTGGTCGATCTGGAGGGTTCGGCCAACGTCGCGGTATCTTATGCCATCGGGCGCGCCGATCTGGTGATCGTGCCCATGCGCGGCAGTCAACTGGATGCGGACCAGGCCGCCCGCGTCATCAAGCTGGTCGAGCGCGAGTCCAAGGCCTACCGCCGCACCATCCCCTATGTGGTGGTTTACACCTGCACCTCGCCTGCACTGCGCAGCCGGGATTTTCGGCACATCGACCGGATTTTGGCGGAAAACGGCATCCCGGTGCTGACCGTCGAGATGGTGGAACGGGCGGCCTTCCGCGCCATCATCCAGCTCGGCGGCACGATCTACGACCTGAAGGACAACGAGGTTCACAACCCCCGCGCCGCCATCGACAACGCCGAGGCCCTGGCCAAGGCCGTGGTCGCCTTCATCCATGAGCGCACGCCAACCGAGAATGGGGGACTGTCATGAGTGAAGAACGCAAACGCGGCGGCCTCGATATCGCCGACGATACGGAGGCGCAAAGCGGTGGAAAGCCGGACTTCAGCACCTTCAAGCCGCGCGCCCAAGCGCACCCGGATTCCGTCGAGCCCGCTCGGCGCTCGGCGGATATCAGCGGCTTCACCACCCGCCACGCCGCCACGCCGCCGTCGACGCCTCAACCCGCAACGCCCCCTGCAGCTCCCCAGGCCCGGATCGACGGACGGAAGCTGCGCGCCACCAACCGCACCACGCAACTCAATATCGCCGTCCACCCGGACACCAAGGACCGCTTCTGGACCCTGGCCCATGCGGCAGGTGCCCAGACCGGCGAAGATTTCTTGAAGCGGCTCCTGGATGGGTTCATGAACGGGTTTAGGGGCAAAGATGCACCATGAGCCCCCAAATCTATTTGTTTCGCACACATAACAGATATGATAATATCCTCTACAATACATTACTGCCACATAGGGTTATTATGGTATCCTTTGCTATCACACCCCCGGACGAGATCGCGCTGGAACTGGCGGCGCGCCTCAAAGCGCGCCGCCTCGCCCGCAACCTGACTCAGGAAGGCCTCAGCAAGCGCTCCGGCGTACCGCTCGGCACGCTCAAAAAGTTCGAACGCACCGGGGCGGTTTCGCTTCAATCCTTCATCCGGTTGCTCGTCGCGCTCAAGGAAGAGGCCGCGCTCGAAGGCTTGCTTAAGGAGCGGGACTTCAAATCCCTCGATCAGGTTCTTGCAGAGCCAAAGACGCCGAAACGAGGGCGGATCACATGAAGAGCCCATCCCTAAAAAGTACTCCCCTAAGAATTGCACAGGGCGCACCGCTCCTCGTCACCCTGCGCTGGAATACGGACGATATCCAGCCGGTCGGGCGACTCGCCTGGCGCGACCGCGTCGCCTATCTGGAATACGATGAGGCGTTCCTGGCCTCTAAACTGGAAATCTCGCCGGTTCATCACCGGGCCGAGCCCGGCGTGATCCGCCCTCATGACATTGCCGTATTTGAGGGGCTGCACGGCGTTTTCAACGACAGCCTTCCCGACGGCTGGGGCCGTCTTCTGGTGGACCGCCGCGCCCGCCAACTGGGCATCGAACCGGCGACACTGACGCCGCTCGACCGCCTCGCCTGTGTCGGCGATCAAGCCATCGGCGCGCTCTGTTACGCCCCGGCCATCGATGTATGGGATACATCCGGCCCTGCCCTTGATCTCGACAGGCTGGCAGCCGACGCCCACCGGGTTCTCGAAGGTGCCGCCGGTGACGTGATCTCGGAATTGGGTCAGGCGGGCGGATCGCCCGGCGGCGCCAGGCCCAAGGCGCTGATCGCCATCAATGGGCAAGGCCATGCCGTTCATGGCGCCGATGACGCGCCGGATGGGTATACCCCGTATCTCGTCAAGTTCCGGGGTCCCGACGACCCGGAGGACGCCGCCCAGATCGAGCAGGCCTACGCCGAGATGGCCAAGGCCGCCGGAGTGCGCATGCCGGAGACCCGCCTGATCGCGGGTGCGGGACAACAAGGCTACTTCGCCGCCCAGCGCTTCGACCGCGAAGGGCCCAGACGCCTACATGTGCATTCGGCCAGCGGTCTGCTGTACGCCGATATCCGTCTGCCGTCGTTGGACTACAAGGATTTGATCGCGCTCACCCGATTTCTCACGCGCGACCGGCGCGAGGGGGCGGCCATGTTCACGCTCGCGGCCTTCAACGTGCTGTCCCACAACCGCGATGACCATGCCCGCCAGTTCAGCTTCATCATGGAGCGGGACGGCGTATGGCGGCTCGCTCCCGCCTACGACCTGACCTTCGCGCCCGGACCCGGCGGCGAACATTCGACCTCGGTGCTCGGCCACGGCAAGGCCATCACGCGGGAACATCTCGTCGAATTGGGCAAGAAGGCCGACCTGAAACGGGGCGAGATTGACGACATCATCGACGCCGTCGCCGGGGCGGTCGCGGACTGGCAGCACTTCGCCGATGCATGCGGCGTCGGAGCTGCGTCCCGCAACCGCATCGCCGCGGTTTTGGAGACAACCATGAAAGAAAGTGGCCTGAAAGAAGGCGGCGTTCGCATGAGCGCAACCTCCGGAATCCGCAAAGGTTTGACTCAGGTCCAGGGCGGACAAGGAGAAGACGCGGCGGAGGTTTTCGACCGTCTCCATACCAAGCCCGACCCGGACGACACATGATAGCCCGCGTAAACATTTGTCGGACACCGCCCCGCAACGCATGGGACGACAACGCCTTTTCACCGTTGACGTTCGTATGACGGTGCACGCGCCCCTGTAAACGCCCCGAACCCCGCGCAAACCTTAGGCTTCCGCCACCGCTACACCGGTAGCGACAGGTGTGGAAGAATTGCCGTCGTAAGACGTCCATCCATAGCGGGGAGGCGAAGCCTACGGAGCTATCGGCTAATCCACAGGGGTTCAATCGTGTTCGGTCCCCTATCGGGGGACTGGCAGGGGGGAAGATTTACAGGAGCTTTTCGCGCCAGCGATCGTCACCCGTGGGCGGAGACGCGGCACGCGGCTCCGTTCCGAGCGGAGAAGCCGCGAGGAATAGAGCGCGGTCCGCTCGCAGAGCGGAGGCGCCCAAACTGGGAAAAACGCCAATCGACCCAGGGTCGAAAAACGAAGCGCCGACCGGAAACAGTCCAACGAATGCGAACCACGGCAAAGGTCTCGATGGACTTTGTCGGCGCGATGCCCAAGAGCGGGGGCCGCCGTCAGGCGGCCCCCGCTCTCACTCGGTGTCCGAGCAAAAAGAAAGCCCCGCCGGATGGCTCCGGCGGGGCGTGCGTCTCAGTATCCCAGGGCGCTGATGAGCTCTTCGAGTTCCGGGTCGAGGTCCGGTTCTTCGTCGCCCCCATCAAAATTGTCTGCGTCGAAATCGTTGGCCCAGGAGCCGAACAGGCGTTCGATCTCTTCCCAGCGGTCTTCCTCGGCACGGGCGCGGATGATGTGTTGTTCTTCGGTCATAATGTCCTCCATCGGGTTCAAGTCATCGAAAACGTCGAACGGTGGGGGTGCGGCGGGACTGCGGTCAGGGACCAGAGGCCGCGCAAGCGGGGCGTGGGGGAGCCGAAATACGCAATGGAGCGCCAGCGCAATGGAGTATTTTGGGGGAACCGCGCATCCTTGACGGCGGTTTTGCCGCGCCCCAAGCTGGAAGGACCAGAGAGGATGCCCTTCAACAAATAACGTCAAAGGCCGCCAGGCCTTTGTCCGCTTACAAACACTCGGCAGGCGAACAAGAAAATGGCCCCGCCGGATCGCTCCGACGGGGCCGTATGGACGATCAGCTGTACTTCTTGGCCGGGATGCCGAGGTTGCGGGCCTTGTCGACCAGGTTCTCGGTGATGCCGGTGCCGGGAAAGGCCAGGACGCCGATGGGCAGGAGGTCGAGCATTTGGTCGTTGCGCACGAACCCGGCGCGGGACTTGCCGTAGCGCTTCCAGTCGGGCTTGAACACCACCTGCGCGACGCCCCGGGCCTCGGCCCATTTGGCGGCAATCAGATCGACGCCCTTGGGCGCGCCGCCGTGAACCAGCACCATGTCGGCATGCTTGGCGCGGGCTTTGTCCAGGGCGTTCCAGATCAAGGTGTGGTCGGTGAAGTCCATGCCGCCGCTGACCACCACCTTCGGGCCTTCGGGAGCCAAGGACTGGGTCTTGCGGCGCTCCGTTGCGGCCAGAAACTCGCGGCTGTCGATGACGGCGGCGGTGAGACCGGAGCGGCTGACCTTTGAACCATGGCCGGGCATCCAGGGATGACCGGTGGCGGTGGCAAAGAGATCGGCGGCATGGTTGCGCAAGGCCTCGAAGGTGTCGCGGGCGTCGGAGGTGGACCGGGCGCGGAGTTCCAGCTTCTCCAGTTCCACCGATTTGACCTCGGTGCCGTCTTGCTCACGGATGGCGCGGCGGATCTCGAAGCCCAGTTGGTCGAAGCCCTTGTCCAGGCGCTCCAGCTTGCGCTGGAAGACGTTGACCGTGTTCCACAGCACGTCGGTGGTCTCTCCTTCCAGGCAGGTGTCGGCGAACAGGGCGCTCAAGGTCTCGAACACCGCTTCCAAGGCGGAATATCCGTCGTCCAGTTCGGGCAAGGGGCGGGGGTCTTCTTCGTCCGCCGGGGGCATGGCCCCGAACAGCTCCATGCGGTTCATGATGTCGGCGGTGGCGCTCTGGCCGGTGAGATCGTCGAAAACGTCGGGTGTTTCGGAATACATCGTTCAACTCCTTTATCTGGCGAGCGGTCGATCCCGCTCATGGGGCTGACTCTGCGGATCGGTTCGGGACGCAAATCACCCGATAGGGCCGCAACGCAGTGGAGGACGGCGCAGGGCGGCCTTTTTTGCCTCGCGAGGAATGGGCTGCCACAGGCAGCCCAGGGGAAAAAAGCCGCCGGAGCCGTTGAGTTCGCGTCCCCCGATCCGCGACAGCCCACCTCATGAGCGGTATCGGACCGCTTGGCGTGGAAAGGCCGAACGAGGTTCCGATGCGCCCGGGACGTTCGGCCCACCGGCAGATGCACACGGTGCAAGAAACCGTGGGGACGCTCGGGGATATTCCACCGGTTGGCGAGCCCCCTTCCAATGCCAAATACGGCGGACTTCGTCCCCGGCGATGTCGACCGTTCATGCGCCACGAGACCCCTGCCGGAACGGGAAGACCGCAGATGCTGGAACCGTCACCTGTCGGCGCGTGCGCCGGACCGGGACCGACCTGGCCAAAACCGCCACGCCTTCGCAACATGACTGGGACCCAAAACCGGCAGGATGTAGCGCCAAACTCGCCGCCCCCTCGTCACCACCTCGCGCGCACCTATAGGGCGGCTAGGCGGAACCTAGGTGAAAACTATTCGCCACAACGCATACACACGTTATCATCGCCCAAATGTTGGACCGTACACCTTGAACCCAAGAACAACCGGAAAACCATGACACAGTATTTCTCAGATCGAGAAAATGGACAACGAGCCAGGACGAACGAAAGCATTGACGCAAGAACCTGGGGAGGCTTGTACGCTGTAATATCCGGGCGGATGGACGATGCATCAATCGGATGGAGATTCCCGGAACAGTGTCCGGACGGGAATGGCCCGTGTGGATACGACTTTACCAATTTCAAATTAACAATTGAGGCAGAGATACCGAACATTGGGCTTCCTCTTTCATCGGAGGAGCCCCCTGAAACCATTGACGCCCTGGATTTATTGGAATTTATCGCGGCCTCTGTAGGTGAACCGGAGCAAGGTTCCTTCCATTCGTATTTTGGCCATCATCACCTCAGTTGGAAACGTGACGAAGGGCTCGCAAGATTCGTAGCCGATGTAAACCGGATATTCAGCCGCAATGGTATCGCTTTTGAACTGTCGAAAGAGGGGCAAGCTCGCCGTCTTCTTCCCAGTCCAATGCAAGATATATTAGCGGAGACATTCTTCCAGACAGGAGACCGTGAAACCGACCGCCTGCTTAAAGCCGCAAAACGAAAAATCACATCACCACACATGGAAGATCGACGAGATGCCCTTGAAAAACTCTGGGATGCATTCGAGCGCATAAAGACACTTGAACCCGGTTCAAACAAACAGGCCCAAGCGGAAGCCCTTCTTAACCACATTGGTACGGATTCGAAATTTCGCACGACTATCGGCGAGGAGGCAAAGCAGCTCACTACAATCGGCAACACATTCCAAATACGGCACTCAGAAACATCTCAGGAACCCCTCAAAACGTCCGACCAAATTGACTATTTGGCTCACCGGATGTTTTCTTTTATCCGCTTAGTCTTAAAAGCTTCCGGTCGGAGCGGATAAACTCTCCCCACTAAAAAGCCGCACTTCCGAAAACTTTCGTCAACCGGTCACGCTCTTCGCGCAGCCCCAAGCGATGACGCAGATGGTTTTGCAGCGCGCCGCGCAACGCCGCCCGGATAGGCTGTTGATCGGAGAGCGCCGGACAGGCAGCGCGGATGGACCGACACAGATCGAGAATGTCCTTGCGCACGGTCGTCAATTCTCCGGCGATGTCTTCAAGGCGCAAGCGGGCAGATTCACGGGCTTGCCATTCGCGGGCGTCCTCGGCAGCTCGTTCGGCCAAGCGATCCGCCTCACGGGCCGCGCCGATGAAATCGCCGTCCCAGACCTCGGTCAGGTCGAGCACGAACCCTTCGCTTAAGGATTCACCGTATCCGGCGACGAACCGCTCATACCCCTTCCGCCCGGCGGGCAGACGGAACACCGCACCGCGAAAGGTCTCGTCCTGGAATTCGTCCGCGTACCATCCGGTGTGACGCAGCCGGAGAACGTCGTCCGCCCAAGCTTCGAACCGCAGGCCCGCATCCGTAGCGCTGCCGAAGAACCGCCGCGCCGCGCGGGCGCGGTCATTTGCATCCACCGGCCAATGGCGGAACGCCAAGGGGCGAAAGCCCTGGCGGTAGACCTCGACCGGGCCGCCATAATGGGGATACCGTTTGACCATCGTGTTCAAGGCATCCAGCCGCTTGCGCGGCGATGCACCCAACAGGGCGATGAGTTTGCTGTCCATGATTTTTCCCTCCGAAACGGAAAACGGCGGAGGCTGATAAGCCCCCGCCGTGGTTTTGCGTGTTGTTCAAGAAAGCACTCAGAACGGGATCTCGTCGTCCAGATCGGCGGGAGGAACGTTCTCGCCGCCGGAGGGCGGCATGTCATCCTCGCCCCGGTCGTCCAGCTTTTCCAGGAACTGGATTTGGCAACCGGGGGTCACGAGGATTTCGGTGGTGTAGCGCTCGACGTTGTTCTGGTCGGTCCACTTGCGGGTGCGCAGCATGCCCTGCACCGCCGTCAGGCGGCCCTTGCGGGCGTGCTTTTCGAGAACCGACACCAGGCCCTGCTGGAAGGTCACCACCCGGTGCCATTCCGTGCGCTTGATCCACTCGCCGGTGTTCTTGTCCTTGTAGCTGTGGTCGGTGGCGATGGAGAGCGTGGCGACCTGCTGGTTGTTCTGCATGGTGCGGATGTCCGCGTCCGCGCCCAGGTGGCCCACGATGGTAACGCTGTTGATGCTATACATGATCTTAACTCCTCTTTAGGGTGAAACTTCACCCTTCTCCTTCCCCCCTTTCACTTTTATGGTTGCCACGAGGAACGGCCCTGCCATTGAGGCGCGGTCGTCCCGTTGGGAAAAATCGAGACATGCTCCAGTTTCACGTCACCGCCAAACTCGCCAAAGCCCTGAAGATCAGGCCGGAAGAACCGCCCGTCCCCGATGGGTCCGACTGGGTGGAGTGCTGGTATGTCAGGGATATCCCGTTGGACCTGCCGTTGGACGCGCTGTTGTTCACCAATGCGGAGACGCTTTATTCCATGGTCCATCCCTTCGACCGCCGCGAGCGCATCGACGAAATCGTCGGCGTGTTCCAACACCGGCTCGAACACATTACGGGGCGGGATTTTACGTCCGACCCCGGCGCATTCCGGGTTTGCAAGACGGCGTCGCGCCGCGTGATCGGCTGCATGAACGAATTGGCGCTGATGGTCGAATACGATGTCGAACGCCACCTTCAGGGAGACGGCGTCAGGCTCGAAGTGATCGAAGACCATTTGAACAACGGGATTGTTGGCGGCCTCTTTCCGAAAACGGAGTTTGCGAAGCGCCTCGAAAATGACGGAAGGCCGCAATCCAAACCGACGAAGACACCACATTTGAGATTGGTCAAATAGGCCCCGGCATCAGAGGCGTCACGGAAGCACAAATCCCGCGCTCATGACTTTAACACCCACTGAGGCGACCAAATATCCGACCAAGGGAAAGGCCTTTTCTCTCCTAATCAAAATCCGATGTGGCTACAGCCGATAAAGACGTTGATACTGCTGATTCTGTGCGATGCTTTGGTCGGACTCTTGCATCTGGTCGAGAATTTCCCTAAGCGTGTATTTGTTCCAGTTCTCGACGTTATTGTCTGGAATCATAAGGACCAGCATCTTGAGCGTATCGGCGGGCCATCGCCGATGAACCCCGCTTTCCTGAACGCGCCAGAGCACATGATCTGTGCCCGGTCGCAAAAATTCTTCCGCCCATTGCAGCGCTGCCGGGAAGGCTTCTCCTGTCTTTATCAGGCATTGCACGAGCGCAATGGATGTCTTAGCCGTGCTTCGCTCATGGGCCTTCGGCCAGTAATCCCGTAGCCACGGGAAACAAATGTCATTCCAGTTGTCTGCCTGCTCCGCCTCATTGTCGCCAAGACAGTTTTGGAAGAAATCGGCGACGTCGATAAGCCCGTCCTCCGGCAGGTTGGCCATGACGTTATGAGTTTCGTCTGGCGTGATGATAGAGTTTGCGTCAATGCTGGCTGACAGAAACAGGTAGACAAGGTTCGAGCGTTGCTCACCCAGATCCAGGTATCTCCCAAGCGCATCAATGAAGTCGGCTTTAATCGCCGCAAGCAGGTTCGGTCCTGCGCGAGACGCCCATGCATATGCGCTCCATAGCTCTCGCGCTTCATTGGACGTTTCCCAATGCATGAAAGGAAGAAGCAACTGACTTGTCCAATCTGGCGCGATCGCAAAAAGGTTCGACAGCTTCGCGGCCAGCATGACCCGGCCCAAACGGCCAGCATCCGACGCGGTTATAGACTGAAAATAGCCGGAAACGGGTTCGGGTAAACCTTTGCCCGATTCAGGCTGGTACTTCCAAAGACGGTTGAATGCCGCTTCGGCAAGCTGACCGGCGGCGCTGTTTAGCGCCTGGGTAAGCACATCGTCAGTATCAACGTCGGGCTCATCGACAACGGCACCCCATGCTTTGTTCCAAAGTTCGCGGAAAGTGTCCTCATCATCGATCGAACACTCCTTGGAAAGGTGTTCAATACACGACGAAATCGCCGAGCCAACTTCCGCATGCAAATCGTCCGGAGCCTTCAAGAGAAGAGAGGCAAGGTAGCCTAGCGTTCTGAACCGAAGTTTCCCTTCGTGACGGAGAATGTTCGTGCTCCACAATAAACGGCGCCAATATGCTGCGGGCCAGTGATCAGCCTCTGCCAGCTTGCGGAGTGTACGGAGAGCGCGGCTGGGCCAAATTCTACAAATGCCCTCAAATTCTTCCTCGTTTATTTGGCTTTCCTGGGTTTGATTGATCAGCTCATTTATGGGAGGTGCTTTCTGCCAGTCGGGTCGGACATGATCACGCGGCCCGATCCACCGAAAGTCGCCACTCCAAGAAAGGAATTCGTCCCTGTCGAGCGGCTCATCTTGTGACGGCTGATAAGCATCAGAGATCCGTCGTGCCTCGACATCGAGCTTTGCGCCTGAGGATGCGAGTTTGCTTAGACGGATTCTGATATTTCTTTCCCGACGCTGTTCATTTTCCTCGTCCACACCAGTAGACGGTGGCCCGGCTTTAATTGTCTCCACCAATTGAGAGAGGTCTTCGGCAGGCAGCCGTTGACCGGCCTTTCGCAGGAAAACCATAACCTCGTGGTGGAGCTCATTTGACCATACGTTTGTAGGGTCGCCTGAAAGCAACAACTTGATTGCCGCGCGAATGTCTGCATTGGAATCTTCAGCAAGGACGTGAAGCGCGAGCCGGTGAAGCAAGGGAATATCACTTTCGACCCATATACGGACCAAGATATCCGCGTGCAGAGGGTTTCGCTTGGCAAGTGCAAAGTATCCGTCCTTGGCCCAATCGATCAGAAAAGTCCAGTCATCCCTGTTCCGGTTTTGCCCATGCTCTTCAATGGCAGGGCGATAGAACCAAGGAAGACTGAATCCCGCCTCATCCAAAGAGAGAAGCAGAACGGCATGACGCAAGTGCTCGGTGATCGTGAAGGCGTGGCTGGCGAGGAAGTTCTCTTTGAATGGCGCCTGGTCAAATCGCGTGTCTCTCCAGTGCTCGCCTGCCGACAGCTTGAGATGTGCGCATTCCTCTAACGGCGTCAGCGGTGTGGGATCGTCATTATACAGGGGCCTAGATCGAACATGCATCGAAGGCCCGGGGAGTACAGTGAGATGTGGTCTAACGCTTGCAATAAAAGCACGCTCCACCAGTGCACGTTCGGCATCGGACGCGGCGTTCTCGATCAGACGCTCCCAATAGAAGTCTTCACCGTAGTCGACAGGAGTGTTTTGCACGAGGATGGTCCACAGGAGGCGCAGACGCTCGGAAATTTCCGGTGACTTATTCTCACCGCCTCTTTGTTCAGAGAGATGACGGCGAACTTGATCACGGAAGTACGGATGGAGGTGTCCGCCTTTGCGCGCTGCCCAACCCAGAACTTGAGGAATATGTATATGTTTGGCTAGCCAAGAGGCAAGCCGTGTAGATATGTCATCCAGTGAATTGTTGGCGTTCTGGGTGTAGGCATTTCCCACGATAGGTGTCCGTCGCGCGCTGCCGTCAGCGAGTATCTCACCGGAGCGAGAGAGCAGCCCGGCCTCGTCAAAAACATCGATCCATCCGGCCAGAATGGGGAAGTCTTCTTCGTCAATAATTGCGGCAGCTTCGGCGAGCGCCTCCGCGGTGGGCTTGTCCGACAGAGCCCAGGTCACCCGTTGAGCGATCGGGTCGTTCTCGTTCGCCGGTAGATTCCGAAGCTCATCGAAAACGATCTGACGACGCGACTTGATCGGGTCTCGACTGATATCAGCCCATTTGACAAGCGTGTCAGTCAGCTTACCAAAGCCGTCTTGAGCATCGAAGAGGATTGGCGTGACGTTCTTGCCTTGCCAAGCCAGGCCGGACAGCCTTCGCCCTCCATCGCCATCTTTGAAGTCGGCGAAGGCATAGGCCTCCTGGAAGCGCGCACCTCTACTGCGTTCAGCCGCGAGCGCATCGACCATATATGACATGACCGGATCGTCGAGGCTGTAGCCCACGAAGACGATCGTGAACTCACGAAACAACTCCGTGATGAACCGGGAAGCCCACCGCTCCGTCAGATAGGCACGTCCAAAATCGGCCGCAGTGAGGACGAGGTCTTGTCCGTCGGCATCACCCGCTGTGATGCGGCCATGGAGATGCACAAGAGAACCCCAGCCATGTGGCTTAGGTAGGGGAAGTTTTGGCGCGCTGTCGATAGCGATGCTCGGATCAGCGAGTTCAAAACGGTCGTCAAAATTGGTTGTGACGAGTCGAATGCCGTGGTCCGCGTGTCGTGACAGGTGGAGAAGGGCCTGGTGGGTCACCAGTGAGCTCTCCGGAGGTGGTGTAGAAAGGATACTGATCGCTTCACGGCGGAGCCTGCCGGGATTTAGGCGGCCTTCAAGTTGCCCAAGAACCTTATCCAGTTGCCCTTTTTTGCGGAGCTCATCTTCCAGTTCCGTGGGCGTTTGAGCTGTATGCTCATAGATTTGCGATACAAGCCCATCGAACATTGGCAAACCGGTGCTCACGGAAATGCCGGACCCGCAGAAAAAGACGACTTTGCCGTCATCTCTACGGTTCATGAGTTCGACCGGAATATCCGGTCCATCCTGTATCAACTCGGGCATTCAAATAACCTCCCTGGAAGCAGGATGAGCCAGACAGGAATAACCGGCAACTTTTTCTTTTGAAACAATGTGAACCGCCACCCAATCATCATTAAAATCCCCCCGCCTAGGAAACACGATCTGCGCCGCCACGCCCTGCGCGATGGCACGGGCGCGGAGTTTGGCGGCGGCGTTTCTGCCCGCCGGACCGTTGTCGGCGGCGATGGTGAGGCGGTCCACGCCGCGCGGGATGATGAACGCCGCCATGTGGGCCGCGCTCATGGCGGCGGCCAGATCACATCCGGCGGCGCGTTCGGGATAAAGCAGCGTGAACGACAGGGTGGACTCCAGGCCCTCGCCGACGATCAGGTGGCCGCCGCCGGAGGAATGACTCCGACCGCCCAGCCGCACCGCATGGCCGTTCAACCGCCCCAACGCACGGCGCTCGATGAGGCCTGCCTCCGTGTCGAGGAAGAAGCGCGTGACGCCGGTGAGGTTGCCCGCATTGTCGCGCGACGCCGCCAGCAACGCCGGGCGGTGGCTGTGTTCATCGAACCAAGCGCGGGGATGAAACCGCAGAGAAACACCCCAATCGCCCAGAACGAGCCCGCGCGATTTCAGATAGGCTTCGCCCAAGGTGCCCGCCACCGACCGCGCTTCGGCGAACAGACGCCGGGCGATCTCCGTGCGATCGGTGGGATAAGCCTTGCCGCCCTGTGGAGCCACATGATGCGCGGCGGCTGTGCCTAAGAACCGCTCGGCCTCCGCCATGGCGGAGGCGAGATCGGGCAAGCCTTGCGACAGTTGAATCAGGTCCAGTAAATCGCCGCACGTTCCCTCGGCGGCGTCGGTCCATTTGCCGGGAACGCCGGGCGGCGCAAGCCGCACGAACAGACTCCGCCCCTGTTCGTTCCGCACATTACCCACCAACCAATACCGCCCGGCCCGCCGCCCGTTGGAGAGGTAGCGCCGACACACCGCCAGCGCGTTGTCGCCTAAGCGGCGAGAGAGTTCTGACGCTTGCATGACTCACCCCCTCACCATCGGAAACCGTTCCAGCACCTTGGCCAGGATGTCGGGGCCTTGAGCGCTCACGGGGATGAAGGCGCGGCGGCGGTACTGGATGATCTCGGTCATGCAACCGAAATGAATGAGCGCGTCGAACATGCCCGGCCCGCTCCCGACCTCGATCTCGACCCGGTTCTCGCCCATGATCCTGGACCGGCGCAGGCGCAGACCCTGAACCAGGGCGTAGGACGCGCCGTCTTCCAGAACCGACGTCCATGCGGCCTCGATGGTGAGTTCCGGCGCGTCCAGCCCCAGGGCGGCATAGAACCGGGGCAGATCCTTCTCGCGCAGGACACGGCCCAACAACCGCTGGCCGTCATCGGTTTGCAGGCGGAAGATGCGTAAGGAACCACCACCGACGCCGGTATCCATGCGGTCCCAGATCGGCAGCAACAGGCCCGTCACCAGATAGAAGGTCGAGGTGCGGTATTCGGGCAGGCCCGCCAGTTCCGCTTCCCAGGCTTGTCGGAAGCTTTTGCCTTCGGCTTCCTCCCAGGCCGAGGCGGCCAATTCGGTTTCGGTGAGGGTGTGACTATCCAGGGGCCGGAGCAAACGGACGCAGCGTTCCACCGCGCCCGCTTCGCTCATGCGCGAGGGGGCCGGTTTGCACAGTGCCGCCCGGTTTGAGCGAACATTGACCAGTAACCGGGTGTCCGCACCGTGTTGCGCGGCGGCGTCTTCGAAGGACACAGGCGTCACCCTGTCGCGCCGCTCGATGGACAGGCACCGGGTCTCGGCCCCGGTCCGCGCATGGGTGTAAACGTCCCGGCTTTCGCAAACGGTGAAGCTGTCGGCCTGCAAGGTCTCGACGCCGACGTCGAGGCCGCCCGACGCGCGCATGCCTTCGAGGATTTGCTCCAGCACCGTCTCGAAGGCCTCGAACAACGCGTTCTGCCGACCAATGGTCAAAGCCAGCACCCGGTTCAGAAACCGGCTCATGGGCGGCAGCTCCTCGCGCACCGACCCGTCGCCGTCGAGCAGCGATAAGCCGGTTTGATCCTCGAAGGCTTCGAGCGAGCACTCCGGCACTTCGCCGCGCACGATCTTCATATAGAGCTGGCGCAACGCGGCGCGGGCGTAGGGGCTTTCCAGATTGTCCTCGGCCCGGAACATCCCCTGCCCGCCGGTCTGGCGCTGGCCCTTGGTGATGGCGCCCAAACTGTCCAGCCGCCGGGCGATGGTGGACAGAAACCGCTTCTCGCCCTTCACGTCGGTGGCGACGGGACGAAACAACGGCGCGCTGGCCTGGTTGGTGCGGTTGGACCGCCCCAGCCCCTGGATGGCGTTGTCCGCCCGCCAACCCGGCTCCAACAGGTAATGCACCCGGCGCCGCGAATTCTTGACGTCCCGGTCGGCGTGATAGGACCGACCGGTACCCCCGGCGTCGGAGAAGATCAAGATACGTTTTTTGTCGTCCATGTAGGCCTGGGCTTCCGACAGGTTGCTCGACGCCGGGCGTTTCTCGACCTTGAGAACGCCGCTCTCGCGCACCAGACGCAGACTGCGCCCGGTGACCTCGGCCACCGCTTGCGTGCCGAAGTGATGCAGAAGTTGATCGAGCGCGGTGGGCACCGCCGGAAGGCTGGCCAGATGCTCGATCATCTTGTCGCGCCGGGCCTCGGCCTCGCGGTTGATCACCGGATTGCCCCCTGCGTCGAACATGGGCCGAGAACAGGCGTTGCCGTCTTCGTCGGTGTAGATCTCGAACAACTGGGTTGGGAAGGAATGGGTGAGGTAGTCCAACACGTATTCGCGCGGCGTGATGTCGACGGAAAGATCGTTCCATTCGGCGCTCGGGATATCGGCGAGGCGGCGTTCCAGCAAGGCCTCGCCGGTGGAGACCAATTGCACGATCACCGCGTCGCCGCGCTCCGTATCCGCCTCGATGGCCTTGATCAGCGACGGACACTTCATCGCGGTGAGCATGTGGTTGAAGAAGCGCTGCTTGGAGCCTTCGAACGCCGACAGCGCGGCGGACTTGGCGTTCTTGTTTAGCGTCCCTTCTTCCGAGGTGATGTTCAGCGCGTCCAAGGCGGCGTGAAGATTCTGGTGGATGACGTGATAGGCCTCGGCGAAGCTGTCGTAGATCTCGATTTGCTCAGGCGTCAGCGCGTGTTCGAGAATGTCCACCTCGACGCCGTCGTAGCTGAGCGAACGGGCCATATAGAGCCCCATGGCCTTAAGATCGCGTGAGATCACTTCCATCGCCGCGACGCCGCCCGCCTCCATCGCCTGGACGAAGGCCGCGCGGGTGGCGAACGCGGTCTCTTCACCCCACAGCCCCAGCCGTTCGGCGTAGGCGAGATTGGACACATGGGTCGCCCCGGTGGCCGAGACGTAGACGACGCGGGCGTTCGGCACGGCGCGCTGCAAGCGCAACCCGGCCTGACCCTGGCGGGATGCGGTCTTGATGCCGCGTTCTCCTTTCTCGCTGGTGGCGTTGGCCAGCGCATGGGATTCATCGAACATCAACGGCCCTTCGAAACTGTTTACTGTCCCTGTCGCGGCTTCGCCGCTCCCCGCCTCTTGACCAAGCCACTCGACGATCTGGTCCAAACGCGATTTCTTGCCTTGCCGCGCGCCGGAACGGAGCGTGCCGTAGGTCAGAAACAAGATGCCGTCCTTCAGGTCGATGGGCTGGCCCTGCTTGTACTTGGACAAGGGCACCACCTGGGCCGGATCACCGCCGAGCGCCGACCAATCGCGCCGGGCGTCTTCCAACAGCTTGTCGTTCTTGCTCACCCACACCGCCTTGGTCCGGCCCTTGAGGCGGTTGTCCAGGATGATGCCCGCCACCTGACGACCCTTGCCGCAGCCGGTGCCGTCGCCCAAAAACCAGCCCTGGCGAAAGCGCACCGAACGCACGGCTCCGCCCTCGCCCTGATCGTCAACTTCGTCGGCTTCGACCTCGCTTTCCCCGGCCAGGTCGTAATGACGGTTGACCGCCCATTCGCCCGGCAACAGGCGCTCATGGGCCTCGCCCGCGTAGATGATGCTTTCCAACTGGGCGTCGGACAAAACGCCGTCGTCCACCAGCCGCTTGGGCAGCGTCGGCACGTAGGACGGCTTGGGCGGTGCGACCGAGGCCATGGCCGCCGACTGCACCAACGGCGTCGGATGATTGCCCGCCCCTTCGATGGTGACGGATTGCGGCGCGTATGCTTCATAAAGGCATTCGCGCAGTTCTCCGTCCGGCGCGGACCAGTCCACCGTTTGATACACAAGCGCCTCGCCCTGGGTGAGGTCGATGGGCTCGGGTTCCGGTTTGGGAATCTTCGCAACGACCGGAACCGGTTCAGGTTCGGCAACAGGCATGCGGGCTTCAACAACGAAGCGTTCCGGCACCCGCTCTTCGATCAGGCGCAACAGGTCCGCCGCCGTTTGCACCGGGCCCTGGACATAGCCCGAGAAATCCCCCGGGTCGTCGGCGGGGCGCTTGTCGATCACCGTCAGACGGGTGTCGATGGCCGTTCCATGCTTGGCGAAGAACCGACCCGCCAAGGATGCGGAAAAGACCACCCGACCGATCGCCTGCAAGCGCGCGAAGGCGTCCCGCCATCGGGGGCCGTCCGGAGCGAAATTGGCGCCGGTGACCGCCACCAGCCGCCCGCCGGGCGCCAACCGGTTGAGCGCCGAAAAGACGTGCCGGCCCGCCACGGCGGGATCGGTTTTGCTCATGGTCGGCGAAGCGGAGAACGGCGGGTTCATCAGCACGACCGACGGGGCAAGGCCAGCCGGCAACAGATCATCGATGTATTCGCCGTTGTGGCCGGTGAGCGATGCGCCGGGGAACAGCTCCGTCAGCAAGGCGCGGCGTTTGGGCTCAAGCTCGTTGAGCGCAAGACCGGCGGCCCGTTCGGCGAACACCGCCAGCAAGCCGGTTCCCGCCGACGGCTCCAGCACCACATCCTCGGCGCTCACCCCCGCCGCCCGGGCGACGAGAAAGGCCAACGGCAAGGGCGTCGAGAACTGCTGCCAGCGCTGCGAGGCGTCGGAACGGCGCGTGTGCGTCGCCAACAAGGATTGGAGTTTCTCCAGGGTCGCCAGCGCGGCTTCGGGCGACCGACGGTTCAAGGCATCTTGGTATTTGCGCACGAACATCAGCGCGCCCAGTTCCTGGGCCTCGTAGACATCTTTCCACGACCACACGCCCTCGGCGTCCGATCCGCCGAAGGCCTCGGTCACGGCCCGGCGCAATACCGGCGCACCCAATGCCTCGCCCCGGCACAAAACCGTTAGCAGATCCTCAGCCGCTGCGATGACGCGGCGGGCGCGGTCTTGGGCGGAGGGAATAGGCGCGTTGGGGGCGGCCTGTTTAGGCTGAAAGGCGCTCGGCGGCAGAGAAAACAAATCGCCGCCCGATGCGGGCGGCGTAGCTAACGGTTGTACGGAATGCGAAAGCGCCGCCGAAGCGGCGGCAGATTGAGTTTGCGGCATGGGGAATCTCCTGTTCGGATCGCCGTCCGCTCTCCGCGCGGTCCGGCTTGTTCCCCAAAACCTTTCCGGCCTTTAACTCTCAAAAGAAAAACCGCCCACGGCGAGCGCCGGGGTGGCATGTAAAATGCGCCGTAAGGTTGTTCACTGATATGCGACAGAGTTAAACTGCGATACGGCAGAGGCTCTCACAAAATGAGGAAATATTGATGTCAGATGCAGATACTTTGAGGAGGGCAGAGTTCCGCGAAATTGCCCGCCGGATCGTCGCAGATGACCGGGAGCGGAGGAAATTCGGCCTTAAGACTGACACCGCCGGTCAAATTTCGCGTGCCCTGGAGGGCGCATTCAAACGGGGAAAGCGGGAAGCACTGAAGGGAGAAAGGGATATCACGCTCCCAAAGAATCACCTGGAATGGATAACCATCCCGTCTAGGCCCCGGTCTGCTTTCTGGAGCATATGCCTGTACGCTATTGGAGAGAAACCAGACCGCCGCCAGGAAGAAAATTGGTCGCTCGCCTTCGAGGAAAGGCGGGACAATCCTGGTCGCTGGGTCTTGAAGAAAAACGGGGAGAACTTTGATTCCGGCATGTCGCATGAGTGGGGTGATCTAACCGTTAAACCACTCGTCACAAGAGAATTGCTTATCCATAGGACGGATGGGCACCTAGTCCTTAGCGATCTGGGACGTGCAACATGGAAAGTAGCCGTATCATCATGTAAGGAATCCGCCATTGAACTCGTCGGGACGATCCCTTCCTCCAATTGGGCACTTTAGTTGTTTGAATCGGCTACCGCTGATGTTCCCATATCACGACAGATATTTTTCCGCCAACCGGGCTTTTGTGTTGTCGCGAGGATGGCTGAAAAACCGATTAAGTTACTCTTCATAGAAAGCTAAACTTGCCAATTTTGCATTGTCTTCGACAACAAATGCCACACTTTGTCTGGCTCGTGTGATCGCCACATAAATTTTATCGAGTTCCTTGCCCGCGTCCGCAAGCCTACCCGTGGTGAGAAATTTTTTTAGTGGACCATGCGGGTAGATAATAGTTCGGTCAAAGGTCATCCCCTTCGCAGCTCCGAAATTCAAAGGTGACCCGACTACATCTTTCGTTGCTCGACTGTAGCGCAGCGTTTGGGGCTTGAACTTCTCGACGTAAGCGGAGACATCGCATTTGCGTACAGCAAATACGCCATCATGGCCGGTGATATCCGTATTCTTCGATTCGGTGCTCGGTGCATCTGGATGAAACTGGTCCGCAAAATCGCAGATGGATTGGACACACCTGTGGCTGTAATTGCGGTATTCAACTGCACATAGTTGGGCCTTCTCCCACTCATGAAACTTGTCGATGATCTTGGCGCCGCGATACTTTTTGTTTTTTGAGGCGCTATTCGTCGCGTAGGTGGCCTGTCGATGATCTCCTACAAGGACTATTTCGACATGTGAGCGCATCAGCATCTCGATAAGTTCAAGGTCGTAGCCTGCTAGGTCCTGGCTCTCGTCGATGAAGAGGCGCTCGAAAATCTGTTCGAGACGTTTGATCGGCGCGCCGTTTGTCTTTTGGATAACTTCGCAGGCGAACTTGGAAATTTTGTCGCTGTATATGAGTTCGGGCCTTGAAAAATAGTGATGGCGGATATTGTCAGCCGCAATGTACTGCGCGGACTGGCCGCTCACGAAATGAACCCCTGCTACCCGCAGATCGTAAAGACAATTCTGGTAGGGTCGAACGAAGTGCCTGAGCAGGAACGAAAACCACGTGCCAATGGAAACATGCGGCGGCACATGGGCGAAGCGACTGTAGGTCTTCGCTTCAATTTCGTCCCGGCCGTTATTGGTGTAGGTAATCATCGCGGCGCGTTTTTCCGGGAGGCCGCACGCGTCATCAACGATCAGCGTCGTCTTTCCGGAACCAGCGGATGCTACGATGATGCGATTATCCAATGGCATTCTTGATGTAATCCGGAATCGCAATCTCCTCCTCGCTTTCAAAAATGGCCAAGGCCACGGGCGCTTTGTGCTTGGTCATGTAATCGAGTAGCGCGGCATCATCGGCAAAACTCTTTCCCAGAATGGCGTTCAGCCTGTCGCGGCCAGTGGTTTTGAGGAGTTGTGGTTCAAGGGTCGGATACGTCTCATCGGAATCGAAGCAAACCTTGATGGTTGGAAGGCCCAAGTAGTCTGCGTATTTTTCCTTCACCGCGTCAGCATCTCTGTCATTGTCGGTGACGACGCGGGCATCAATTTCCAGCAATTTCGCAATGTCGAGGAAGCGCTTGAACGCGAGCGAACCGACCGCAATCACCTCAACGCCGTCTTCTAACGGCATCTTGCCATGGGTCTGCTTGTAGGCTTTTTGAACGATCAACTCATCGGACGGCCCCTCAACCAGTATGGATCGTGCGGACAAGACCATGCGCAGCGTGTCGTGTCCTGGCAGCCGCATGAAATATTTCTTCGTTTCAGGCGGCAACTCGTTGAGCGTAATGCCGGTCTTGCCGTTGAACATGAGTATGTGATCGACCCCCAGCTTGTTGAGAACGAAGCTGCTGTGCGTGGTCACAATCAACTGCTTGTCGGCTGACCTGGCGTCGATGTGATTGATCAGCTTGTTGAGGTTGGCGTGAGACAGATGATTTTCTGGCTCCTCAAGTAGCAATATGTCGGTGCTCGATTCCGATTCAATCGCCAGCTTGATTTTAATGGCGTTTTGCTCACCCTTCCCGACAAGTGTGAGCGGGATGTCGTCAAGATGAGGAAGAACGCCGGTTTCCCAACTGGCGCGGGTCGTGGTGTCCATCGCAACGGACAGTGTCTTATCCGTGACCTTCCCCGTTTTGCCGGCAAGCTCCTTGTTGATTTCGGTAACGTTGTCGTCCGACAGGAAGACATCGCGCATCTTTCGGTATGAGAGTGCCAAATCCACCTTTTGCTTATCGGTGAGATAATCGCGAACAATCTCCAGCACATACTTGTTGGCCGCATAGGTGTTGGATATGGCCGAGGGATCGATCATTGCTGCACGGTAGGGCAGTGCCCGGCTACTCATGGGATGACCTGCAAAGCTCTGCCAGACGATCTGGTAGTACTCGATGGGAACGCCGTTCAGTTGCTCGGTATCCGCGACATACTCCCTGTATTCCTCATGAAAATCAGGATCGAGAGCAATTGCAAGGCTCACGCCCGGAACGTCAGCCTTCTCGCTATTGTTCGTGCCCTTAAATTCGGCAAGCTCAGGCGTATTAGCAAAGTATAGTTCGATAAGGACCGTCGGTGGCGGCTGTGGCTTGCCGTCCTTATGGGACTGGACGAACTCCTGCACAGCACCAGCGTTCAGAAGAAACGGATGCAATTCCTGTAATGCTGACCGCCTGTTAAGTTGACATCTGAGGGCGAGGTTTATGGCCTCCAAGAGCGTAGATTTTCCGGTTTCGTTGTCGCCGACAATTACGTTGAGCGTGGGCTGTAGAGCCACGTCAGCATCCCGGAGCGCCCTATAATTCTTCACGATCACACGTTCTATTGTCATATGCTCTACCGGCCTCCCCTATTATCAGCTGTCTGTCTAACTTTATTTATCGCCGATAACGCAATGATAGTTTAGATGGCATATAAGCTCAATCATGGGCACTTGGTGGTTACAGGAATCCTTATATCTGCCCCCGCCTCACCAAAACTGCCGAATTTTGTGCTTGGCAATCTTACTCAGCCGCCGGAACGCGGAACGCCTCCGGCAGGTCGTCGTCTTCCGGGATTTGGACTTCTACGCCGAAGCCGGGCGAAGCGATCTCCCCAGGCTCATCGGCGGCGAAGCCCATCCCTTCGGGCAACCACCTCGCCGCCGCCGCGGCCTGCTCCGCCGTGATGCCGGCCGTGCGCTGGCCCGAGAAGACGGTTTCCAGGGTTTCAGCCAGCACTGCCTTTTTGTCGTCCTTGTGGACGCGCGCCCAGGCCTCGCCCAGAACCTCGGCAGCGGCCTCAAGGGCGTAGCCCTTCTTCACCCGTTTCCAGAACGTTTCCGCCGTCGGCCGCCAGTGCGCGGCCACGTCGACGCCGAGCCGTGCGCCGATCACGGCGAACAGATCGGACTTCCCGTTACCCAAACGGCCCTTGAGCGACAGTGCCGCGCAATGGGCGAACAGGTGTTGCTTGGCCTCCATGGGCAGGGCCGAAAGCGCGCGGAAGGCCTCCTCCGTCGGCAAGTCGAGCCAACTCAGGTCGATGTCCTGCGGCGCCTCCATGACCTGCCCGCCCGAGCGTTCCGCCCAATTGTAAGGCAAGGTCGTCGACAGCGTCAGGTCCAGGGGTTTGTCGGAATACCCGATGGTGAGCACGCTACGGGCCATGGAGAACAGCACGGCATCGAAGGAGCAGGCGAAGTCGTCCGCTAGATGGCGTTGCGAAACCGCCAACCGGGCGTAGCCCAGATCGTCCTTCAGCGCCGCGCTGAAGGGACCGGTCGCCGTTGCCGAGACATTCGCGCCTTTGTCGTTCACCTGATCTTCCGGCAGGACCAAACCGCGCTTGATCGCAAGTTCTCCGTTATGCCCGACGCTGACGATGCAACCGGCCCGCACCAGATCCTCGGGCGCATAGGTGCGCAAGGTATCCTCGATGGCCGCCAGTTCGGCCTCAGCGTCCTCGAATGCCTGAAGGCGTTCCTGCGTCCAGGAATCCGCATCGGCTTCGCGCTCGATCTCCTGCAAGTGGTCGGCGAGACGCTCCATCTCGGCTTCCTGGTCCGGCGTCGGCTCTGCGGATTTGGGATAGACGGTCTGGCATCCGGAGACGGCGTCATAGGCAAGGTCGACCATAGTCTGGACCCACTTCCAGCCTTCGGCGGTTTTGAGGCTATCGGCTGCGGCCTCCAGCTTTTCATGAACCAGACGCATGACCAAGGCGCGGTCTTCGAGCCACAAGGCATCGTCGTCATCGCTGAACAAGTCGCGGCTGACCGCACCACCCGCCGCCTCATATGCGTCCTGCCCGACAAACCGGACGTACTTGGACGAGGCTGCGATTTTCTCCTCGGTCAAAAGGCGGCGGATCTGCTGGGCATGGATGTACCCGCCGCCGATCTCCGCCCACACCGCCCGTTGTTGCGCGGCATCGTCGGTGACGGCGAAGGCCATGAGGACGTCGAGGGAAATCTCCTCGTTTCGATAGGCCTCGCGGATTTCCGGCGCGACGCGGCCCAGGCGCAATCGTTGACGCACCAGCTTTTCAGAATGACCGAACCGGCGGGCGATGTCGGCGGGGCTCAGGCCCTGGTCGGCCAAAGCGGCGAAGGCTTCGAACTGGTCGAGGGCGGGCATGGACAGGCGCACCACGTTTTCGGCCAGCGAGACCTCGCCCGGATCGCCGTCATGGATCAAGCAGCGCACCGGGTAATCGGCGGGAATGTGTCCCTCGGCGGCCAGCGCTTGCAGCGCCGCCAAACGCCGACCGCCAGCGAGCACTTCGAAACGACCGCCATCGGCGGCGCGTACCACCAAGTTCTCCAACAGGCCGTGCGCCAACAGCGACGCCGTCAGCTCTTCCTGCTCCGCCGCGCCGGGCGGGGTCTTGCGCACGTTCAGGGGGGAAAGGACAAGGTCATTCAGGGAAACGGTATGGGGATGCGAATGAGTTTGAGACATGGTCAGGAACTCCTGAGAGCGGCGGCGAAGGCCTCTCCTTCCCCTATCGACCGCTCACCCAAACCTCTGTCCGCCTCTGACTCTTTTTGACTATGGGCGCGTGTGTCGACGGACACCTTGGCATTTCACCCCTTGCGATGGATTGGAAGCGCTCGGCCACAGACAAAATCGAAAACCGGCCCGAGAAATATGTTGATGTCAGATATCTGCGATGAACTCCATCGCACGCCGGAACTGTTCCACCCCCCGCACGGCTTGATCGACCAGGGGGAAGGTATTCCCCTCCAGCGTCCTATCTGCTGACGGGACGGACGCCGCCGTTACGGTCAAAAAACGTGATATCGCCCGTCTTGACATCCTTCATGATCGCCTTGGCGACATGAGCACCCAGTATGTCGGCATGCTCTACTTCGACGTTGACATCGTAGCGGACCGTTACGCTGTCGAGGGGAATGCGCAGACCATTGGACGATTTCAGGAAACCACCGGGAAATGGCACCGTGTGCTCCAATCCGACAGCGGGTGTCGTGCTAGCCGGAAGGGATTGGCGGATGTCCTCGACAGAAGCGACATAGTTGTCCTGACCATCGACGATAAAAGCCTCATGTGTCGTGCCGCCGAAGGGCGCTTCAACCTGTTCGTCGGGTTTGAGTGTCGCTCGGTAAGCCGACGTCACATCGGGTCGGATGGCGGTGATCTCCGGCGTGATGACAAAGAAACGGATATGGATGTTCTCGACGCGCCCGTCCCAATCATCTTCAGTCGGTGTCCGGGCTTCCTTCAGTGTGATCCCGTAGTGGTCGGCATACCTCTTAGCTCCCGACTGATAGCCGAACAGGCTGACGAAGATGCCCTGAAGCCCCGGCACATCGATAAGAACACCGTGGAAATCGCGTATGCGGCCAATCGGTACAGACGAATCAAACGCCTTGCATTCGATCGCAGTACGGTAGGTCTGACCGGCAATCTTGAATTCCCAGTACACGTCAATCTGGTGCGCGCATCCTGATTTTCCGGTCAGTTCAATATTGTGCTCGACCTTTACTTCCTCGAAGCCCTCAGCATCGTGAAGCGTCTGATACAGCCCCTGGACAAATTTTTCATAGGCGGTCCCCTTGCTCGTGTTGCTCATGGGTACAGTCCTGTTGTCAGCTTTGGCCGGTGTCGGCCTCAAGGCCACGTGCAAGTTTTTGAACGAGCGACAAGCATTCGCGGACCGCAGATTCCTTGATAACGATCCTTTGGCCCGGCTTGTAGGATGAGTCGACGCTTTTCTGAATGTAGCCCGCATCGACGATACCGTCCTTGTGCGCGAGCAGGTGACGTTGCTGGAAATAGCGATTGAGCGCGCGTAGGCCGTCAGCGCCAATGTGATCCGCGAAGTCTTTGCTGAACGCGCCTTTCCACAGGGAACTTCCCTCCTCCAGGCTCTGAAAGGCGTTTCTGCGAGGGGGAACGGCCAGCGGATGACGCAGGTACATGGCTTCAGCGTAGCGCTGGAAAGCGGTCACAGCGTTGAGAAGACCGCTCTCAACGATGATCCGGATTGTGTTCTCCGCCACGTCTTTATCGAGAATCGCCGCACGGACCTGCGGGACCGAAGCCAGCGACGCGAGCAATGTTTCCATTGATCGCTGGAAATCCCGGTCCACCGAGTTGTGACCGCAGGCAGGACAGAAATAGGCTGCGCCGATAACGGCATACCGGCACGAACAGGCTGGACATGTGATTTTCAGCTCCATCGGCTCGGCGGCCGCAGGCGGCAGGGCGACATGTGTCAGCTTCCGGTCAACAGACATAGTAATGCGAATGAAACTGTTCCGCGGCTGCCGACGGTTCCATCCGTCGGCGTCCCGTCGCATGGCATCGTTGATGCCGGTTTTCACTTGGCTCAGGGCAACCTGACGGGCATGTTCAATCTGAGCCTCTGTCCACCACAGGTCCGACGGCGCACCGTGTCGGCAGAAAGGACAGAAGACTTCTTCATCGCGGGCCTTGTCCCTCCAGTCATCCTCATGGATCTTGAACTCGAACAGGCATCCTTCGGAAGGGCACGCACGGTCGAAATAACCTTCGGCATCAGCCGGGATTGAGACTGAGACCTTCTGTCCATCCAGATTTTCGAGTGCCCTGATCAGATCTTCAAACATTGGCCATCTCGTCCCGTACCCTGTTCAACGCCTGAAACGTGGGGTCCACGCTTCCTCAAGTTCTTCATCATCGTCTTCGTCCTCCACCTCGTCCGGTGGCTCCATGCCGGTCAGGACGGTCAGTGTCTTGCCGTAGCTGCCCAGACCGATGACCTCTTCGACGACAGTCTGGCGATACAGGCCACCAAGCCAGTCCTGCAATGCAGAGGTTCCCTTGTCGCGGGCGACAGTCCGGACATTCTCGGCATTCGCGTTGAATTGGAATGTCAAAGTGTCGGATGCGAGCGGCGTCCCTTTTCGAATCCAGTCGAGATTGGGGAAATCCTCAAGAGCGCGTGACATGAAGGCGTAGTCGATGGTACGGCCTGCACTTCGGATGACCGCCACGGGTTCACGGGCACACTGCGCATAGCGGATGGCCGTCGCCTCAAGCGACGTGCCGCAGCGCCCGGAAAGCGTCTCGATTGCAGCCAGCCCGTCTCCACAGCGCCGCAATTCGGCAGAAAACGGTCCGGTCGGCATCAATAAGGCGGAGGCGAAGTGGTCGGCTTCCCGTTCATATTGATCGTCGGACTGAAAACCGGCGCGGGAAAGGTGGCGCCCTGTGGCGTCAACGATGGCATCGACATGGCCTGGCAGCCGGTAGTGGCCAATTTCATGGCCAACCGAGAAGCGCTTGAAGCCGTCACTATCTATGTGGGTCGGGTAGCCGATGCCGAACTGCCCATTGACGTGAAGCAACATGCCGGAGGCACCCCCAGCGTTCGCAGGCATGGCCTTCAGCGCAATGCCGAGCTTCTCCGCAATGACGAAAGGATCAACAGGCAACGAGGCTACGCCAAGTTCCTTCAGCAGTTGCTCGGCCTCCAACCTGACCTTCATATACGGATCGGTCCGCGCCATCAGTCCCCCTTCTTTTTGACGCCCTTTGCCTTCTGGGCGAGCATTTCCAGGAATTCGTCGGCCATTTCCTGATACTCGGACGAAAGTCCGGCGTAGTGGCGGTGCAGACGGTCGCCCGTCTTTGCCGACCCTTCCATCTCCGCCGTCCGGCCAAGGAGATAATCGGTCGAGACATTCAGCGCATCGGCAAGCTTTTTAAGGTTGTCGAAGGAAGGCTTCCGGCCGCCTGTCTCGAAGTGCGACACCGCAGACGCCTGCAACCCTGCCCGGTCGGCGAGTTCGCCCTGGCTCAGTTCGCGGTGCTCGCGGGCTGTGCGCAGGCGCTCGGGAAAGATGTCGGTCGGCTTGCTTGACTCGAGCATGACGTTTTCGTATACTCCATGATGACGATTTTGATATGCCCGCCTGGGCGCTTTTCTTTGCCTTGGGTGTTGACGATTTCGTCATAGTGTAAACGACGAACAAGGCAAGCGCAAGGAGGTTCCCATGGCTGCCAAGAGCTACTCTCTCGACTACGACGGTTATTGGCGGGCGCCGAATATCAGCGGACTGCCCGCCAGTTCCGGCACCTACTCCGTGTACGCCTGCGTGCACAATGTCTCCGAGAAGACGGTGACGCTTCGCCGACTTCTGTATATCGGCGAGGCGGAAAATGTCCGGAGCCGCATCTCAAACCACGAGCGGTGGGACGACTGGGTCCGTGAACTGAAGGCCGGTGAAGAGCTGTGCTTCAACGCAGCGCTCATCAGTCCGGCGGCGGATCGCCAGCGCGCGGAAGCGGCGACGATTCACCACCACAAGCCGCCGTGCAATGTGGAGTACGTCAACGCCTTCCCGTTCGACACCACCACGGTCAGCACCAGTGGCAAGAACGCGAAGCTCGACGGATACTTTACGGTCTACACCATGCCGGCGTCTGGCGGCCTGAGCCGCGCGACCCTGCTCGGCGGCTCGACCCGCTGGTAAGATCGGCCGTCATGTGGGCAAGGAGGAATAAGGGAGGCCTAACGATTGGACCGGGAAGTCCGGCAGCAGATAGCTAGAAGCATCGTCGTCGTCGAGGACCGCGACGCCAACGAGCCTGAGCACCGCTTCCGGGCCACAGCCTCCCTCCTCGATCCCTTGTCCGCGCCGCAACTGGCCCTGTTTCGGCGGGCAGTACGCACCCGCTACCAGGCCGGTGACGCGCGTCTCCTGTGCGGAAAGTGTGGCAAGCCGGTCTACGTATCCTTGTCCGGTGCGGGCGATCCCGAGGACCGCGACGGCCGTGACGCCTTCTTTGCGCATCACCCTGGAACGGCGGACGACTGCGAATGGGGCGTTGTCGGCCAGAATCCCCGCGATATTGACCGTCTGAAGTATGGCGGCGCCACCGAAGGCACCCAGCATCAGCGGCTCAAGGCCATGCTCGCTACCATGCTGGAGACCGATCCGGCGTTCAGCGAAGTCAAGGTCGAGCACGTCATCAGCCGGCCGCCGCATTGGCGCAAACCGGATGTCGCCGCAACCTTCTTCCATGGGCTGGTCGCCTTTGACCTTCAACTCGCAACGACCCAGTTGCCCGCGATCATCGCCCGCGAGGAATTCTATCAATCCCACGGCATTCGCTATGTCTGGGTGACCAGTACCGACGATGCCCGTAACCTCGCGCGGCAGGCATTTCAGGACATCTACTGGAACAACGACGCGCAGATTTTCGGAATCGATGCACGGGCGGAAGCCGTAACCCTTGCCAGCGGTGAACTCCACCTGTGGGCATTGACCGTCGCGCCGCGCCTCGACGCCAGCGGGCTCCGCTCCGTCTGGGAACGCCGACTTGTACGCCGGAGCGACATCGACTGGCAGACGCCTTCCGGTCGGCCCCGCTTCCCCGGCGCGGATTTCGATACGACCGTTCGGGCGCTTATTGAGACGCGCTTCGCAGGCCCACGCCAACGGCTCGTCAATGCCGCGCGGCGCTCAGAATACGCGGCCTATCTGGAAGCGGGATATGCCTGGGATGAGATTGCCCGTGCGGTCGGCGCACCCTTCTGGGTGACGACAGAACAGGACCGGGTGTTCAAGGCGATTGGTGTCCTTGCGTCCGCAGCGGCCGGCAGAAAGATAGACGCCTCGGCCTTCACATCCGAGCAACTGACAGCCATCTTCAATGACCTGCTGGAAACCAAAGCGTGTCGCGGCTGGACCACGGCCTTGCAGCACATCGCCCAAACCCACGGGCACGGCGCATTGCTCGACGCGGCCAGTACGCGGAAGAAAATCGCCCGTAACCTTGCCGAAGAGCACCCTGACCTTCACCGTCGCTATGGAGTAATGCTGGATATCATCTTCCCGAAGAGCGCGCGTTCACGCCTCTCCGGCCCGCCGTCGGAAATTGAGGAAGCCCATTACCCAGGTTAACAGATCAGCTCAAGCGAATGGCTGCTCGTTCGAATTTTTTGTTGTCTGGAGATAGCAGTATTTACCGCCCAGAAAATTCCGAATGAATTCCGAACCGACATTTCTGGAATCATGGCGCAGAATCAAAAAGACCGTAACTCGCTGGAGTTACGGTCTTTTATTTGGTTGCGGGGAGAGGATTTGAACCTCTGACCTTCAGGTTATGAGCCTGACGAGCTACCGGACTGCTCCACCCCGCGTTGGTTATTTGTTCTTACGACAACGGCCCCGAGCGGGGCCGATTTGTCT
>Ga0209475_10000634_pt1 | contig 61491 bp, 57 predicted proteins | sample tdDd471_FD_187128 | JGI IMG/M metagenome (GOLD analysis project Ga0209475, IMG submission 187128) | Marine sediment microbial communities from the Atlantic coast under amendment with organic carbon and nitrate - tdDd47.1 (SPAdes)... | ecosystem: Environmental > Aquatic > Marine > Coastal >... | reverse complement strand
AACCTGAAAAACCGACTTGGCGAGATCCAGGCCGACTGTGGTAATCTTGGTCATTGGACGCTCCCTTGACTGGAAAGTTTCGACACTCACCAGTATGGCTCATTCAGAAGCCGTCGGGGGCGTCCATAGATGACAGTGCGCTATATGAACTAGTGTAAGGCGCTGAAGTGCAAATCTTTTCAATTAAACACCCTGTCACCGTGGTTGTGTAATTGCGACGATAGAGGTCGGCTCAGTTTTTTCCTGCTTGTAAATTCTGACAAATTTTTCTGAAGGAATAACTTGAGCATTGCTTGTTCAAGTAATCGACTGAGGAAGCAAAATGCCTGTCATTTGCCATTTGCGCCTCCACTTTTAGGCAAGATTCTTTGACTAAGTCTGCTCCACTCTTTTCAGTCATCATCGTATAGAGGACATTTAAGGTTTCGACGGCTTTTATATCGGTCTTATCGGGGTAGAAGTAGATTGGTGGAGTCTCTTTGTCGTGTTTGCAGCCTGGGGGTAGGTGGGCGTTATAATATCGTATCAATTGAATTGGGCTGGGGTCTTTGGGGAGGTTCATAGGCTTAGCTGTCTGATGCATGACGCACCCGCTGAGCAAGCTTACGGCCATTACACAAAAAAGTATTTTGTTCATCTGATTTGTTCCTAGGTCAAAGTATGCAGACTATTGATTGCAAAGAGTGGGGCGGTTGTTTCCTTGGGGAGTATGGACTGACTGAAGGCGATAAAGATCGGCAATTAGAGAAGAGGTAATGTCATTTTTAGTGCAACTATGCATTGGTGTAAGCAAAATATCAAGAGCAGGGGGTGCTCTAAGTTTTGTATGATCACCAAACATCTTATTGCGTCGCACAAAATTTTATTGCGTCGCACCATAATTTTTTTGTTTTTTCCTTTCTTGACCGCAGTCAAACCAACGGTTACAGTTCCCGTCGCTAAGGGAAACCCGGGCATCAAGACCCAGGGTTTTGTCAGGCGAGTTTGACAGGTTTTACAGGCACTAAAAGGGGCTGCCCAGCAAGAGGCGGCCCCTAAATAATTTGGGCTTTAGCAATCGGCTTCGATCCTTCAAGAATTGTAAAAAGCCTTCTTTCCGCTCTTTTTTCCGCCTTGTCGAAGCGATATAGCTTTTGACCACAGTTTTAAAAAGACGAATGGGAGGCGGTCTTGGTTGACCCCAAATTCATTAAGTTCGATACGCTGGCGCTCCATGCCGGTCAGCAGCCCGATCCGGTTCATGGTTCTCGTGCCGTGCCGATCTATCAAACCACGTCCTATGTGTTTCCCGATGTGGGGACGGCGGCGGAGCTGTTTAACCTGGAGCGGCCGGGGCATGTCTACTCGCGAATTTCCAATCCCACGGTTTCCACGCTCGAAGAACGGCTGGCGGCCCTTGAAGGGGGCGTGGGCGCGATCTGCACCGCCAGCGGTCAAGCGGCCCTCCATCTGGCAATCGCCACGCTGATGGGCGCGGGAGGGCATATTGTCTGTTCGGCCAAGGTTTATGGCGGCACGCACAATATCCTCTATCACACCATGCCGCGCTTCGGTATTGAGACCACCTTTGTTGACCCGCGCGATCCCAAAGCCTTTGAAGAAGCCATCCGGCCTGAGACCCGTCTGGTTATCGGCGAGGTGTTGGGCAATCCGGGCTTGGAGGTGATGAATGTGCGGGCGGTCGCCGATGTGGCCCATGCCGCCGGGGTGCCCTTGCTGATCGATTCGACCTTCACCACGCCCTATCTGTTTAAGCCCTTCGACCATGGGGCCGACCTGATTATGCATTCGGCGACCAAATTCCTGGGCGGCCATGGTATCGCCATCGGCGGTGCTTTGATTGACGGCGGTACCTTCGATTGGGAGGCGCAGGCCGAAAAATATCCGACCCTGACCGAGCCCTATGCGGGCTATCACGGTCTCGATTTTGCCGAAGAATATGGACCGGTTGCGTTCATCATGCGGGCTCGTTCGGAAGGCCTGCGCGACTTCGGCGCCTGCCTCTCGCCGCAAAACGCCTTTTACATTCTGCAAGGGGTGGAGACCCTGCCCATGCGCATGGCGCGGCATTGCGAAAGTGCGACCACGATTGCCGAGTTTCTCGAAGGCCATGAGGCGGTGGACTGGGTCAATTATCCGGCACTGACCTCTCATGCCGATCATGATCTGGCGGCTGAGATGCTTCCCAAAGGGTGCGGCGGTATCTTGAGTTTCGGGATCAAGGGCGGACGTGACGCCGGGCGCAAGTTTATCGAGCGGATGACTGTATTTTCCCATCTCGCCAATATCGGGGACGCCAAAAGCCTGGTGATTCATCCGGCCAGTACGACACATCAGCAAATGGATGCGGCCTCCATGAAAGCGGCAGGCCTTGATGAAGGATTGGTGCGGCTTTCGGTTGGGCTTGAAGATGTCGGCGACCTGATCGACGATTTGAAACAGGCGCTCCGCGCCTCGCAGAAATAGGGGGCGGTCATGGAGATTAGCGTCAACGGCAAGAAAACCTTCATCGCCACGGGTGGTAAAGAATTCGACAAGGAAAAACCCGCCGCCATCCTGATTCACGGGGCGGGGATGGATCATACGGTCTGGTACCTGCAATCGCGCTACTTTGCCCATCACGGGCGGAGCCTGCTGGCCGTCGATCTGCCCGGCCACGGCCGTTCGGAAGGGCCGGTTATCGACAGCATCGGCGGTATGGCCGATTGGGTGCTTGCTCTGATGGATGAGTTGGGCATTGAGAAGGCCGCACTTGCCGGTCATTCCATGGGAGCCCTGATTAGTCTGGAAACCGCCTCTCGCGCTCCAGAGCGGATCACCGGTATCGGTCTGTTGGGTGTCGCCTCATTGATGAAGGGGCACCCGGAACTGATCGGCGCCGCCGAGCGCAACGACCATTTGGCCTTCGATCTGGTCAATTCCTGGGGGCATGGCAAGCCATCTCATATCGGAGGCCATCAACAACCCGGCCTCTGGATGATGGGTGGCGTCAACCGCTTACTGGAGCGTAGCGGCCCCGGCGTATTGCATAATGATCTTGTCGCTTGCGACCGTTATGAAGGGGCCGTTGAGGCGGCCAAGAAGGTCGGCTGCAAGGCGACGCTCATCCTCGGCAAGCTCGACATGATGGCTCCACCGCGCAACGCCAGGGACTTGCAGGAAAACTTAAGTGATTGCGAAACTATCCTGATTGAAGCTTGCGGCCATACCATGATGGTCGAAAAGCCGCAGGAGACGCTGGACGCCATGAAGCGGGTGCTCTAAATGGCCGAAAAACTCGTCGAAACCCGTAAACGTTATCCGCACCTCCTACCGGTCCAAACCCGCTGGGCGGATAACGATCTGTACGGTCACGTCAACAATGTGACCTATTACAGCTACTTCGATACGGTGGTGAACTGCTACTTGATCGATGAAGGCGGGCTCGATATCCAAGCGGCTGAAGTGATTGGCATTGCGGTGGAAACCCATTGCAATTTCAACGACTCGGTGGCCTATCCCGAGTCGTTGGAGGCGGGGTTGCGAGTCGGAAAGCTAGGAAACTCTTCGGTGCGGTACGAAATCGGCATTTTCAAGAAAGGAACCGATGAAGCCGCCGCGCAGGGACATTTCGTCCATGTTTTCGTCGATCGCGCCACCAATCGCCCGGTGCCCATTCCGCCGCCGATTCGGGCGGCTCTCGAACGCATTGTCGTGGAGGACTGAACCGATGGTCTGGACACGCGAGGACTTCACCTACCTCACACCGATACCGACCCGGTGGAACGACAACGACATGCTGGGTCACGTCAACAACGTGATTTACTACAGCTATTTCGAAGCCGTGGTGGTGCGGTTTTTGATGGAAAAATGCGGCGTCGATTGGGGCGAAGATCGCTACATCCCTTATGCTGCGGAAAATCTTTGCCGCTACAAGAAGCCGGTGGCCTTCCCGGAAGAACTGATCGGGGCCATGCGGATCGACAAAATCGGCAACACAAGCTTTACCTACGACTTGGCTTTATTCAGTCAAAAATGGGAGGAGCCTGCCGCCGAGGGACATTGGGTTCATGTTTTTGTCGACCGAGAAACCGAACGCCCGGTGCCAATCCCGGAAAATATTCGTTCTCTATTGGTGGAATACCAAAAATGATCGATTCAGCCGTCATTGCCCAAGGCATGACGGCGCTGGCCGAGTGCGACCCTGATGTGGCGGACGGATGGGCACTGGTCGGTGATCCTGAGCCTCGTATTCGCCCGCATGGCTTCGAGACATTATTGCGCATTATCGTTTCTCAGCAACTCTCGACCCAGGTTGCCGGAGCGATCATGGGGCGGCTTGAAGGCCATTTGCCCAAAATTTCGGCGGAGGCCTTTCTTTCGCTGGATGATGAATGCTTGAGAGCTTGCGGTCTTTCGGGGCGGAAAATTGAATATGGCCGGGGAATAGCCGAAAAAATTGCGGCACGAGAGTTGAACCTGACATCGCTGACAAAAGAGACCGATGAAGATGTGATCGGGCAACTCGTCGCTTTGCGGGGCATCGGAGTTTGGAGCGCCGAAATTTACGCTATGTTCAGTCTGGGGCGGCGGGACATTTTTCCATCCGACGATTTGGCCCTGCAGGAAGCCTTGAAGCGCCTTAAGAAGCTGGAGAAAAGACCCTCAGGGCGTGAAGCTCGGGCGTTGGTTGAGCATTGGTCGCCCTGGCGGTCTGTCGGCGCTTTATTTCTCTGGCGTTTTTACCGCGGTGCGCCTCAATAATCGCGGGTAGTTACATTTAGTTACACTTCGAGGGTCCAAACTCACTCAAATAGTCCTTTTGGTTTGGAAAGAATAGCGCAGGACAAGGAGAGGACTTGAAAGCAATGTGGTTCATTGGTGAAAGACCTCGACGCTGGTCTGCGTTATTCTCTCCAAATCCCTTTGGGACGAGGGCGGTTTCCTCCCCTGCTGCGTTGCGCCCCCCTTGTGATGCGCCAGCATCACTGCGGGTCCCGCGCCTAACAGGACAGAAAACCGCTCACGCCAAAAGGATTATTTGAATGAGTATGGACCCTAATTGATTGCGGTCATAATCAGGTTGCACGAAATCCATATAGGGTGCCCTGACAAAATTTTCGGGAAGCCGCCATGTCTCAGTCTATGAAGAAAAAAGCTCTCTTTCTCCTGCCCGTCATTTTAGGGCTTGTGGTTTTGGCCATTGGAATTTCCTCAAAGAGCGGCCCGGAACAACTACCGCCTAGCGAGACCGCCAGGGCCGTCCGTTTTGTCGAGGTCCAGAAAACTCCTGTCGTGCCACGGGTTATCGGCTACGGCGCAGTCAGGCCAGAAAGCGTTTGGAATGCCGTAGCTCGGGTGAAGGGCGCTGTGACCTACGTGGATGAAAATTTCAAAAAAGGCGCGATTCTCCTTAAAGGCACCGAGATTATTCGCATCGATCCGACCGACTATGAATTGGCCGTGGCTCAGGCCGAGGCGAATATCCGCTCGGCAGGCGCGCAACTCGAAGAACTTTCAGTTACCGAAGCCAATACAAAGGCGTCCCTCGAAATTGAGAAGCGGGTTCTGAAGCTGCGTGAAGCGGAAGTGGCGCGGAAGGAAAAGCTGATTAAACGAGGGGCGGCGTCTCAATCGACGCTCGATCAAGCGCAGCGCGATCTTTTGGCTCAAGGACAGCAAATCCAGGCGCTGGCTAATACGCTCAATTTGGTGCCCACACAGAGGAAAGTGATCGAGGAGCAGCTTGCCGTGTATGAGGCCCAATTGGCGGCGGCAAAGCTTGATTTGGAGCGAACGCGGATTGTCCTGCCGTTCAATGCCCGCATTGCCGAAGCGAATGTCGAGCCGACCCAGCATGTGCAGCAGGGCGAGTTAATGGCCGTCGCCGATTCCATCCAAACCTCCGAGATCGAGGCCCAGGTGCCGATAGAACGCTTCAGATTGGCAACTGAAGCCGTTGCTCATGATGAGATCGGTCCCCTGGTGGACAGCGCACCGGATTTGCAAAAGCGCATGGGGTTGAGCGCGACCATTCACCTCAATTCGGGTGATTTAAGCCTCAGTTGGCCGGGGCGTTTCGTTAGGATTAGCGATACTGTCGATCCCAAGACCCGGACCGTTGGGGTCATCGTTGCTGCCGATGATACCTACGCCAAGGCTGTGCCCGGCGCCCGGCCGCCTTTGGTGAAGGGGATGTTCGTTCAGGTCGAAGTGCGGGGGCAGGCAACCAAACCCTTGTCCGTTGTGCCGCGCACGGCGGTGCATGGAAAAACGGTTTATCTGATCAATCAGGAAAACCGGCTCGAGGTGCGGCCGGTGACGGTTAAGTTCGCTCAGGGAAATATTGCGGCCATTTCCGGTGGGCTTGAGGCGGGAGAACGAGTTGTTGTTTCCGATATCAGCCCGGCGCTTGATGGAATGTTGCTGATCCCGACGGATGACGCGGCTTTAGCTGCCCGCATGTTGGCTGAAGCCAAGGGAGAAGGGGACGTTCGATGATCCGTTTCTTCGCAGCCCACCCGACGGCGGCCAATCTGTTTATGGGCGCGTTTTTCGTCCTCGGACTGGTCTCTTTGCCCGAGTTGCGCCGAGAAACTTTTCCGCGCATCGAGCCGCGTAATGTTCAGGTCACGGCGCCCTTTCCTGGCGCCAGCGCCGAAGAAGTCGAAGAAGCCGTCTGTCAACGAATCGAAGATTCTATCGACAAAGTCGATAATGTCGCCGAGGTGACTTGTGAGTCCCTCGAAGGCATGGCGAGTGCTGTTGCCGAGATGATGGAAGGGCGGGACTTCGACCTCTTTTTTACCGATGTGAAAAGCGAAGTAGAGGCAATCAGCACCTTTCCCGATAAGGTGGAGAAACCAATTGTCAAACAGTTGGGGCGCACCGATTTCGTGGCTTCGGTCGCTATTACGGGGCCGACCCGTGTGGTTGAACTGAAAGCCTACGCAGAAGACGTGAAAGACAGGATGCTGCAATGGAAGGGCATTTCTCAGGTCGCCGTCAAAGGGTTCTCTCAGCATCAGGTGCGTATAGAAATCAGCGATGCGACTTTGCGTCAATTCGGCCTCAGTGTTGAAGATATTGCCGATACCGTGGCCCGCCAGAGTGTGGATTTGCCATCGGGCAGCATTGAGGCCAAAGAGCAGGAAATTCTGGTCCGGTTTGCCGACGAACGAAAGAGTGTGGGGCAGTTTGCCAGCCTTGTTGTCGTTTCAGGCGCAGAGGGCGGAGAAGTTTTGCTCGGCGATATCGCCACCATTACCGACCGCTTCGACCTCGATGAAGACAAGGTTCTCTACGATGGAAAACGCGCTGCGCTATTGGAGGTTACCAAGACCGAAACCGAAGATACCTTGAATGCCATTGATGCCCTAAAAGCCTTTGTCGCCAATGAAAATGCCATTGCGCCGCCCGGCGTGGCATTGAACGTTACGAATGACGGTTCATCCATCGTCCGCGACCGTCTTAACCTGCTGTCTAAAAACGGCGTGATGGGGCTGACCCTGGTTTTTGCCGCCATGTGGCTTTTTTTCGGTTTTCGGTTTTCCTTCTGGGTGGCTATGGGGCTGCCGGTATCGTTCTTCGGTGCTTTCGCGCTGATCTTGTTTTTTGATTTTTCAATAAACATGCTGACAATGGTCGGGTTGTTGATCGCCATTGGTATTTTGATGGACGATGCCATCGTTATTTCCGAAAACGTGGCGACCCACCGGCAGAAAGGAAAGTCACCGCTCGATGCGGCCGTCGAAGGCGCACGTCAGGTCATGCCGAGCGTTCTCGCTTCTTTTATAACGACGGTTTGCGTTTTCGGCTCGCTGATCTTCTTAAAAGGCGATATGGGCGCGGTGTTGCGCATGGTGCCGATTGTCATGCTTTTCGTTTTGAGCGTCAGCCTGATCGAAGCCTTTTTCATTCTGCCCGCACACCTGCATCATTCGATGGAGCATCTGCACGGGAATGAACTGACGGGCCTGCGCGGCAAGGTCGATCGATGGCTGGAGAATTTTCGCGAAAACCGGGTGGGTCGGCTGGCCGATCTAGCCGTTAGGTGGCGTTATTTGACTGCCGGTATTGCGGTTGGGGCTTTGATCATTTCCATTGCAATGCCAGTCAGCGGAATTTTGAAGTTTTCGGCCTTTCCGGAGTTGGAAGGCGATGTGGTCGAGGCCAGGATTTTGTTGCCGCAAGGAACGCCCTTGCCGCGGACTGAACTGGTGGTCGATCATGTGGTGGAAGCCATTCGGTCAGTGGATGAGGAGCTTTCTCCAAGCCAGCCCAATGCGCAACGGCTGGTCAAAGCGGTCAGCCTTCAGTTTAATAAAAACAAAGATGCCTATGAGAGTGGTCCGCATATCGCGACCGTTACCGTTGATCTTTTGGGGGCGGAGACCCGGACTTCGAATATCGATGAAGTCATGGCGGCTTGGAAGACGGCTATTGGTTCGGTTCCCGACGTTCTGGCCATTAAACTCGACGAACCGGCCATCGGGCCGGCCGGTCTTGCGATCGATATTAGATTGTTGGGTAACGATCTCGACCAATTGAAACAGGCTTCAATGGCTTTGCAGGATTGGATTGGACGTTACAAGGGAGTGACCTCTCTGCTCGACGATCTCAGACCCGGCAAGCCCGAAGTGCGCGTTCGCCTGAAGGACGGAGCTTCAACCCTTGGAATTGATGCCCGGATGATTGCCAGTCAGTTGCGCGCCGCCTTTTTCGGTAGCACGGCTTCTGAAATCCAGGTGGGGCCCGAGTCTTACGATATCGACGTTCGTCTGAGGCCGGAGGACCGCGATAGTCTTGCCGATTTGGACTATTTCGTTGTGACTTCAAAAGAGGGGAGCCAAATTCCCCTTAGCGTGGTTGCCGAAGTTGAAGAGGGGCGGGGATGGGCGCGGATTAACCGGGTCAATGGCCGTCGCGCCGTCACCCTGCAGGGCGATATCGACGTGTCGGTCGCCAACGCCAACGAGATCATCAAGGATACCCAAAAGCGCTTTCTGCCGGAACTCATCAAACGCTATCCGGGAGTTGAGGTTTCGCTTGAAGGGCAAGATAAAAATACAGGTACGACCCAGAAATCTATGCTGCGGGGATTCCTCATTGGTTTGACCGGCGTGTTCGTTCTTTTGAGCTTCCAATTTAAGAGCTATCTGGAGCCGATCATCGTCATGATGGCGATTCCTCTCTCCCTGATAGGTGTCATTTGGGGACATCTCATCATGGGGTTGGAGTTGACCATGCCGAGTATGCTGGGGTTCGTTTCGTTGGCCGGGGTGGTCGTTAACAACTCCATTTTGTTGGTGGTGTTCACCAAGGTTCGCCACGCCGAAGGTATGAGCTTGGAAAAAGCCGCAACGACCGCCAGCCGCGGGCGTTTTCGGGCGATTTTCCTGACATCCATCACAACTGTTGTGGGGCTGCTGCCCATGCTGGCGGAGACCAGCCTGCAAGCGCAGATCCTTATCCCGCTGGTGACGAGTCTTGCCTTTGGTATGATCGCTTCAACCGTCATGGTACTGTTTGTTATTCCGTCTGTTTATATGATCCTGGACGATTTGGGCCTGACCACCATTGCCAGAAGCAAAAAAGCGGCGGCGAGAGAAGTTCAGGAAGCTTAAAAGCGAAACTTGATAAAATTTTAGATAAATTGCAATAAGGTGTTGAAAAATAATGCTTTTGCGGAATAGGTTTTAAGTGTTATAGTCTTGGTGACTTCACGATAACGGCAAACCATCGGAAACGACGGGACGCAAAGTTACCGGCCTAATCCCCCACAATAAACAATTATTGGGGCAGGGCGGCGGGACTACCGAACGGAGAACCAAATGTCGAAACTTTCCTTGAGCAATCGCCTCGCACCCAGTGCAGGATACTTGGTTTTGCTGCTGGCGCTTTCGGTCGCCGCCATTTTTGTGTTGTTTGCCCAGCATACCGCATCGGCTGGAGAACGGCCTTTTAAGCCGGTCGATCTAACCTGTGAGCAATATGCCGACTATCGCCTGAAGTCCCCAACTTCTTACAGCAACTCTTTGAGTTATGTACTTGGCTATCTCAAAGCCGCCCAGGACATGAAAATGATCCGGCGCATTAGCCTGCGCAACACCGAGGGTTTCCTGTTTGAATACTGCTACAGCAACCCCAATAAAACGTTACAGTCGGCAATTGAAAGCCTGCTCAAACCAGAAATGCGGGCTGCCTACCATAAAGGGCGCTCCATGAAATTGGCGGCGCGCGATAAAAAAGGCGCTATGGCGGTTCGCAATCCTCTTGAAAAAAAGTAGCGGCGAATAAAGCGCCTCTTCCTTTATCGGTCGCCTCCGAGAGTGCGATCGGATTAGGTTGAACCACAAAATGGTTCAACCTAAGTCGTGAATCGCCCTCTGCCCATTTGAATGAGGGGCGGATTCACGCTTCAGGCCGAATCACAAAGTAATTCAACCTAAAACGATCCGACCCGACGTGATAAGTTGGGAGGCGATAAACGATTCTGGAAAGGGGGGTTTCCTAGGTGAGCAATAATTTCTGCGAAAACTGCATTTCATGGCAGTTCGAGACAAATCCGCAGTTTCAGTCAGAAGACGAACGCGACGGTTTCGGTGTTTGCGACCGTATCGTTCAAATGATGGATAATCCCATTCGCGCTATTGCCAGGGTAGATGACGAACTCGCTAAGTTTCAGTGTCGTCGTGAATACGGCTGCGTGCTCTTTGAGGCTAGGTAAGGCTTCTATTTTACCTTACCCATGTCCTCGGCTTCCCCTTTATGGGCCTTGGTTGCCAAGTAGTGGAGCGCGTTGGAGACGCGGGTTGCCCGCATGGCGTCCATGAAGGGAATGGTCGCTTTTGAAAGTTTTTCTGTCTTTTTGTCCTTATCGTTCTCGAAGCGCTCTTCGGCGGTGTTCATCGCATCTCTATGTGCGAAAAACTGAGTTGACGCACCAGTGACATATCCTTCCCAGGTTTCCCGGGTGATGCAATCGCCCTCCATGCATTTCACCGCAACCTGCCCCCCAAAATCGGTGTGCTGCATTTCATTTTTCGGATCGATTTCCATAATTGGGAAGGTGGTGCGGCGAAAACTGAAGCGGGCCTTATAGACAGTTTCATCGCCTCTTTTGACGCCTTTCAGATCGATCCGTTCGTTGAGGATCAGGGCGTTTTTCGAGATTTCCACTTTGATCACATTGGTCGCGTTGGTTTGATAGCCTTCCGTGTCCTTGACCATCCAGTGGTTATAGCCACCATGTTGGGGAACCTGCTCAAGGATAAATTTGATTGCCATGCGTGGGGTCGGGGCATTGGGATTGGGCTCTGCCGCCTGGGCAACATTCGCAGTCAGAAGAAGTGCGGCGGTAAAGGCGAGAAAACGCATGGGAAAAATATTCCTTCAAAGATCAGTCAGCGGTGCGGAAACTAACACCAATTGGCCTTGTATAAAACATTCCTTCACCCTTAGGGTCCAGACTCGTTCAAATGATCCTTTTGGTTTGGAAAAAATAACGCAGGACAAGGAGAGGGCTTGAAAGCAATGTGGTTCATTGGTGAAAGCTCTCGACGCTGGCCTGCGTTATTCTTTCCAAATCCCTTTGGGACGAGGGTGGTTTGCTCCCCTGCTGCGTTGCGCCCCCCTTGTGATGCGCCAGCATCACTGCAGGTTACGCGCCTATCAGGAAAGCAAACCACCCACGCCAAATGGATCATGTGAACGAGTCTGGACCCTTACCCCCGCATAAAGGCGGTAATGGGGCAATTTAAGCTGGGGGCTACCATTGAACGGCATTTTCTTTGCTATCGTTCTGATTGCTTTTCTCGTGGCGGGCTATCGCCAAATTGGCTGGATGCCGCCTGCCGATGGGAGTGTCGCGTCGCCCATGGAGGCCTTGGCCGAAGGGATGATCAAGGCGGCTGAAGGGTCGGTGGAACTGGCGATCGGTCTGGTCGGCGTTATGGCGCTGTTTCTTGGGCTGATGAAAGTAGCCGAAGCCGGTGGCCTTCTGGTGATTATCGCCAAGACGGTGCGCCCCCTGATGGTGCGGCTCTTTCCCGACGTGCCTGCCGAGCATCCGGCAATGGGCGCAATCATTCTCAACATGTCGGCCAATGCCCTGGGGTTGGGCAATGCTGCGACGCCGTTCGGTATTAGGGCCATGCAGGAACTGGACGGTCTCAATCGACATAAAGGAACGGCGACCAACGCTATGGCGCTTTTCTTGGCGATTAATACCTCAAGCGTAACCCTGTTGCCGACCGGCGTTATCGCCCTTCGGGCGGCGGCCGGTTCGACGGACCCGGCCGGAATTTTGCCCACTACTTTGTTCGCCACCATCTGCTCTACCGCTATTGCCATCTTCATGGCTAAAACCTGCCAGCGTTGGTTCCCTATGCCGGTTGGCGGATCCGACGTGGTGCCCGAAAGCGGTAAGGTCGAAGTGGATGAGCTGTCGGCGGAGAATAAAGAGTTGGAAAGCCATGCTGGCGAAGCCTATCCGGCTTGGGTTTCCTATACCGTTTTGCTTGTCATTGCTGCGCTCATTCCCCTGACCGTTTTTTATGGGCGGGCTATTGCCCCTTGGATTATTCCGGGCCTGATGGTCGTATTGCTGGGTTTTGGGGTGTTGCGCAAGGTGCGTGTTTACGAAGCCTTCGTTGAAGGGGCGAAGGATGGGTTCAATGTCGCGCTGAGGATCATTCCATATCTGGTTGCGATTCTTGTCGCTGTCGGAATGTTTCGGGCCAGCGGGGCTATGGATTTGGTGATTCAGCCGCTTTCCAAGGTTACCGGGCTGGTTAATCTGCCGGCCGAAGCCCTCCCCATGGCGTTGCTTAGGCCGTTATCCGGCTCTGGGGCTTATGGAATTCTCGCCTCGATCATCAACGACCCAAGCATCGGTCCTGACAGCTACACCGGCTATTTGGTCAGCACAATACAAGGCTCGACCGAAACTACTTTTTATGTGCTGGCGGTTTATTTCGGTGCGGTCAATATCCGGCGTATCCGCCATGCTCTGGTTGCCGCTTTGACAGCCGACGTTGTGGGGATTGCTGCGGCCGTGGCGATTTGTAGCTATCTCTACGGTTAAGGCTTATTTCGATGATGTGCTGCTTTCCGTGACGTCCCATACGGCGGCGTAATTGTCGTCACGCATGTTGTCGATGGTTTGGCGGATTTCATGCTCGTCATACCCCATCAGTTGAATGGCTGATGCCCCTAGTCGGAAGCTTGTTTCCACGACCTCCGGGACGACTTGGATGGCGCCCATCGTTTCAAGTTTTGCCCCGATTTTCAGGTCATGAGCCCGCACAACGATAGGCATGTCTGGGTGCAGGTGCTTAATCGCTCGAATGGTTTTTTCCGTTGCCCGAATGCCATCGACCGTCAGGATGATCAATTTGGTTTGGATGGAGGAAAGGGCATGCAGGACTTTTTCCTGACTAATGTCGCCATAATAAATCTTGTGTCCCTTTGCCCGCCCGTTGGTGATCTTGTCGACGTTTAAATCGACGGCCACCCATTTTTGCCCGAGAAGATCGAGCATTTTGCCGACGGTCTGACCGACCCGGCCATAACCGGCGATAAGGACGACGTCTTCTTTGACGTCTCCGATTCCGGTATGCGCAACGGTCTGCTTGTCGGAAAGCCTTTTGGCGATGGTTTCGCCCAGGAAGATCATTCCTGGTGTCAGGGCCATACTTAAAACGATGATGCTGATTAGCGGTTCTGAGAAACCATCCGGCAGAATTTGATGGAGGTCGGCCAGAGAGAAAAGTACGAAACCGAATTCACCAGCCTGGCTTAGCAGAAAGGCGGAACGGACGGCTTCTCCCGTATTGAGTTTCCCTATTTTGGTGATGATGAAAATTATCAGGGTTTTAAAGGTGAGAAGGGCGATTGTACCGACGAACACCAGGGAGATATTCTTGAAAACGACGGAAAGATCGACCGACATACCGACGCTCATGAAAAACAGCCCGAGCAGAAGCCCACGGAAGGGGTCAATGTCGGCTTCGATCTGGTGGCGAAATTCACTTTCGGACAAAAGGATACCGGCAACAAAGGCCCCCATAGCCATTGATAGACCGGCAAGTTCCATTACCCAGGCGAAACCGAGCACCAGCAATAGCGCTGTTGCAGTGAAAACCTCAGAGCTCTTGCTGCTGGCGATAAGGCGTAAAGCAGGGGTGATTGCATAATGCCCAACGAGCAAGACACCGACAAAAATAGCCGCCGATTCGAGCACAGCCAGACCCATACTGGCCGTTAGATTGATGCTCCCTGCGGCAAGCAAGGGAACGAGAACGAGAAGCGGAACGACCGCCAAGTCCTGGAGCAGGAGAATGGCGAAGCTATTGCGCCCCCAGTTGGTGTTCAGTTGATTTTTCTCGGCCATGGCCTGAACCGCAAAAGCGGTTGAGGAAAGCGCCAAGCCGAAGCCGACGATGATGGCTGTCGATGAGGGCTGTCCGAAGGCATAAAACGCTACCAGCGTGATGAGAATTCCCGTGATAAGAACCTGCGCCCCGCCGAGACCAAACACTGCGCGACGCATCAGCCATAGGCGCTGCGGCTTAATTTCAATGCCGATCATAAACAGCAGGAAAACCACGCCAAATTCGCCGACATGGCGGATATTTTCCGGATCGGTCACCAGCTCTAAGACGCTCGGGCCAATGATCACCCCGGCAACCAGATATCCAAGAACGGCGCCAAAGCCGATCCGGCTAAACAACAAAACAGAAATAACGGCGGCAATGAGGATTGAGAGAATTTCTATCATGCCGTTCTTTCCAATCGGTGCTCCGGGAAATATTGATCCAACAACTCGCGCATGGCGCGACTCGGGCGTTCCATGTGTGGGTATTTGTTGAATTGTTCAGCAATCAAGTCAAGGCGCTCTTCAAAAGAAGGGGGGGCGGTGAGGTCGAGAAGTTTTTCCGTCATGGGCTCGAAGGCGCGATTTTGAAATTCGAAAGACAGGCTGATACGGGGCTGTTGGGCCAAATGCGAACTACGGCCGCTCCAATGATAAAGGTCTTGGGGCCAGCCGAGAACAGAGCCGCGAGGTGCGGGCAGGGCGCGTGCGTCTTGAAGCCTAATCTGGGACGGGTCCGTGATCGCTGGAAAATACTCCGCTTCGTAGGGGCGCGGTAAAACGTACATACAGCCATTTTCAGGGGTCGCATCGGTGAGAGGCACCCAAAGGGACAGGCTCATTAACATGTCGAAGCCGTTTTGTGCAAAACGGGTCTGCCCCTGACAATCGGTATGTGGCGGCCAACCGGACCGGTCGGGGCGCTCGGCGACATACCATGCCCAGAGGTGGGGCAAGAGGCCGAAATCATCTCCGAGGAAATGGGAAATCAACTCTGAAAGTTCTTGAAAAAGGCGCCAGGGTTCATCGTAAACATAGATGAATGCAGGGTGAATGCCATCGACGACAAGGGCCTCAATGCCTCTGCGAATGGGTGCGAGGCGTTGTTCTGTAAAGACTGGCTCTAAATGCAAATATCCTTCTCGCCAGAATACGTCGGAGATGTTGGAGAGCGCCGCTGGATCGAACGGGATGGGCGATATGGGATGATTCTGTTCTTCAATCGACAGAAAAGGGGCTGTGCGTTCCCAAAAGAGCTTCATGCGGAGATCGGTCATGATTACGGCTTTTTATATTGATTGTGTCCCTATCCTCATCATAATCCCTTGCCGAAGAAGATGAAATCTCCCATAACGGCAAACATGTCGGAAAGTACTCGCACATCGCCTGTTTGGCTTAAGCCGTTGACCGAATACGGTCCCTTGGTCGCCTTTTTTGCCGCCTATTGGTATGGCGGGCTGATCACCGCAACTGCTGTGATTATGGGAGCAACCGCTGTTTCGCTGGCTCTGTCTCTGTTCTTTGAGCGTCGCGTGCCTTTGATGCCGTTGATTACGGCTGCCGTCGTCGGGATTTTCGGCGGGCTCACCATTTATCTGGAAGATGAGACCTTCATTAAGATGAAGCCGACCATTGTTCAGGTTGCTTTTGGCGTGATCTTACTGACGGGGTTGGCTTTTGGGCGTTCATTCTTGAAAAACCTCATGGGGTCTGCCTGGGCCATGGATGACGAGGGTTGGAAAAAGCTGACACTACGCTTCGGTCTTTTCTTTCTTGTTATGGCAGCGCTCAACGAAGCGGTTTGGCGCACCCAAAGCACGGACTTCTGGGTTAATTTCAAGGTCTTTGGAATTATTGGATTAACCCTGGTTTTCGCCATGAGCCAAGCCCCGCTGATTTCCAGGCACCAGCTGGAGGACGGGGAGGAGGACGGTAATGGAGCTTAAGTTTACCGTCTGGCAGTTCGTCCGAATTATGGTGTGGCTTGAGGAGGGCGGCCGCGACAAAGCAGCCAAGGCGGCTTACGAGGCCTGGAGCGAAACCTGGAAAGATGTCGATGAGCAACTGACGCAGTTGGCCGAAGAGGACCATGATGCCTACTCGGAAATGATGATGGACCAAGAAGTAGTCTTTGAAAATGTTTCGAAAGATCAAGCTCTACAGGTTTTAAGGGCGCTTGAAGCCGTGACTCTTTCCATGAAGTCGGAAATAGATAAAGGCGAGGCCGACCCGGATTATCTGGAAAGTATCCGACTGGAACGCCGTGAGCTGCGCGGCAAATCGAGTAAGCTTAAAAAAGCGCTGGCCAAATAACAGGCAGGAAATCCCGCCATTTTTACTGGGCTGGCATAGGTTTCGATTGGGGATGTGCGTGGAGTCTTTTTAAACCAGCAAAGAGCGCCTTTTTTTCTATTGATCGGGTGTCCTGGGTGGGGAGGAAAGCAGTTACGGTAATCTTGACCTTTCCGTCATCTTTGAACGCGATACGATATTCCGGGGCTGCTCCAGGAAGGGCGATTTCGGCTTTCTTTTCAATTAGTGATCTGTAGCGTTTCGCCAGTTCGAGGCCATTGGTCGTTTCGTTCTCGATAGCTTTCATCATTGCTTGAGCAATGTCTTCAACCGGGGCACTGCTTTCGACAACCATATGAATGCGGTGAAATAGATAACGCTTGTAGAACTGCTCATTATGTACCGGAGTGGTTAGGAAAATGCTATTGGGCAGAATGACGGTTCTACCGGTAAATTCATGAGCCTCATCCCCTTTTCCCAGTTCCTGCAAGGTTGTCGACATGACGTTTTGATCGACAACTTCACCCCGAAAGCCGCTGATCTCTATCCAATCGCCAACCCGCATGGAGCGACTGGTTGCTTTCAGAGTTGCTCCGCTGAGACATAGGATTAACTCCTTGGTCGCCAAAATGAGGGCGACGGCAAAAGCGGTCAGCGAAAGGGCAAAAGTGCGTAGCGCCGGAGCCCAAATCAGGGCGACGCCGAACAGCAGGATAAAAAACAGAGCATTGCGTAGGTTAGACAACATACGCCGCCGGTAATCGGTTTCGAATTTTTCTCGGCTTAAGAGTTTGCTTGCGCCCAACTTTACGGCAAAGGCTGCCGCAATTAGTATGGCTGTGCTGGCGATCTGATTGTTGGTGAGAAGTCCGAGGAACTCTGAAAAAGTCATGATTTCACCGTATGGACTGCTGTTGAAGGCGCAACACTTTGATGGGCGAGAGTTTTATGTAAAATATTCGATGTGGAGAAGCGTCGAAAAGCAAAGTGTCAACTTGCTTCGAGTTTAGCCCTCAAATCGCGCATTTGTCCGAGCGCTTCTTCTCTCAGCTTGGTCGTGGCGATGCGTTTTGTTTTCTGCCGGGCCAGTTCCTCCACCGCGCCTTCCATATCTTTAACGCGCTTCTCGAGATCGCGGTCTAGATGCTTGAGTTTCGTATCCATTGAGCGCACACGGGACATGCGTTCGTCGCGGCGGTTCTTGCGCAAACGTTTAAAAGCCTTCCAGGTGCCGTAACTGGTTGCCACGGCCAATAAAGCCATGCCGCCGCCAAACAGCATAACAGCCTCAATCGTGTGGTTCTTCGAGTTCAGGAAGGCCATCACCGTACCCCACATGCCAATGGTGACAATCGCCGCAGCCAGGGCTGCGTAGAGCTTGGTCATAAAGGAGTCGTCGCGGCGCCAGTCCCGCTCGTCCTCAAGCAAGGCTGCAACAATTTCGGCCCGTGCGAGGTCTTGCCATTTCTTAAACGACATGCCGCCTTGTTCAGTGCGATTTTCACGGATGAACATTTCAAGGCGTTTGACCACCAACTCGGCCCGCTCGTCAGGGGTCGGGTTGTGAAACTTGCTCCTGAAGTCCAGTGATTCCGGGGTCGTTTTGTTCACGACATACTCCTTCCAATATGGAGCATATGAGGTGGGGGTTAAGAATCCATTGTCGTTGTAAATGTTCGTAAATCGGCCTTTCATCCCAGAACGGTTGGGCTATGTTGGCGACAACGGTTTAATTGTCATACAAATAGGTAAAACGGGGACGTTATGTTCATTGATGGAAAATGGTGTGAAGCCGAAGGTGGCAAAACCTTTGATGTGTTCAATCCGGCCAACGGTGAAAAAATCGCCGAGGTGCCTGATGGCGGCGCGGCGGAGGCGACCCGTGCCGTCGAGGCTGCGGAAGCGGCCTTTGGCGACTGGTCTCAAACCACGGCCTATCAGCGCGCGGCTTTCCTGATGCGGGCCCATGCATTGATGATCGAGCGCAAGGAAGATCTGGCGCGCACCATGACGGAAGAGCAGGGCAAACCGCTGAAAGCTTCGCGCAACGAAGTTCAGTATGGCGCCGACTTCCTTCAGTGGTTCGCTGAGGAGGCCAAGCGAGTGAGTGGGGCGGTTCTGCCCTCGGCGCGTTCCGATCAGCGTTTTATCGTCCTCAAACAACCGGTTGGCGTCGTTGCCGCCGTGACGCCATGGAACTATCCGATTTCGATGATTACCCGAAAGGTTGCGCCAGCCTTGGCCGCGGGTTGTACGGTGGTTTTGAAACCGGCCGAAGCCACGCCTATGTGCGCCATCGCGATGTTCAAAATTTTTGAAGAGGCTGGCCTTCCTCAAGGTGTGGTTAACCTTGTCACCGGGCTCGATCCAAAGCCCATCGGCTCGGTGTTTACCGGCCATCGTGCTGTGCGCAAGCTGACCTTTACCGGCTCTACGGCGGTGGGCAAGATGCTGGCGGGGGAAGCCGCGAAGGGAATGAAGCGCATCTCGCTGGAATTGGGCGGCCATGCGCCGTTTATCGTTTTTGAAGATGCCGATCCGGAACATGCGGCCAAGGGGGGCTCTTTGGTCAAATTCCTCAACACCGGCCAAGCCTGCATCAGCCCTAACCGTTTTCTGGTGCATCGCAGTCTGGTTGAGAAGTTCACCGAAACCATGACGGCCAGGGTTTCCAAGATGAAGGCCGGAAGTGGTTTTGAGGAAGGGATCGCCATTGGCCCCTTGGTCAATCAGGCGGCAATCGACAAAGTCGATAATCAGGTTAGCGACGCTCTTGCCAAAGGAGCCACGGCAACAACCGGTGGTGGACCGCTGACGGAAGGAGCCTTGGGCGATGGCAAATTCTATGCGCCGACGGTCCTGGCCGACGTCACCCCGGAGATGCTGATTTATCGTGAAGAAACCTTTGGTCCCGTGGCGGCGATTATTCCGTTTGATACGGAAGAAGAGGCCATCGCCATGGCCAATGACACCGAATATGGTCTCGCCGCTTATATCTATACCCGCGATATTAGCCGGGCCATGCGGACATTCGAGCGCTTGCGATTCGGGATCATCGGCATCAACGATATCAACCCGACCTCGGCCGCTGCGCCGTTTGGCGGCATGAAGGATAGCGGCATGGGACGTGAGGGAGCCCAAGAAGGGATAGAAGAATACCTTGAAACCAAGCTGGGTGGTTTCTCCGTTTAAGGCGGCATTACCAGCGTTTTTTTACGGTTTCCCTCATTTTGTCCGTAAGTTCAACTCTTTGAACGGACAGGAGGGGGGAGTCGCACTCTCTTAAAGCCTTGTGGTACAGTTATTTTTGGATGAAAAGGCCCTAGCGATAAAGAGGTCTTCGTCCGTATCGTGTTTTGGGTTGTAAAAACGACTACAACGACGCAGGGTTTTAAGGGAGCCGTGTAATGGCGCTTCTTCACCACGACATAGATGACCTGCTGAGAGACCGCCCTCCTCTGGAGCGGGCACTGGCTGTTCGCAAGGTTGCTGCTGAAGTCGAGGCGCAGGAGCTTTCCGACAAAGAATTGGAGTTGGCCGATAGTATTTTCCAGGTCCTTGCAAAGGATGTGGAAATCGATGTGCGTAAAGCGCTTTCGGAAACCCTCAAAAACAGCTCCAAAATTTCTCACGACTTAGCCCTGACCATGGCCGAAGATGTGGCGGAAGTTTCGCTGCCGGTTCTGGAATTCTCTGAAATTTTAACCACGGAAGATCTTGTCTCTCTCGTTCGGACACGCGAAGAAGGCCAGCAAATGGCTATTGCTCGGCGCAAAAAAGTGCCCTCGGTGCTTTCTGAGGTGCTTGTCGATACGGGGAGACGCAATGTGGTTCATACGCTGGTTGGCAATCAGGGAGCGGATATTTCGGCGAACACATGCGAACGGGTCTTGGATTTTTATGACGGCGACCCGGCAATAGCCGAAAGGCTTGCCGACCGCTCGCAATTGCCTGTCCATGTTGCTGAGCGGTTGATTGCCGTGGTTTCCGACAAATTGAAGGTGGCGCTTGCTTCACGCTACGACCTCCGGGACAATTTGGTTGAAGAAGTGGTCTTGGAAGGCCGAGACCGTGCTGTCGCCAGCCTTTTGGCCTCTGCCGACGAGCCTGAGCGGGACGTAAAAGCGTTGATCGATCAGATGTATGAGCGGGGGCGTTTAACGACTCACATCATTATCAAAGCGCTGAATGTGGAGGATCTCGAATTTTTTGAACATGCCCTTGCTAAGCGCGCCAATGTTAAGCTGAAGAACGTTCAGGTATTGCTGACTGACAAAGGGCAGCATGGGTTCTTGGCGCTCTATAAGCAGGCGGGATTGCCCATGGAGGAATTTGATTGGGCCAACGAAAGGCGTGAAGTGGTCTATAGGTTAAAGCCCGCTAAAACCGTTTACTTGGGCACAAGCGGTTCGGACGATACCGACGAAGGAATCGACATGGTTACGGATGACTCCTGGCTAGATCTTTCATAGCTTGAAGAGTCATAGGTGAACGATGCAACCCGGCTTTGCCGGGTTTTATTTTGCCGTCTTTCCTTAGGGGGCTCCCTGTGGCAATTTAAGCGCTCGCGGCGAAGGCGCCGGTCAAATTCAAAATGGGGTGAGGGAAAGCATGAGTAAGTGGGACATTCGCTTTTTGAAGCTGGCCCATGAAGTCGCCAGTTGGTCGAAAGATCGTTCGACCAAGGTTGGCGCGGTGATGGTCCATCCGGATCGGACGCCGGGCCCTTATGGATATAACGGTTTTCCTCGCGCCGTCGATGACGACCAGGACGAGCGCCATGAACGCCCCAATAAGTACGACTGGACGGAACATGCCGAACGAAATGCCATCTACAACGCCGCGCGTGTCGGTGCCGCCGTTGAGGGGTGTTCGATTTACGTAACCCATTTCCCTTGCGTCGATTGTACTCGGGCGATTATCCAGGTGGGCATTAAGCGGGTGATCGTTGATAAGGCGAGCCTGAATGGTGATTTTGGCGAACGCTGGCAGGATGGCCGTGGGGTTTCGGCTCAGATGTTTGGGGAAGCAGGGGTTGAAATCACTCTTGTCGATATGCCTGACAATTATCTTCCCCCCGAGAATAACGAAGAATAATGTGTGAACTCCTTGGGCTGAACGCCAATGTGCCGACCGATATATGTTTTAGTTTTACCGGCTTGATGCAGCGGGGCGGTGTGACCGGCCCCCACAAAGACGGTTGGGGCGTGGCTTTCTATGACGGGCGGGCCTGCCGGGCTTTTCATGACCCAAATCCCAGTTCGAATTCTGAAATTGCTCGCCTGGTCAGTGATTACTCGATCAAGAGTCTCAATGTGGTGTGCCACATTCGTCAAGCTACTCACGGTCGGGTGTGCCTGGAAAACACCCATCCGTTTACCCGCGAGCTCTGGGGGCGCAGTTGGACCTTTGCCCATAACGGCAAACTCAAGGGAATCAAGCGTTGGCCCTTAAGCCATTACAAGCCGATCGGAACGACCGATAGTGAATATGCTTTTTGCTGGCTCCTCGACCAAATCCGCGAACGTTTTCCCAAGCCGCCTGCTCGGCGCGAGACAGTTTGGCGATTTATTGCCAAGATGGCGAAGAAGCTTGATGGGCAGGGCGTGTTCAATTTTCTTCTCTGTGATTCCAATGCTCTGATTACCTATTGCAGCACTAAGCTGGCGTTTCTCACCCGCCGGGCGCCGTTTGGTCCGGCGACGCTGCTTGATAGGGAAATGGTGGTCGATTTTAGCGAGGTCACAACGCCTAAAGACGTGGTGACGGTCATTGCCACCCGCCCGCTGACTGCCGATGAAAACTGGACTGTGATCGAGCCTGGAACCGTTACGGTTTTTCAAGACGGACTGCCGAAGACGCTCTGATCTGGATTTTACGCTCTGTTCTAAATATCATCACAAGTGTCTGATGAATTTACGGAAAGTAAAGCAATGGAGTCTGTTGACGTTGATGGCGTGATCCTGGAATGCCGCTGGTGTGGGCCTGCGCGAGAGCGGGAGAAGCCGGTCCTTGTGTTTCTCCATGAAGGCTTGGGGTGCGTCGGTCTGTGGAAAGACTTTCCCGATCTTGTCGCCGATGCTTGCGGCCTCCCCGCGGTTGTCTTCTCTCGCCAAGGATATGGGAAATCCGCCCCCATTCCGTTGCCAAGGCCGGTCAACTTTATGCATCATGAGGGCTTGAAGGTTCTCCCTGCTTTGTTCGATGCGTTAGGGATCGACGAGGCCATTCTGGTCGGCCATAGCGACGGGGCATCCATTTCCCTCATTCATGCTGGGAGTGGCGCGGCTAAGGTGGTCAAAGGGTTGGTGCTCGAGGCTCCTCATGTTTTCGTTGAGCCTGAAACCCTGGCGGGAATCCGGGATGCCAAAAAAGCCTATCAAAAGGGCGGCCTACGGGACGGATTGCAGCGTTACCATGGCGACAATGTGGATTGCGCTTTCTGGGGCTGGAACGGCGTTTGGTTAAATCCAGATTTTGAGCGGTGGAACATTGAGGAATATCTGCCGGGGGTTGAGGTGCCGACGTTGGTCATACAAGGCGAGGATGATGAATATGGCACCGGAGCCCAGGTTGAGGCAATTGCCCGTCAGGCTTCTGGTCCGGTTGAGACTCGGATGCTTCCGAATTGCGGTCATGCCCCTCATGTTCAACAGCGAGAGAAGGTCGCCGAGGCCATGATTGAATTTATCGAGAAGCTTTTATAAACCTTGTTAGGCTGCTTGCGGATCCGAAACTCGGAAGGTGTTTTTGCCGGAATTTTTGGCTTTGTACATCGCGTCGTCCGCTTTCTTCAGTAAGATTGACTCATTGTCGCCGTCTTCAGGGTAGTTCGAAATGCCAATGCTTGCTCCTAGACGCGCCGTCTCGCCGCTCTTGATGGAGATTGGCTCGGAAAGTGAGGCGATGATCGCTTGGGCCAATACTTCCGCATCCGTCCCCCGGTCCCTGTCGCCAACCAAAATAACAAACTCGTCACCCCCGGTTCGCGCCACCGTGTCGGCCTCGTTTGCCGCAGCGCGCAAGCGGTTGGCGACCTCGATAAGGACGCCGTCGCCTGCCTCATGGCCCAATGTGTCGTTGACTTCCTTAAATCCGTCCAGGTCGATAAACAGGAGCGAAAATCTCTCTTCGGTTTGGCTGGCTCGGCTTAAAGCCATGGAGATGCGGTCCATCAACAGCCCTCGATTAGGCAGGTCCGTCAGAATGTCGTGACTGGCGATATGCATCAGGCGGCTTTGCGCCCTGCGCCGTTCGGCCACTTCGTCCATTAATTCCTTGGTTCGCTCCTCGACCCGTTTTTCCAGATATTTGTTGGCCTCGTGCAACTCGTTGACCGCGGCGTTGTGTTCGGTGATGTCGCGCGCTTCGATCATAATTTTATTGGCCAGTAGGCCGTCGAGCGCGATGATGGCGACCTCTACGTCGAGATAGTTGCCGTCGCTGCAGGCGAGGCGAGCGGGAAAGACACTTTCTTCCTCGACAAGCTCCTTGATGCCGTCCTTGAAAATGTGTTCGTAATCAGGGTGGAAAAGCTTCCAGAACGGTTGTCCGACGAGGGTCGAGCCCTCTTTGATTTTTAGAAGCTTGGCGCCAGCCTTGTTGATAAAAGTAATTTCACCGTCTTCACTTAGACAAATGAGGTCGAGCGCCATGTTGACCAGTTTGCGGTATTGCTCTTCCTGGCGCTTCATCATTTGCGAAACGCGAGTCCGCTGGGTAATGTCGCGGGCGACGATGATGAAAAAGCCCTCACCGATCTCCGGCGCGGCTGAGACCTTCAACTCGATATCGTATTCCTGACCGCTTTTTGAGACCAGTTTGACCGGGATAATTTCTCCTGTTTCAGCCAAGCTAGGAAGTTCATCGGCCAAAACATCCCGATAGGGCGCGGTCACGAAATCGGCAATGTTTTGCCCCTCAAGGCTCTCTGGCGATTGACCGAGAAGTTTGGCGCCAGGTTGGTTGATGGCGACAATACGATTTTCTCGGCAAAGACAGGCCAAGTGAAAGCTATGTTTAAATATTTCGAACTGTTTATGGGCTGACAGTTCCATAGTTCCATCCGCCTCTTGGTTTTTTTTATTGCACCCTCAGAAAATGCATCTCATATTTCGAGTAAAATTAGAGGCTGTATTTTTTCTGTCCCTAATCGTCACTCTATGAGAAACTACTGATAAAATAGTAGCTTACCGGGGGCTGAGTCTATGTTTCATTCGTATAATTTAGTGAAGTGAAACGAAGGCTTCTTTTCCTTTCAAGGGGGCGCCCCTAAATAAACGAGAAGCCGCTCAAACATTTCGGGTATTTGCCGAATGGATGACGAAAAAACCGCTCTTGTGGGTGAAGGCCGAAAAAAGAAAACGGTGCCGGGTTTCGTCGGTAGCCGCTCCTTTATGGCCGTGGTCGCATTTTTGCTATGCGGCATTCTCGCCTTGTCCATTGGTGGCATATCGGCGCTTGGTTTTTTCAATATTGCGGCCTTAGAGAAAACCGAACGGTATTGGACCGAATTTACTGACGTCACCAAGCCCAAAATCCAGGCGATTGAAGACATTCACGATTCACTTGGTTATGGAGGCCTGATCCATAACTTCAAGAATTTTGTACTCCGCCAGGACATAACGCTAACCAGTAGGATTGAACGTGATTTTGCTCGTGTTTACGAAGCGATTGAAAGGTTTAGGGCCTCAAGCCCTTCACCGGTAGAGCGCCAGGCGCTTACCGACCTGGAAGCGACGGTTAAGGAATATGAGGCAAAGTTTAGTATAGCTAAGCGGGTGGTTAAGGCAGGCCGCTCGGCTCAGCAAATCGATTCGTCTGTTCGGGTTGATGACACCAAGGCTTTACTTGCCTTGGATATATTGCGCCAGTCGGTATTTGGGAGCCGAGATCGAACGGTCCGAATAACGACCGATACGGTTCGGAAAGCCAGACAGAGCATCAACTGGTCTTTCCTGATAATCCCAATCTTGGTTGTGGTTGCCTCCGGGATTATTTGGTTTTTTATTCTGTTATGGAAATCCAATCGGGAGCGGGATGAGTTTCACCGCCAGCTAGAAAAAAGCGAGGAGCGCTTAGCCTCAGCCCTTGATGGAGCAGGCGAGGGGTATTGGGATTGGGATATCCCTGGCGAAAGCCTCTTTGTAAGCGACCGCCTTCAGCAAATTATCGGCTATTCAAGCGGGGCTATTTGGATTCCTGTGCAATCCTGGCGAAAGAACATCCATCCTGATGACCGGGCGGAATTCGATAGGATGTTGAGCGCACTCATCAAAAAAGAAATTGATCGCTGTGTTTTCGAGTTTCGGCTGCGTAACCGGCGTGGTGAATGGGTTTGGACATTGATGCGCGGCCGCGTTGTTGAGTGGGATCAAGATGGCCGGGCGGTGCGTGCTTGTGGCGGATTGACCGATATTTCCCAGCGCAAGAAGGCCGAATTCGAGGCCCAGGAAAACCGCCGAACTCTGATCGACGCCATTGAGGTGCTTCCTGACGCATTCGTGCTGTATGACGCCGATGATCGCTTGGTCATTTGCAATGAGAATTACCGATCCTTCTATCCCAAGAGTGCGGCAATCATCAAGCCGGGGCGGACTTTTGAAGAAATTATCCGATATGGGGTTGAAAAAGGCGAATACGCCGTAGCCGGAAAAACGAAAGAGGAGCAGGAAGCCTGGGTTGCAGAACGGCTTCAAAAACACAGCAACCCAAGTGGTGACACTCTCGAACAACAATTGTCGGATGGTCGCTGGTTGCGGATATCGGAAGAGAAGACGTCGAATGGCGGAACGGTGGGCTTCCGTGTTGATGTGAGTGAATTGGTCAACCAGAAGGAAAAACTGGAGGAGGATGAGCGTCGCTTAAGTCTCTATATTTCTGAAGTTGAAGAGGCCCGAGACCTATTGGAGCGGCAGGCGGCTGAAATGACTGGGTTGGCTGAGCGTTATGCTGCTGAAAAAGATCGGGCGGAGGCTGCCGACCGGAGTAAATCTGAATTTCTCGCTACCATGAGCCATGAAATCCGGACCCCTATGGCGGGGGTGTTGGGGATGGCTGAGGCGTTGCTGGAAAGCGATCTAAATTCTTTGCAAAAGACGCAGGCAGAGATGATCAGAGAATCTGGGCTCGCTTTAATGGCCATCCTCAATGACATTCTCGACCTCTCTAAGCTTGAGGCCGGACGTTTCGAGGTTGAGGCTATCGATTTTGATCTGCGTGATTCTATTCACAAAGTTGTTGATTTGCTTGGGGGGAAGGCCAGTGAAAAACACTTGAAGCTAAAAGCCGAAATTCCCAACAATCTGCCGATTGAAGTTAAGGGCGACCCCAGTCGGTTGCGCCAGATTTTGCTCAATTTGGTGGGTAATGCCATAAAGTTCACTCATGATGGGGAGATTGTTGTTGGTGTTTCGCTCGAAAAGGTTGATGGGGCCGCTACTTTTTATCGCTTCGAAGTGACCGACACAGGGATTGGCATCAATGAGGAGGTTAAACATTCTTTGTTTGCCGATTTTACCCAAGCGGATTCATCGATCAGTCGAAAATTTGGCGGTACCGGTCTAGGGCTTTCCATCTCCAAGCGACTGACGAAATTGATGGGAGGAGAAATTGGCGTGGAAAGCGTGGAGGGGAAGGGGAGCACTTTCTGGTTCACTCTGCCGTTGCGCCCGGCCGAAGGGGAGATCGTTCGGGAATTCCAAAGCCAAAAAACAATCCAGTTCGAAACAAGGCGAACTCTCGATATTCTAATCGCCGATGACAATCATATCATTCAGGCGATTCTCGGCGATATGCTAAACAAGCAGGGGCATCGATTGATCTATGCTGATACAGGGGTTGAGGCCTTGGAGGCGGTGGAAGGCCAGTCTTTCGATTGTATAATTATGGATATGCGGATGCCTGAAATGGACGGCGCGACGGCGACGCGGGAAATTAGAAAAATGTCCTCAGGTATTGCGCGTATCCCAATTCTCGCCTGTACGGCTGACGCCATGACCGATCATCAGGAAAAGTTCTTTGATGCCGGAGTTGATGCCTGTCTGGTAAAGCCGATTAACAGAGCCGGTCTCTTGGAGAAGATTAATGAAGTCATGAGAGAAGAAATTCATGCTCCGATTGAAAGCGGGGCTGAGGAGCCGGAACCGGATATTGAAGAAGAAATGGTTGCGGAAGACGATGAAGATATCGCAAATTTCCTGGCAAGCTTGGATAGCATCTCTAAATGATAAAGACTTTCCAGGAAAAGAAAAGCAGTGGACGAGGTCATGTCTGATCGAGACGACAAAAGCCAGAATTCGGGGTTTGAGGTCATTCGCCCCCCTGATACGCTTTCCAGCCGGGTCAAGCTAGATGGCCCCAATGCAGTGAAAATGGAAGGCCCTCAGATGAACGATGACGGATTTATCGAAAAGGTGGCGGCCAATTACCTTGAGTATTTTAGGGAAGATCTGAAAGTTCTCTCAGCGTCGTTTGCTCAGCTATCGAAGTCACCGGAAAACGAAGAAGCGAGAGAAGCGGTTTTTAATGCTTCCCACGATATCAAGGGGCAGGCGGGCAGTTTTGGCTATGACCTGATCACCGATATCGCCAACCATCTTTGCCGATTCATTGAAAAAATCGATGCTATTGAAAAAAAACATTTAGATGTTATCGGTTTTCATGTTGAAGCCATGAAAATTGCCGAAGCCAAAAACATGAAGGGCAATGGCGGTCCTGCCGGGCAGAAGTTATTGGATGGCTTGAAAGGCGTCGTTGCCAAACTTGGAGCATCCTGAAGCGTGGGCAAAGGGTAGATATTATGCAGGATGAAAGGAGCTTTCGGGCGAATAGGGTGCTGGACATCCTGGTGGCCGAAGACAGCCCGATCATACAGGCAATCCTTTTGCGATTTTTGAGCAGCTTGGGGCACCGGGTGGTCACCGTCGAAAACGGACGTGAAGCCGTGGGAGCCGTAGGGGCCAAGGATTTCGATATTGTGCTCATGGATATCCGGATGCCTGAAATGGACGGTGTGGCCGCCACCCGTTCCATTCGCCGGACACCCACCGATGCCGCACTAACGCCGATCATTGCCTGCTCGGCGGATTCTTCGAGAGAAAAAGTGGCTCAGTTTCTTGAAGCCGGTATGAATGCTTGTATCGACAAGCCAGTCGATAAGGCGGCCCTTCTTGCTTGTATCGACCGTGTTTTAGGCAAGGAAATTCATGAGATGTTGCCGGGCGAAGATGGGGAGAAAAGTGCGGCGGAAGACGGAGCTGAGCATATCGATGAGGATGACTCCGATGTCTCGGCGTTTCTTGAAAAAATTGCAACGGCAGATGGCGACTAATTTCGTTACGGCAAGGGGGGGGGCTTGAGCGAAGACGAACTGCAAGAAGGCGCTTTTGAGGTAATTCACGTGCCGGACATCATATCCGAGCGCGTGATGCTCAATGGTCCTAATGCGGTTGATGTGGATGCGCTGGATAAGATGGATATGGCCTTTGTTGAAAAGATATCGAATAACTACCTGGCATTTTTTCATGATGATCTTGAGGCGTTGAAAGCTGCTTTTTCCTCCTTGAGCGAGGATCGTCAAAATCGCGAGAAAATTGAACACCTCTATACAATTTCTCACGACATCAAGGGCCAAGCGGGAAGCTTTGGCTTCGACCTGATTACTGCGATTGCCGATCTTTTGTGTTCAAGCATCGAGAATATGGATGCGATTGGCGATAAACAGTTGGAAATTATAGGCTTCCACGTTGAAGCCATGCGGATTGCCGAAATGAAAAAGATGAAAGGAATGGGCGGGCCAGCCGGCGAGAAACTTTTTGTCGGTCTTCAAGGCGTTGTTTCGAAAGTTATGCGACCAAATGATCCATCCCCGGCCTGATTGAAAAATTACTTTTACTGGTCCCTGTTATTCCTCTGTATTCGTTCTCCTGTTTTTTCCTGCGTATAAACTGTCATCGCGCCGTCGACGGTCGGGGCCGAAGAATTGCCGGGTTTTGATAAAGTCGCGGTGGTTGTTGATGATGCTGACAATCCGCCTGTATAGAGACTTTGGCGATATGGGTTTGGCTAGGAATTCGTGGATGCCTGCGTCGCGTGCTTCGATGACCCGCCCGTATTCCGTATGTCCTGTCAGCATGATAATCGGAATGTATGGATTGTTTAGGTCTGATGCCTTCCGCACCATCCGGGTAAATTCGGTTCCGTCCAGAGGTGACATGTTCCAGTCGCAAACCACAATGTCGAACGAAAACTGTTTGAGCATCTTGAGAGCTTCGGCGCCATCGCAGGCTTCTTTAGAATCGCGCACACCAAGGGCGCGGAGGGCCTCCAAAACGATGGCCCGCATGTTCTTACTGTCATCGACAACGAGAACACGAAGGTCGGAGAGGTCGTACGAAGGGATACCGTTGTTTTTCGACACTGTGCAAACCTAAAAAAGACCGCCCATTTACCTGTCTAATCTACGCCAAGAATACATGATTTATCTTTGACGGGAGGCAAGATTCACCATTTTTTATGATTGAAAATCAAACAGCAGAAACTCCGCGTCCTCCTTGGCCAGTATGTTGAGCGCCCGTTCGTTTTCAATGGCTGCACCATCTCCAGCCATCATAGCCTGTTCATTCACCCTTAGGGCGCCTCTGATTATCTGGAGCCAGGCAGCGCCCTTTTCAAGGTCGTGTGATAACTGGCTGCCCTTGCTGAGTTGCGATGCATAAAGGTTGACGGACTGATGAATTTTAACCGAGTCCTGTCGGCCGTCCGGTGATGCAACAAGGCGGAGCTTGTTCTGTTTTTCCGGTTTTTCGAAACGTGCTTCCTGATAACCGGGGGGCAGTTCTTCCTTCTCGGGCAAAATCCAGATTTGCAGAAAGTGGACCGATTGTTTATCGGAGGCGTTGAACTCGCTGTGCCGAATGCCGGTGCCTGCGGTCATTCTCTGGACATCGCCGGGTCGGATTATCGAGCCGTTGCCCTCGCTGTCCCGGTGCTCGAGAGCGCCATCGACAACATAGGTGATGATTTCCATATTTTCATGGCCATGTGTCGGGAAGCCTGCGCCCGGCAGAACACGATCCTCATTGATGACCCGCAAGGGCCCAAAGCCCATGTGTTTAGGGTCGTAGTAGTGGGCAAATGAAAAGCTGTGTTTGGTGTCCAGCCAACCGTGATTGAATGCGCCTCGGTCTTGGCCTTTGCGTAGGGTGATCATATTTTCTTTCCTCAAAATTGCGTGGCGTGCCACTGACGCCTCTGTTGAGGAAAAGATGGGCCCCCGACTTTATCAAGACAATCCTTCGTTCAGTTGACGGGTTGTTTCCATTAGGTTGACAGTTAGGCTTGTTCCTAGCCACTGAGACTTTCGGCCATCCGGCGCACGGCCTCTTCAAAATGGTTGGCCGGTGCTCTCTTGCAGGCATCGGAGGACGCGGTAATCATTAGATTTTCCGGCAGGCCGAAATCTTCGACCTCGATACCGGAAGGGTCGCGCCACACACCGTCATCGCCCTTTCGCAAATTTCCTCCGTAAGCACCAGAAACCCGGATTAGATAGTCTCTGTCATCGGTTGTCCAGGTAATGACAGGGAGGCCTTTCGCTATGGCGTATCCGATCTCGAATGCTGTGCCAGGGTCCATGGCGATGCCGCGAAAGGGAGAGATGTTGGCGATCAGGCCTTGTGCGCTATCAATTAAGGCTACATTGCGTTCATAGATAATCCGGGCCTGTTCCATCTTGGTGAGCCCTTCGGGGAGAGGGTCGCCGTCAAGTGGCGTCACTCCTTGAAGGCCGTGAGATTGGCAAATCGACCGCATATCGGAAAAGTCCTTGGCGGCCTCAAAGAAAAAAATATCCGGCCCTGCCAGATAAATGCGTGGTTTGTCAGTCATGGAAATAAATCAGGCTGATTCCGGCGTTTTGTCAATAAGTCCTTTGGCTGGCGTTCGGAAGTGAATGATCGCCACACCCGAAAGGGTCATCAGGCCGCCAATGATGAAACGCAGCGAAAGCGGTTCGGAGAAGAGTAGAACCCCGAAGGTGACACCGAATACCGGCGCAAGCAGGCCTAGGGGTAACAATAGGTTGACCGGATAGCGTTGCAGCAGGTGAAACCAGCTCGAGTGGGCGATGATTGTGGTGACGAGAGCGGCAAAGATCAGTGAGCCAAAAATCTTGATATCAGCCGTCATCAGAGCGTCCCATTGGCCTTCTTCTAGCCAGAAGGACAGGATGAATACCTGGGGGGCGCAAATGACGCCAATCCAGGCTTGCAGTTCAAATGTGCCAACTCCCTTGATGCGGCGCATCTGGATCAGGCCGACTGACATGGCCAAGGCGGCGACGGCTACCAGGCCGACGGCTTCCAGATAGTTGAACACGACCGGATCGAAACCCAAGACCATCACCCCGGCAAAGGACAGCCCGAGGGCGATGATGCGATGCCATCCGACGCTTTCCTTAAGGAAAATGATGCTCAGCAAAAGAGAAAAGGGAGCGATAAGCTGAATGGTGATCGCTACCGCCGAAACGCCGCCCGCCTGCTGAATACCGAGATAAAGAAAGACGAAATGAAACGTTCCGACGGTCATGGCGATGCCAATGATTTCCTTGCCGCGCCCGGCCAAAGGTTTCAGCGCGGCACCGAGGACGAGGGCGACGAGGGTAAAGCGCAGCGCAGTGAAGAACAGGGGCGGGAAATGCCCAACGCCGATTTTCGCCGTAATAAAGGAAAAGCCCCAGATCACGTTGCAAAGAACTGCGAGGGCAATGTGACCTGGAGCCATTTTCATAAATCAACCGATTGCTCTGCCCTTAGTGGGAGAGCAGAACCGGTAAGGTCATGTGTTGCAGGATATAGCGGGTGCCGCTGCCTCGGCTCAGGTTGAGGAAGCCGTAATTGCCATGAGCCCCCATGACCAATAGGTCGTAGGCCTCTTCCGCCGCCGTAGAGAGAACCATATCCATGACCCCGATATTCTCGATGACCATCTTTTTGGTCTGGGCCTCAACGCCATGACAGGCGAGGTGATCGTGTACCGCATCGATGCCCGTATCAGGGCCTTGACCCTGTTGGTCGAGCGCAAAAATAGTCGCCTTTTTTGAATTCTCAATGAGCGGGAGGGCGTCGTTTAGCGCCCGTGCTGCTTCGCGGCCGCCATTCCAGGCAATTAGGGTTCGACTGCCGATGGTTGGAAAGCTTCCGGTGAAGGGCAAGACAAGTACGGGGCGCCCCGCATTGAGCACGACCTGTTCCGGCAGGTCTTCGGGCAACGTTCCCCCCGCGCTTTCGCGATCATGTTGTCCCAGAATAGAAAGATCGGTGTTCCGAGCCGCAACAATCATGTCCCGAGTGACCTCGCCATAGTGACTGCGCGGCGAAGAAACCCACCGGCTTTTAATGCCTGCGCTTTCGGCGGCATCGGTAAAGGTCTTTTCAACCTCGGTCGCTTGGGCGAGAAGTTCGTCTGATACCTTGCGGGCCGGGACGGCGCCGGGATTGTATTCGGCTTGGCAAAAGAAGCCGGTCAACTGCGCGTCATGGGCTTGAGCGATGGCGATGGCCGACTTAAGGCGTTCTTTGGTTCGCCCGCTGCTATCCATGTGTACCAGGATATTCTTATAGCTCATAGATTTCGTTCCTTGTGTGGTCCGCAAGAGGTTTAAATTGTAAGGAAGAACCGGTTAAATCAAAACCATTCTTCTTGCATCGCTAAACAGGTTTCATCAAACCGTTGCAGGAGGTGGCATCCTTGGGCAATTTTAGGAAGTTCCCAACGGAAGAAATACTGACAGGCCTGAAGCTTGCCGCGATAAAACGCCTCTTCTTCAGCCGAATTGGCTTCTGCATTTGCTGCTGTAATGCCTTGTTGCAGCCAAATCCAAGCGACGACCAGATGGCCGAAAACGTCGAGATAGACTGCCGAGTTGGCCAAAAAGAGATCGATGTTGCCCTTGGCCGCTTCGTCAGTCAGAGTTTGTGTGGTTTGCGAAATTTGTCCCAAGGCGTCTTCTAGGGTTTCAGCGAAAGACTTGGTTTGGTCGATAGTTTGTGCGACGACCACGGTTTTCATGATTTCGGCTGACAACAATTTGAAGGCGGCGCCGTTTTTCATGGTCACTTTGCGGCCCAGCAAGTCTAGCGACTGGATCCCGTGGGTTCCTTCGTGGATCGGATTGAGGCGGTTGTCCCGGTATAGCCGTTCGACCGGATATTCGCGCGTATAGCCGTAACCGCCAAGAACCTGAATGGCCAGCGCATTGGCCTCCAGGCAATAGACCGATGGCCAGGATTTGACGATGGGGGTTAAGATTTCAAGCAGAAGGTGGTTTTTTTCTTCCTCTGCCTCAGTCGCTGCGGTCTCTAGTCGATCAACCAACTTTGATGCATAGAGCGCTAGGGCCAACCCGCCCTCCACGTAGGACTTTGAGGCCAGCAGCATGCGTTTAACGTCCGTATGCTCGATAATCCTGATTTGCGGGTCGTTTGGATCCTTATTTTGTGCGTGACGTCCCTGAGGGCGTTCTTTGGCGTACTCGAGGGCGTTGAGATATCCTGAATAACCGAGCACCACTGCGCCAACACCCACGCCGATGCGGGCCTCGTTCATCATCTGAAACATATAGCCGAGCCCCTTGTGGGGCTCGCCAACCAGATAACCGACCGCGCCGTCTTTTTCGCCGAAGTTGAGCATGGTCGAGGTGGTGCCGCGATAGCCCATCTTGTGAATGAGGCCAGCCAGGGCTACGTCGTTTCGGTCGCCTAGGCCGCCATCCTCATTGACCAGAAATTTCGGCACAATGAAAAGCGAAATCCCTTTGACTCCCGGCGGTGCGTCTTTGATGCGCGCGAGCACCAAATGAATAATATTTTCAGCCAGCTCGTGGTCGCCGGCCGAGATGAAAATTTTGTTGCCTGTGAGCCGGTAGCTGCCGTCTTTCTGGGGAGCCGCGATGGTTTTGATATCAGAAAGGGAGGACCCCGCCTGGGGCTCTGTGAGCGCCATGGTGCCCATGAATTGCCCGGTCAATTGAGGCTCCATGAACAGGCGTTTTTGCTCATCGGTGCCGAAGTTTTTGATTACGTTGACGTTTGCGCCACTTAAGAATGGATAGGCCGTGGTGCCAACGTTGGCTGCCGTGAAAATCCCCTTTATGGCGGTGGAAACCATGTGTGGGAGTTGCATGCCGCCCATGGCGTATTCGTGGGGTGCGGCGAGAAAGCCTGCTTCGTAATAATGGTCGAGCGCTTGCTTAACTTCGGGCCGCATGGAGACGATGCCGTTTTCAAACGTCGGTTCCTCTTCATCGACGGCTGAGGCATGGGGGAGAAAGTGGTCTTCGGCAATTTTTTGGGCCGTATCGAGCACCGCTTCCAGGGTTTCCCGGTCATGGTCGGCGTAACGCTTTTTCTCGGTCAGCGTCAAAACATCGAAAACCTCATAGAGCAAAAACGACAAGTCGCGCCGTTTGGTGATGGTCGACCCCATGTGATCGTCTCCCTAAAAAAGAAATTTCCCTATAGGGCCAACTTACTACCGATAGGTAATTTGCGATAGCGGGAGCCGTATTGTTTCTATAATGCGAAAACATGCTTTTTTCAGAAAAACAAAGGGTTAGTTGAATGTTTGGATTGCTTATGATACATCCAATGGTTAAGGGGGGTGAGTTTTGGACAACAAAAAGCTGTTAACGGCAGTCCGGATTCATCAATTTTTATCATCCATCGTCGGAGCCGAGCGGCGTTTAGGGCATTTCCCGTCATTGGGGGCGCAATGCACAACTTTGCCTTTTATCTATCCGTCATGGGTGGAATGGGGGCCATTCTGGCAACCGTACAACAGATTTCGAACCGTTCTTTTCAGCGCCGGTCGAGTGTCGCCATGGCCTTTATCCTGTCGATTGTATTTCTGACTTTATTTCAGATTTTCCCGGTAGTTTATTTCCGCATTATGATGAACCATATCAACAATAGCGATGCAGCCATGGGCTTATTATGCGCCTTTAGTGGGTTCATCTTTTTTTGGTTGGTTCTGGAAAAGGTTATCCCGGAAAAGCCGGAAATACCCGTCAATAAGCCGCGCCCGGGGCAGGCGGCGAGGGCCTATGCTAAAGCCGTTGCCAACCGAGAGTATTAGCCGGTGATCAAAATGGCTCGGAAGTCATTAACATTTGTCAGTGTCGGGCCGGTCGTTATCAAGTCGCCTAATTCCTTAAAGAACGCGTAGGAATCGTTTTCCGCCAGATACTTCTCTGGGGCGAGCCCTTTTTGCTTGGCGCGGGCCAGGGTATCCGGGGTGACGAATGCGCCCGCGTTATCTTCACTGCCGTCCACACCATCCGTATCGCAGGCAAGAGCATAAATGCCGGGGTGTCCGTCGAGAGCAATCGCCAGGGCCAGGGCGAATTCCGTATTCGGGCCGCCTTTACCGGAGCCTTTGAGCGTCACTGTTGCTTCGCCGCCAGAAAGAAGGACGCAGGGGAAGCGCGTATCGGTTTCTCCTCGAGCTAAATCAAGAGCCAGTTTTGCCTGTTGGCGGGCCAGGTTTCGCGCTTCTCCTTCCAATGCATCGCTGAGGATGGCAGTTGAAACGCCCTTCACCTCGGCTTGTGAGGCTGCTGCATCAAGACAGGCTTGGGGTGTGGCAATCAGTCGATTGGTGACGTTCCTGAAGCAGGGGGAGTCGGGCCCTGGTGTCTCAGCCTCAGGACTATTGAGGTAAGCGGCAATGCCGGGTGGTGGTGCAATCTCATATCGTTTGAGAATATTCTGAGCGTCCTGGCAAGTGGTCGGGTCTGGCGCCGTCGGGCCGGAGGCGATGTTTTCAAGGTTGTCGCCCGGTACGTCGGAAATAATCAACGAAACCACTTGGGCCGGAGCGCAGGCCTCGGCCAGTCGTCCTCCTTTGGCGAGCGAGAGGTGGCGGCGGACAGTGTTGATTTTATCGATTGGTGCGCCGCAAGCCAGCAGGTCTCGGGTCAATGCTTGTTTTTCCTCAAGCGATACGCCTTCCGGCGGTTGAACGAATAGCGCCGAGCCGCCGCCCGAGATAAGACAAATCACCAGATCGTCCGGTGTCAGATTGGAAACCGTTTCGAGGATTTTCCGGGATGCTTCAACGCCTGCCTGATCGGGCACCGGATGAGAGGCCTCAAATACGTTAATCGTTTTGCAAGGGACGTTATGTCCATAACGGGTGATGACCAGCCCTTCAAGCGGCCCAACCCAGGCGTTCTCAACCACCTTCGCCATAGCCGCGGCTCCTTTGCCAAACCCCACAATAATCGTCCGGCCTTTAGGCGGCGATGGTAGGTGACTGGGTAGGCAGCGCGCCGGTTGAGCCGCTTCCAGGGCTGCTTTGAAGAGACTTGTGAGAAATGTCTCCGGTTTATCGGGGAAGTGGCTCGATGACATCGTTCCAACTCTGTTTTTCAATTATTTCTCGCAGTTCGTCGGCAAGCCGCTCGGCTTCATCGGCAGCCTTACGCCATTTGGCGATGCGTTTGTTGTCATCCATCTTGACGAAATCCTGACGGATTGGAATTTTTTTGTCGGGCAATCTGGCGATAAATTCAGGCGACGGGGTCAGGATGACCGTTTTAGATAGCCGGGAAGGAGACGTTTTCCGCCAGGGGAGATGCTTGTCGAGCCATCCCGGTTTGACCGTCGGAGCATAGTGAGGGTAGAGGACGATTCCGTCTATATCCTCGGCCAGTAGTGGCGAGCCGAACTGATAATCACTGACCCCGCCGTCGCGATAGACTCCGGGCTTGGCCCCTGCAATATCTTTTACCCCCTCGGTGACAATGGGGATGGCCCCACTGGCCAGGACTGCGGCAGCCATATTGTCTTCGGTCAGGTGGGCATTTTCCGTTTCAAGGCCATCATCCCAGTTGAAGGCGATTTGCGAGCGAGAATCGCTGAACAGAGCGCGGCGGAAGAATGGATTGAGGCCATTCCGTGAAACGGCGTTGGCAAAGAAGGCGGCTGCTGAAGGAGCGCCGAGGCCGAGCCTTCCTTCTCCTTTGGTGAGAGCCGTTGAGCGAACGGTCAAAATATGGGTTCGGACGGTGGGATTGGAGAGGATTTCCTGAGCGCCGTTTTCGCCAATGATTGCCGATACCATTTCGGCGCATTGCTCCCGGATTGTTCGGGGGGAAACCGAAAGATCGAAACGCGAGGTGATGTAGGTCTCCTCCAGTCGGGCTTGAGCCTTGACCGGGTCTGCCTGGGCTACGGCTGCAAACCGCCATGCGCCCGATGAAGCCCCGATGATATCTACCGGGATTTTGCGGTTTTTGAACCATTCGCCGAAAATCACTCTATCCATGCGGCCCAGCACTAGCCATTTAGGGCCGCCTGCCGCGCCGGGTACGATTTTCACAGCTTCTTTGTCGAGCCCGTCTCGTTTGATTGTCTTGATTGCCTCCGGCCCAGCCAGAATTCGCAAATTTCGTGTCATGCTGTGATGCCGGTCACTTTCGGTTAATTGATTGAGTGGTAAATTTGGTAGGTTTTGTAAGGTCCGGTCAACAAAATTAGAATAGATTTAACCGGCTTTCTGCAAGGACGAGGGATCAATTGAGACAGGCACCGATCACCGCTCTCAATGCGTTTGATGCCGATACGTCGTTCATGGACGTGCGCGGGATGAAGAGCCCGTTTGTCCATTTGAGCCGCAACGACTGGCTGCCGGAAGCCGACTATGCGCGTTTCGGTCCCGATCTGGTGATTTCCAACGATGCGGGCGAAAAGATCGTTCTCGTCGGCTACTTTGAAAATTCCGTCGATATGGCCGTCAAGGGGGCTAACGGCGTTATCATCCCTGCCCACATCGTCGATATCCTGGCCGGTCCCGAGGCTCCCATGCAATTCGCCCAAGCAGGAGGCGGCGCACTGGGTGAGCCTATTGGACAAATCGATACCCTAAGCGGAACGGTGACGGTGGTTCGGGCTTCTGGCGAAAAGGTGACGCTCAAGCAGGGCGATCCGGTCTACCAAGGCGATGAATTGGTAACCGGCGGCGATGGCGCGGTCGGTGTGACCTTCGCCGATGAAAGCACCATGTCGCTCGATGCCGACGGTCGCCTCGTACTCGATGAATTGGTCTACGATGCAGCTTCAGCCGAAGGTGGCGGCTCTATGATGCTGCTGCAAGGGGCGATGACCTTCGTTTCCGGGCAGATCGCCAAAACCAATCCTGACGCCATGAATATCAAGACCCCGGTCGCCACCATCGGTATTCGCGGCACGGCGGGTGGCGTGGTCGCCGGTGAGGGCGGCGAAACCTCCGTGGTGCTGCTCAGCGAAGCGGGACAAGACGGCGGAATCCAGACCGGTGAAATCACGGTCGCCACCTCGGGCGGCGTCGTTACGGTCAACGGCGGGTTCCAGGGCTTGAGCATTACCGACGGCACCCAGGCCCCGCCGACGCCTCAGACCATGTCGCTCAATGAAGTGGGGCGGGTGTTCGGCAACAGCATTGCCAATATGCCGAATTCGAACGCCCTCCCGCAAAGTGTCACCAGTGCGGTTGAAAAAGTCGTGGCTCGCGAACAGGCCGCGCAAAAGGCGCAAGAGGCGCAAGACAACGCCGAAGAGGCCCAACAGGCGGCGGATCAAGCCGCTCAGGAAGCCGCCAATGCACCGCCTGAAGAAAAAGCTGAAGCCGAGCAAAAAGCGGCTGAAGCTCAGGCGGAAGCCGAACGAGCTCAGGCAGAAGCCCAGGACGCAGAAACTGAACTGAATAATGCGACCCAAGAGGCCGACCAGGCGGTGAATGACGCTGCCAATACTCTAGGGGACGGAAATCTGGCGGGTGATACGAACCTCACGGCTGAGGTTGTCCCGCCCAGCGGACCACCAGCCGAACAGGACCAAGGCGCTGAAGATGCGAATAATGGAGAAGGCGGCGAACAAGAGGCTGGGCCCAATCAAGATGCCGCTGCTCCGGAAGGAGAGGGGGGTGAGCCAGAGGGACCCGGAGAGCAAGGACCTGCCGAGGGTGATGCCGGACAAGAAGGGGAACCCGTTGGTGATGGTCCCGAGGATGGCCCTGTTACCCAAGATCAACCTTTGCCACCTCCACCAACGGGAACGGTTGCCGGTGGCGGCCCCGGAGACACGAACATTCTTGGCGGTGGTGACGGAGACTTCTTAACTGAATCCGGATTGACGGGTGGCGATGGCCTCGACGGCGGTGGCGATGGTGATTTGATTAACAATCCGCCCCCACCGACGACAGATACGACAACCGTTGACACACCTCCTCCGCCGCCGCCCAATAAGCCGCCGATCGTGGCGAATGCGATTGCCAATCAAACGGGAGAAGAGGGAACAGCATTTAACCTCACCCTGCCGTTGGATGCCTTTGGTGATCCGGATGGGGATAAACTGACCTATAGCGCGACATTCGCCGATGGTTCTTCCCTCGATACTCAGGGGATAACATTTGATCCGACGACACGGACCTTCTCGGGAACGCCTGCTAATGGATCTGCGGGAACGCATAGCATTAAGGTCACGGTTACTGACGGTCGTGGTGGCTCTGTGTCGGATACTTTCGATTTCACCATCTCAGAAAATTATGCCGAGACACAGGTCAATACGGAGACGGTGGGTGACCAAACTACGGCGACTGTTGCAGCCTTGAGTGATGGCGGTTGGGTTGTGACATGGCAATCCATTGGTCATGACAATGCCGATTTGGGATGGGGCGTTTATGCTCAGATGTATAACGCCGACGGTTCGGAAAGAGGTTCGGAATTTCTTGTCAATACTACGACGGCAGGGGCGCAATGGGTGCCTGAGGCTGTCGGGTTGACGGATGGTGACTTCCTTATTGCCTGGACTGGTTACAGCCAACCTGGCGATGTTTATTCCGGTATCTATGCTCAACGATACAGCGCCGATGGTACGCCCGATGCCGGTGGCGAAATGCACCTCAATACGTCGACGACTGGAGATGAGGCCGATGTGCAGTTGTTGCCGCTCGCCGGAGGGGGCTACGCGGCAGTGATTCGCCACGAGGGCGCGAGCAGCGTCAATTATTCAGACGTTTACCTCCAAATTTTCGATGGTTCGGATACCGAAATCCTTTCTGAAACTTTGGTCAATACCTATACGAACCAACACCAGTCATTTGCAGATGTCGTGGGCACGAGTGATGGGAAACTCTTCACTGTCTGGTCGTCGATGACCCAGGATACCGGTTCCAGCACCGGGATTTACGGCAAGATTTATGACCCGAGTGGACCGTCCTGGGGCAGTGAGTTCCAGATCAACGATGCGTCGTCTCAAGACCAGCAGTATCCATCAGCCGCGGCTCTCTCTAATGGCAATGTCGCCGTGGTCTGGACCGACTGGGATACAAATAGTCTCGGAATCAATGGAAAGATTTTCGATAGCAGTGGCGCTGAGGTTGTTGGGCAATTCAGCGTCAACTCGACAATGAGCATCGTGCAAGGCTATCCCAGCGTGACGGCCTTGAGTGGTGGCAATTTCGCTGTCGTTTGGGAAGGTCAGGGCGACGACAGTGGCTCGACGACCGAATATGGAATTTTCGGACAGATTTTCAATTCATCGGGCGGCAAGGTCGGTTCGGAGTTTGTCGTCAATACAACAACGGCGGGCGAACAGCTTGACCCGCAGGTTGCTACCCTTGCAGATGGCGATTTCCTCGTCACATGGGAGTCGGATGGTCAAGATGGCGATGGACTGGGCATCTACATGCAACGGTTCAATGCTGACGGCACGACCAATGGAACTGCAATTACGGTCAATGACGCTCCGACTCTTTATGGCGACTACGCAACACCGAGCTTTGGTGCCGGTCAATCCATCGGGGCCGCGGAAAACTACCATTACGTGGAAACGGGAGATTTCAACAACGATGGCAATCTTGATCTGGCGTTGGCAGGCGGTACTGCGTCAGATGTAACGATTCGTCTGGGGGACGGGGCTGGAGGCTTCGGTGCAGAGTACACAGTGGTTTCGGGGGCTTATGGGCGCTTGCGTGTCGCCGATCTCAATGGCGACAATTATGACGATATCGTCACCGGGGCTGGCGATGTTTATCTGAACAATCAGGATAATTCCTTTACCTCGAGTTTCACTTTCGGGGCGATCAACCGGCAAACGTCTCTAGGTGATGCAGATGGTGATGGTGACTTAGATTTATTGGTTCTCAATCAATCGACCGCGCCGAAGCTTTATCTCAACGACGGTTCTGGCGGCTTTACCCTTGGCCAAACCTTCACGCAGCAACAAGCTTTCTTCAACGACACTGCATCGGCCTTTGCCGACTTCGATGGTGATGGTGACAAAGATATTGTTATCGGTGGTTGGGGACAGGATGCCGAGGTTTGGGAGAATGACGGCACCGGGACTTACACCTTTAATGGGTATCTGAATAACAAGTATGATTCGGGTGGCGGAACCGATACCGGAACCGGCTCAACACTCGATATTGAAACCGGTGATTTTGATGGCGATGGAGATATCGATCTCTATCTGAACAATCGCTATAGCCAGTCCTATGTCTTTAAGAATGATGGCGATGGAAACCTGACATTTACCAAAGATGCGGGTTACGGCGGCACAGATGCTGGTCCTCTGGCCGGAACCAACGGACGTGAAAACTCCGCCATTGGTGATCTGGACAGTGATGGTGATTTGGATATTGTCTCCGCTCATTGGGATGGAGCCGATGAGTACCTGATCAATGATGGGACGGGTACTTTCACCAATATCAACTCGACCAACGCCATCACCACCTATACCAACGATACATACCAGTCGGCCATTGGCGATTTTAACGGCGATGGCCTGGATGATGTTTTCAAGGCGGGCTACACCGCCGATCATAGTGAGGTCATTCTCAATACGTCGAATGAGGTGGATTATTGTTACCTCACCGATGTGGCGGTGAGTCCATTTTCGTCTATGGATATTGCCGATGGGGACTCAACCAATATCGCCTCGGCCAACCTGACCATTACCGGCTTTGCCGCAGGCGATGTTCTGTCGGTTGGCACACCGGGTAGCCTGTCAGTCAACTACAATACGTCGACAGGGGTCATGAATATTACCGGCGTCGATACCATTGCCAATTACCAGACCGCCATTCAGAGCATCACCTTTACCAGTGCTACCGATGCTACCGAAAGCCGAACCATCAGCTTGACGGTTAGCGATGAAAGCGGCGGCACTTCCGACCCGCTTACCGCCAAGGTCAATCTCGTCAATACGGATCCCATTGTGGTTGATCTCGATGGTGACGGTATAGAGACCGTATCGGCCTCTGAGGGTGTGACATTCGATATCGACGGTGATGGCGTCAAAGAGCAAACAGGCTGGGTTGCGCCCGACGATGGTTTGTTGGCCGCCGACCTCAACGGTAACGGTTCAATTGATAACGTCGATGAGCTTATGTCGCCGTCGTTCAACTACGAGAATGTAAATCCGGGTGATCTGACCTCTTCAGCAGACGTTCTTGCGCTTTATGACGAAAATAAAGACGGCATGATTTCTTCTGAGGATGAAATCTACGACAAACTGGTTATTTGGCAGGATGTCAACAGCAATGGCATCTCGGAAGCCGGAGAATTGACCAGTCTTCAGGACGCCGGTATAGAAAGCCTCAATCTGTCCTATACCAAAGCGGGGCAGAGCCAAGATGGCAATACACTCACCAAATTGGGTGAAACCTTTAATGCCGATGGCAGCTCTGGACAATGGGGTGAGGTCGTGTTTGGCAATGCCGATTCCTACACGGTTGCGCCAAGCCAGGACGAGGAAAACGGTATTACCGTGGCTGCCGAATAATCAATTATTCGACGATTAATGGAATGGGCCGGAAGTCTTTTTCCTCTTCCGCGACGGCATAGGCTTTGGGCGTTCCCGCCTTGCCCTTTTCAACGGCAATAATCAGCCAGATCAACTGTTTATCGAGCGCCATTTTTTTATCGCGCTCCGAAGGAATGGGGCTGCCGTCGGGATGTGAGTGAAAGTGCCCGACAATCCGCTCGTCAGTCCCTTCTAGCTCTCGCATCAGATCGAACTGAAATTTGGGATCGACCTCGAAGCGGGTGGCCGCGTCTTGGCTGGTGACGTTGGGCGCTATAGCCACACGGGTAACGGTAACTTGTTTTTTTCCACCGATCCCGACCAGTAGGCCGCATCCCTCGTTGGGATAGACCTCTTCCAGGTGTCGGGTTATTTGTCCCAGTTGTTGATGGGTGAGGCGGATCACCTTACTTGAGCGGCTCCAGATTGAGGCGTCCGACGACGGCGCCACCGTTCATGTCGACGATAGTCAGGCTATCTGAGCCATCGGAGCCTTTTAGGTGGAGAATCAGATAAGAGCCGTTGGGGGTGACGCCTTCCAGTGTCTCGCCCGGTGCGAGGGGGACCGATTTGGTGCCAAAAGATTTAATCGGTGTTTGCCGGGCCGCAGAGGCGATAGGCGCGGCTGGAGTAGCGGGTGCTGTCGCTGTCGGCGCCCCGGAATCCTTAAAGAATTTGAACCCAGGGTCGGTGGCTTTTTTATACAGCCCGTATCCGAGAATCCCCATGCCAATGACGATCAGCAATCCCATGCCGATCACTAAACCCTTGAGCGCCTGCATCGTTTCGGTCCAGTCTCCGATGGATGAATGAATTAGACAACATGACCGGGGAAGATCCGGTCGGTCAAACCCTTACGGCGGAGGTTCCCGAAGAAGCGTCCGGCGAACGGCTCGACCGATATTTGGCCACGGCGTTTCCCGAGCATTCCCGGTCGCGCCTTAAAAGCCTGATCCAAAATGGCCACGTCGCTAACGAAGGCGGGACCATAACCGACCCGTCTTACCGGGTCAAACCACAGGAGACTCTCCGTCTGGAAATTCCAGAAAGCACTCCTGCCCAACCGCAGCCCGAAAACATTCCACTCGAGGTCGTCTACGAGGATGAATACCTTTTAGTGATCGACAAGCCTTCGGGAATGGTGGTGCATCCTGCGCCGGGCAGTGAAACCGGCACTCTGGTCAATGCGCTGCTTTATCATTGTGGCGACAGTCTTTCGGGAATCGGTGGGGTGCGCCGTCCGGGAATCGTTCATCGGCTCGACAAGGATACCAGCGGGCTAATGGTTGTCGCTAAGACTGACGCGGCACATAAAGGTTTGGCCAAACAGTTTGAGGATCATAGCCTTGAACGGGCCTATCAGGCCTTGGTGTGGGGGATGCCGAACCCCAGGGAAGGCGAGGTTGAGGGAAATATTGGCCGGAGCCCTTATGATCGAAAGAAGATGGCGGTTGTCAATCGTGGCGGCAAATATGCGCTGACCCGCTATAGAGTGATCCAGCCTTTAAGCACTTTCGCCGCTTTGGTTGAGTGCCGACTTGCGACAGGGCGCACTCACCAAATAAGGGTGCATATGTCGAGTATCGGAAACCCAGTCATTGGAGACCCCATTTACGGGAAGGGCGACCATCGATGGCTGAAAAAGGCTGATGAAGAGGTGAATTTAGCTGTGAAAAACCTCCAAGGTCAGGCTCTTCACGCATATTTGATCGGGTTTATGCATCCGATTTTAGGGAAAACCCTCCGTTTTAATGGGTGCTTACCAAGCGAAATCAATAGATTAATCGAAAAAATCAAAAAATTCTAAAATCCCACTATACTTGACTGGACAGCTAGGTTATTTTGTCTATCATTGATCTTGGTCAAGGGTTCGGTGCGCTGCTGGTTAGATGGAGCGCTGAAAGAAACCCAGTTTGGCTCATTTGAGAATAATGGGAGAAACAGAATGTCTGCACTTACAACGAGTATTTCGGTCTCGCCGGAAAGCAACCTGTCCCGTTATCTGCAGGAAATCCGTAAGTTCCCCATGTTAACGGTAGAGAAGGAATTTGAGCTTTCCCAGCGTTTTCACGACAAAGAAGATCTGGGCGCTGCCCACCAATTGGTGAACAGCCATTTGCGTCTTGTCGCTAAAATCGCCATGGGGTACCGCGGTTATGGGCTTCCTGTCGGTGAGCTGATTTCGGAAGGCAATGTCGGCATGATGCAGGCGGTCCGGCGTTTTGACCACCATCGTGGATTCCGTCTCGCCACCTATGCCATGTGGTGGATCAGGGCGGCGATTCAGGAATACATCCTGCACTCTTGGTCGCTGGTCAAAATGGGCACCACGGCTTCACAGAAAAAGTTGTTTTTCAACCTGCGTAAGCTGAAAGGCCAGATGCAGGCGATTGATGAGGGGGATATTTCCCCTGAAACGGTGACGGCAATTTCTGACCGTCTGGATGTTTCCGAGGCCGATGTGATCAGCATGAATGCCCGGATGGCCAGCCAGGATCATTCGCTCAATGCGCCCATGCGCATTGATGGCGAAGGCGAGTGGCAGGATTGGTTGGTCGACGACCGGGAAAGTCAGGAAGAAGAACTGGGCAAACGGCAGGAACTTGATGTGCGCCGTCAAATGTTGGCCGAGGCCATGACCCATCTCAATGAACGGGAAAGCCATATTTTAACCGAACGCCGCTTGAAAGAAAGCCCGACCACGCTTGAAGATTTGAGCCAAGTTTACGGGATTTCCCGTGAGCGAGTTCGCCAAATCGAGGTGCGTGCTTTTGAAAAATTGCAAAAGGCAGTTAAGAATGCCGCCATGGGACAACGGATTGAAACTGTTAACAAGCGGGAACGGCACGTCGCTTAGTCAGTTTTCTTAAGATTAGTGTGAATGAATGGCCGGAGCGGAAGCTTCGGCCATTTTTATTTAAGACAGATCCAATTCTTCGACGGCGCCCCCGCCAATACCGCTGCTTTCCCCTGCGTCGAAACGTTCAAGTGCCGTTTTTTGATCAGTCGTTTGTTCTATGTCAGGCATTGCCGGTTCATCGTCGCTGACTTCATTGCCCCATTCTTCAAGCAGTTTCTTTTGTTTTGCCTTCAAGGAGGCAATCTGCTGCTTGTTGACCACAGCGTAGAAGCTCCCAACGATCGGTGGAAGAGAAGAAAACAGCGCCCAACCAAAAGCAGCGCCGCTATACATGATGGCGATGGCGAACACATCGGACATTTTCTGGAGGACGTAGTCCATGGTGTTGTAGCCCATCCAGAGTTCAAGCAGATAGGGGAAGATACCTGCGATGTTCAAGGAGCCAACAGAAAAGGTCGCTGAGTGTTGGTAGCTGCGGTCGATTAAAAATGCGACCATTGTCGGAAGAAGGCCGAAAACCAACAGAATAACGGTTGGCAGGGAAACCAGCATGAACAGAATGATCAATAGGAGAACAAGGATTTGACTCCAGGTAAATCGCCGTTTTGCAAAGCGTGAAAGGGGGGTGGGTTGCTTAGCCATGCGCCGGTCACACCTTAGTTAGAAGGTAGGTGCCGGTAATGACCAGCAGTGAAATAACAATAGATGTTATGGCAGCGCTTTGCTGGCCCATATGGGCTGCTTTTTCTCCTTGAATTTCAGTGCTTTGAAGCTCTTCAATCTCTTTTCTGGCGGCGGAGTATTCCGACATGGCTGTTTGGAAGTCTCTTTCATCGACTTTCCGGCGTTCTGGGTTGTCCAAGAGGTTGTAAAGTTCCGGCAAGCTTCCCCGGCGGACGACACGGGGAATTTCGGCTTCAATTTCCTTGCGTGTGGTACGACTATGGTAGACGTCCAGGGCTGGGCCTAACAGCCCCCCAATCCAGGCTGACAAATTGGTCAGCGGATCCGTCCGGAAACGCCATTGAACGATCGCCAATAGGCTGAGCATGCCCAGTGTCGAGATTTCAGGTTCGGGCGATGAGTAGGCGGTCAGGTGCGATTCTACGTCATGCCCAAAACGTGCAGCGATAAACGCGCAGATATGCCGATCAATGGGGAATTTGCTTTGGTCTGCGGTTTTTGCAGCCATATCGAGCGAAGGCAAAAGGGTGTCGATTGTGACTACATGGTAGTTGGCAATCATTGAGCTTAAGCATTGCAGGCCGGGAACGAGGGTGTAAAGGCATCGTTCAATCCCGTATCCAGGCTCGGTGAAGCTGAGGAAAGATTTGAGCTGGGAAAACTGTTTTCGCTCGCCGGAGAAGGCGGCCATAATCGTGCCCTGAGCCTCAAACCAATGCTGAACCACGTCATGACGGATAATTTCTATGGGAATCGTGGCTTTTCCGTCTTTCAGGTATTCATAGGCTAATGCGGGTCCGAAGCCTTCGGGCATAAAGTTGAAGCCCCGGTATCGTATTGGCGCTTCCGGATCGAGAATCATGCAGACCTTGGCGACTAATATTTCTTCGGAAACAACGGGGTCGCCGCTAAACAGGGATTGCATTTGAGCCGCTTCGCGAACGGCCTGGGCGGTGTCGCCGTCCTCTAAGCCGCGTTGAAGCCAGGTTTCAAGGCTTCCATCTTTTATTCTTTTTGCCGCGTCTTTGGTGTTTTTGATCATGGCCATGGCTAACGGCCTGAGCGATTTGTACTCGTTGCCGCCAATCCTAAAGCCGCGCTCGGCCGATGGGGCTGCCTGTTTTTGCTGCGGCGTCATGCGCCGCCCATCAACCCAAAGCTCTAGCTCTTCAAAGGTCCATCGCTGGGTTGGGTCGTCCGATAACAGGCCGCGTAAGGGTTCCAGCAGATTGATGGCGATTTTTTCCTCACCCGCAATGGTCATATAAGAGCCATGGCGGATTTTGGATGCGAGGATTTCTTCTTCGGTTTTATGGCCGATGGGATCGTGATCGGAGAGCAAATAGACCAGGGTGACGCCGATGGCGTACATATCCGTCGCCACCTGTCCCCGTCCGCGACCGGCGGGAATACACATGGCCTGCTCAATAGGCTCGAAAACGAAAGGTTGGTTAAATCCTGGCGGGCTGGCCAGGCAGTCGCCGATAACCCAGTCGGTCCGCGCTTCGTCCAGATAAAAAATATTGTCGGGCCGTATATTCCTGTGAGGAATTCCGCGGGTCGAAAAGTCACGGGCAAAAGCCGTAAAGGGTTCGATAAAATCCTTAGTGACGTCGTGCGGGCTGATTTTTCTGCCTTCACCCGCAAGAACCTCGCTGAGCCGTCCTCCGAGCGGACGGTCATAGATCAACACTGTGACGTGATGGCCTGCGGGAGGCCAGAAAACACTGCCCCATTCCCGTAACGTGAGCATGTGGGAAAACGAGTTGTTGCGCAGTGCATTGAAAATATCCGTGCGCGGCAGGGAATCCGGGCTGCAGACCAACGCAAAGTAGGGGTCGTTGGGCATTTTAATGCTTTCGGCGCTAAATGCCTTGGCGCCGGGAGAATCCAGTTCGGGAAGCGGGATCGTTGGGTAAATTTTATAAGCGTTCCGCAACAGAACAGGGCCGCCGGTGGCCGCGCCGACCGACGGTTGCGCTACTGTCGCGTTAGGATCGTCCGCCATGGATTGCCCCAATAAAAAGTCACATCCTTCACCAAGCTATCACGATAAGGCCACAGGGTTGAAAAACAACTAACGCCCGCCAATCGATAATTAGCGGGCGTTAGGATCGGATCGTTTTCATCGTGGAGTGGTATCAGTCCTCGAAGGGATCGTGGACTAAGATTGTGTCTTCCCTTTCTGGGCTGGTTGACAGCAGAGCGATAGGAGCTTCGATCAACTCCTCGATGCGGCGGATGTACTTGATCGCCTGTGCCGGGAGATCGGCCCAGGAACGTGCGCCTTCCGTACTGTCCTGCCAGCCTTCGATGGTTTCGTAGACCGGTTCGGCCTTGGCTTGTTTGATTTGGCAGCCCGGCAGATGATCGACTTTTTTGCCGTCGATCATATAGCCGGTGCAAACCTTCAACTCATCGAAACCGTCCAGAACGTCGAGCTTGGTCAGGGCGATACCGGTAATGCCGCCCACCTTGACCGCTTGTCGCACCAGGGCAGCGTCGAACCAGCCGCAGCGCCGCGCCCGACCCGTGGTCGTGCCGAACTCATGGCCACGTTCTCCCAAACGCTGGCCGTCTTGATCGTCCAGTTCTGTAGGGAAGGGGCCTGCGCCGACCCGCGTCGTATAGGCTTTGGTGATGCCGAGAACATAGTCGATGGCTCCCGGCCCTTGCCCAGAACCGACGGCGGCTTGTCCGGCAACCACGTTGGATGAGGTGACGAAAGGATAGGTTCCGTGGTCGATGTCGAGCATGGTGCCTTGGGCGCCTTCATAAAGAATGCGCCGTCCGGCCCGGCGGGCCTCATCGAGACGTTTCCAAACGGTGTCGGAATAGGGCAACAGCTTGGGGGCTAGGTCCATCAGGGAATCGATGATCGGCTGACGTTCGAGTTCGTCAAAGCCCCAGCCGCGAAGCAATGCGTTATGATGGAAGAGAAGCCGGTCAACCTTTCCTTCAATGACGCTCGGTTCTGCAAGATCGCCGACCCGAATGGCGCGGCGCGCCACTTTATCTTCGTAGGCCGGGCCGATGCCGCGGCCCGTAGTGCCGATTTTCGCCTTACCCAATGCTTCCTCACGCGCCATGTCCAGGTTGGCGTGGAGAGGTAGGATCAGAGGTGCATTATCGGCAACTTTCAGATTGTCGGGCGTCAGGTCGATGCCCTGCTGACGTAAAGCGTCGATTTCCTTGAGCAGGTTCCACGGATCGAGAACGACACCGTTACCAATAATAGACAACGTGCCGGGGCGAACAACACCTGAAGGCAGCATGTGCAATTTATAGGTTACGCCGTCAATGACGAGCGTATGCCCTGCATTGTGGCCTCCTTGAAAGCGCACGACCACATTGGCTCGGCGGGAAAGCCAATCGACGATTTTGCCTTTGCCTTCATCCCCCCACTGAGAACCGATTACCGCTACATTGGCCATGTTCCTAAGCTCCCTCCTTTAAGAACCTAAAGGGCGGGGCGACCCGTCCTTGAATATATGCGTGCATTTTTGATCGCGTGCGTTGGCCTCTTCCCCGTCGGCGCTCAATGCCGCAACGGTGACCCACCCGTCATTCCGCAGAGCCCTGGCGGCATCGACGGACGTTCCCAAAGGCAGGAAAATACGATCAGATTGCTGTGGGGCGGGTAAAGCCCTGAGAATGGAATCGGTGAAGAGCGAAACACCAGTGGCCGGTTCGTTACCGTCCGCTCCGGCCCTATAACGCCCCCCGCGCCCCAGTTCACCCCGCACGCCGAGCGCAAAAAAGGTAAATGTGACGCCTGTGTGATACTCATACCCCCGCCGTTCGACCGGATCAACGGTAATGCTTAAGTTGGGCGCGGCCTGCCTGATGATATCGATGACCGCCAGAAGAGAATCGATTTCGGCGCGAGCTTTTTGAGAAACCGCGAGCTTTCGAAGGGGGGCAATCGCGTGATCGGCTGAGCCGCAAGCTTCGATCAGTTGAGCGAGAACGGGGGCGACATTCCCGCCGACGGCTGCCACCTCAGCAACATCCTTGCGTTCAAGCGCAAGGTCGAGCCGTGATTCATCTCCGGTTGAAAGGGAGATCCCTTCCTTGATGGCCATGACCAGGGTCGGCAGGCCGAGATCAATGGAAAGTCCTTCAACCCCAAGATCCGTTAGAGCCTCGGCGGCCATTAGAATAACCTCAGCATCGCCTTCTGCGGACTGTGCTCCAATCAATTCGGCGCCGACCTGCCCATATTGGCGTTCGGGTCGTAGTTGAGAGCCTTTGACCCGCAAAACCTGCCCGGCGTAGCTCAACCGCAGAGGGCGGGGAAGATTGGCCAGCCGTGTGGTGGCGATCCGTCCTACCTGTACGGTTAGATCCGGGCGCAGCCCCATCATTTGATGAGACACGGGGTCCATCAAGCGGAATGTTTGTTTGGCCGTTGCCGCGCCGCTACCTGAAAGGAGGCTGTCCTCAAATTCAATCAGAGGCGGTTTGACCCGGTCATAGCCGTTGGAGGTGAAGACGGAGACGGTTTTCTCGACCACGGCGGCTTCAAAAGCCGCGTCGGGAGACAACACGTCCCGCAGACCTGCGGGCAACAATGCTTTTTTCGATTTGTCGCTCATCTTACCGTATTGGAATATTGAACTGCGTTGAACCTAGGGGGTGTAGCCGGAAAACCGGCCAACGGCAAACGGAAAAAAAACGATAGGGACATGTTTTTATCGCCGAAAACAGTTACTTCCGGCCTTGAAAGTCATCAGGCTTGAAACGGAGGGAGCGCCACATGCCGCTGCGGGTTTTTTTTGCGGCGTATTGTGATCGGGCATAACGATCCGCCTCATCCGGTATAATCATCGCCCAACCGCTGAGCACCATTTGTTCGTTAATGTCCATCCCCATAAGGTAACAAACGACCAGCGGTCGGCCTTCCTTGTCAACGGCTCGGCCCTGTTTTTCGCATTCCACGGGTCGACTTTGAAGGAGCATGTCTAGGGTGCGCCGCGCCGTTTTGCCGCATGGAAACTCCTTGCCTTTAGTGCTCAGGCATTTTTCGTGGGGTAAGGGAGCGTTCAACGACCATAACGCTACTTCCGTTTCTCCGAATTTCAACGTATTGCCGTCGATTACCCTCGGCGTGCCTTTAAAGTCGGCTGCGTGAGCCGAAGAGAGTGCGGCGAGAAGGAAAAGGCAAAAGCCAATGATAGAGCGCATGAAGAAACCGCTTTATGAAGGAATGTTAAGATAGCTAAGTCATCGCCGGTTAACGTTCCAACCGCCATGATTCCGGTCAATTATCAGGCGACCAACAGACCGGTGAGGCCGTGAAGGGTGACATAATAAACGGTATCAATTTTCTCAATCATCACGTATGAGTCCGGACAGTGATTATTGAGGAAGCAGGACGCTGAAAATGGCGGATGGAAATAGCCCCAACGATCTAAAAAAGCTTCATAAAGAGCTGAAAGGAATCGATCAGATCGGCCAGGCGGCTCAGGAGAGCGGGCAGCTTGTTACCAAGTACGGTATCGTTCTGGTGTTTATGGCTATTGTGCTGGTGGTTTCGTTTTACCAGGGCGGCGATGGAGACAACGGCATCTATATCATTGTTGCCGGTTTGCTAGGGGCCTATATGGCGCTCAATATTGGCGCAAATGATGTGGCCAACAATATTGGTCCGGCCGTTGGTTCCCGTGCCTTAACGATGATCGGCGCATTGATCATCGCCGCAATTTTCGAGGCGGCCGGTGCGATTTTTGCCGGTGGTGATGTGGTAAAGACCATCTCTAAAGGCATCATCGCTCCCGAACTGATGCCCGATACCCAAACATTTATCCTATCCATGACATCGGCTCTTCTCGCTGCTGCTGTCTGGGTCAATCTCGCCACTGTTATCGGTGCACCGGTTTCAACCACTCATGCCGTGGTCGGAGGTGTCATGGGGGGCGGGATCGTCGCTACCGGGATCAATGCGGTCAACTGGGCGACCATGGGTAAAATTGCCGCCAGTTGGATTATTTCCCCGGTTCTCGGCGGCGTCATCGCCGCACTTTTTTTGGCTCTTATAAAGCACCAGATTATCTTTAAGAATGACCGGGTAAGCGCCGCCAAACGGTGGGTTCCTATATTGGTCAGTATCATGGTTTCGGTGTTTGCCATGTATCTGATGAAGAAGGGGCTGAAGAAAATTTGGAAGCCCGACTGGTGGGTTATTGCGATTACCGGAGCGGCTTTGTTCGCCGCTTCGATTGCCGTCATTCGGCCAGTAGTGGCGCGCGCCGCCGAGGGGATTGAGAACCGGCGCAAGGCGGTGAGTGAGCTGTTTACCCTGCCGTTGATTGTTTCCGCCGCTATGTTGAGTTTCGCTCACGGCGCCAATGATGTGGCCAATGCTATCGGCCCCCTGGCGGCCATCGTTGGGGCGGCCAATACCGGCGAAATCGTCACCATGGTTCATGTGCCTCTTTGGGTTATGGGGATCGGTGCTGCGGGTATTTCGGCCGGGCTGATGCTGTTTGGCCCTAAGTTGGTTCGAATGGTCGGTGAAAAAATCACCAAGCTCGACCGGATGCGGGCATTTTGCGTCGCTTTATCGGCTGCCATTACAGTGCTTGTCGCTTCGGCCTTGGGTTTGCCGGTTAGTTCTACCCATATTGCCGTTGGGGCTGTTTTCGGCGTTGGTTTTTACCGGGAGTTCTTAGCCAATAAGCAGCGCATGAAAAAGGAAGCCGAGCGTGAGGCCCTATTCGTTGAGAGCATTGTTTTACAAAGCCATGGTTCGTTAGAAACTAACGAGCCATCACCGAAGGAAATCAGGAAGGCCGAAAAAGCAAAACGCCGCAAACTAGTGCGGCGTCAGCATTTAATGACGATCATCTCGGCTTGGCTGATCACCGTTCCTCTTGCGGCTTTGTTGGCGGCAGCTTTCTTCCTCGCGTTAAACGGTTTCCTTGGTAAGGGTAGCCCGCTTATTTGATGCTAAAGGCTTCTTTGCGAACTGTTTTTCCGACGGCCTTGGCGATGAAGGGAACCATGCTGCGTGCGAGTGAATGACTGTCGGCAGCTGACACTTCGGTGACTGCCCAGCCTTGCCAGACGCGGCGTTTAGCTTCTCTGTCATCAAGGGTGACGTCGAGGCGATATTTGGATTTTGTGCCCTCGCCCTGATGCTGGTCACCCTCGTTGATCAGGCCTCCCCGGCTTGAGTTGAAAAGGTTGAGCTTGGCCATTGCGTCGTCGCCGCCGTTCCAGGAGCCTTGATTGGTGAGCTCAACGACGGAGCGCCGGTCTTGACCGCCCCAACTTCCCAGTTCTCCACGGGTTTCGAAGGTCAGGACAAGAGGTGAATTATCCGAAACGGAAAACCCGGCGTTGCGCAGAGCTTTTTCGAAGTCCTGCTTGATGACCAAGTTTTCATCTGAGTTGTCGAGCGGGCTCACGGTGATGGTTGCCCCGGCTTGAATGTCCTTAAATGCAACGGCGTTAACCTGACCGTCTCCGGCTAAAGCAGAAGAAAGAGCGGTTGTGGCTAAAAACAATGCGGTGGTCAGCGTCCGGGTCAGCTTGCCCATTCTTTTAAGGCCTCATTTTGATTGTACGGATTAAGGGATAGACTTTGCCAAAGAAAATCCCATTCTTTGACCGTAATCATGGAACCTGAGTGGACTCCTGTCAACAAATGCCCAAAGATACCAACAGGATAAATCTTCTTATCCGACTGCCGCGCCAATGAGCGCAAATTCCGGACGCTGTTTATGGACAATGCTCAATTCATTGAAATCGCCACACTTATTTCGGCGTTTTCGTTTGGTTTTTTAAGCTCCGTTCATTGCGTCGGAATGTGCGGAGGGATTGCAGGTGCTTTGTCGCTGAGTATTCCGGGGGGGCGACGAGCCAGCAGGTGGCTGCAGGTTTTTTACAGTGCTTGCTATAATTTCGGTCGTATCTTCAGTTACGGTGTCGCGGGAACCATTGCCGCTGGGGTTAGTTTTGAAACGATCACGTTTTTCAGCCCCGACGTAGGACTGATTTTTCTAAGAATTCTTTCTGCTGTTATTCTTGTATTTATGGGGTTTTACCTAGCTGGGTGGTTTCCTTCATTTGCAACATTGGAGCACGTCGGCATTCCTTTGTGGCGGCGGCTTGAGCCCTTGGGGAGGAGGTTCATGCCCTTGAAATCTCCCCTTTATGCATTCGCTTATGGTGCGATCTGGGGGTGGTTGCCTTGCGGCCTCGTCTATTCGGTGTTGCTTTATTCCGCATCATCGGGGAGCGCCCTGCAGGGAGGATTGACCATGATCATGTTCGGGGTTGGGACACTTCCGGCAGTCTTCGGTATCTCGATGGCTTCGCAATGGTTCCTTGCCATGCGCCGCAAGGACGCGGTAAGAAAAGTTGTCGGGCTGACGGTTGTTGTTTTGGGAATCGCCAGTCTTGTTTATACTGGCGGCCTATTTGGAGAGGACTGCGCCGTTTGTGGCGTTGATAAATAGATAAATGGGAACTTTGATCGGCACATCACCTGAGTTGGGAGCCGTCCTGCGAACAGCGCAGGTGGCGGCCGCTGCCGATGTGGCTGTGCTGATTCTTGGAGAGCGCGGCACCGGCAAGGAGATGCTAGCCAGGACGATCCATCAGGATAGCTTCCGCTCCGAAAAGCCCATGGCGGTCGTCAATTGTGCGGCTTTACCAGAAAATCTCTCCGAATATGAACTCTTCGGTCAGGCTGATGGAGGAACGTTGTTCCTCGACGGTGTTGATGAACTGCCCCATTCCTGGCAAGGGCGCTTGCTTCGTTTCATGGAAACGGGGGAAAGCCTTAATGAAGAGGGGAGCGCTCTTACTCAAATTGACGCCCGGGTTATCGTAGCAAGCAGCAAGGACTTGGCTTCATTGGCTGCCGAAGGGCAGTTCCGTGAAGATTTGTTTGACCGTTTGAACGTTGTTCCCTTGGAGATGCCGCCATTGCGCGAGCGCACCGGCGATATTTCCGTATTGCTTAAGGGGGTGACGAAAGAATTGTCGGAACGACATGGGGTCGAAGCGCCATGGTTTTCAAAAGAGGCGATCAAGCGCCTTGAGGGTTATGGCTGGCCGGGCAACGTTCGTGAGTTGCGCAATCTTTGTGAACGCCTTGTTATCCTTTGCGCAAATCAGGAAGTGACCGCCGATTCCCTGCCCCGTGAAATTCTCAATGGTTCTTCGGAAGCCGATGAGAGGGGCCTTTGGGGCTTCAAATTCCCTGAGGGGGGATTGGTGCTTGAGGAACTCGAAGTTTCGCTGATCAATATGGCTTTGGCGCGCACGGATAACAATCGGACCCATGCGGCGGCTCTATTGGGTATTTCCCGCGATGCGCTACTCTACAGAATGAAGAAACACGCACTTCGTTAGTGCCTGTAATATTCTGGCAAAAAAGAAGCGGAGAGCCGGGGAGGCCTCCGCTTTGATTTTGTGGGGATTATAAAGAGGCGGCACTGGTGGGGACGGTCGCCTCTCTGATTTTTTTTATTAGTGTTTCATGTGGCCTTTCATAGCGCCCATGGCGCCGGCCTTTTGGACCTTGACGTGAGTCTTGATTTCACCGGCCTTCTCGAAAACCAGGGTCAGCGGGAACATGTCGCCTTCTTTAAGCTGTTTGGTCAGGCCCATGAACATGACATGGTCACCACCCGGCTTGAGCATGGCCATGCCGTTAGCGGGAACAGCAATGCTTTCGACTTGACGCATTTTCATCACGTCGCCGTCCTTGATATGGGTGTGCAGTTCAACTTTTTTGGATATATCAGCCTTGGCTCCAACCAGTTTGTCTGCAGAGCCGGTATTCTTGACGGTCAGAAAGGCTGCACCGGCGCGGGCCATTTTGGCCGAAGCGCGGGCCCAGGCGTCCTCGACGGAAATATCTCCGGCAAAGGCGGGAGCCGTCAGCCCCATCATCAAGACGGCTGCAGTGGCTGCGATGATCTTTTTCATAAAAGTGTCTCCTTCAAACGCAAAACTTCTAAGATCGTGAATCGATAAATTTCTCTAGTGCCGCCGCCATATCTTCCGGTGACGTGCCGTAGGAGAAGGTTGTTTCAAATTGGCCGTCGGGGCCCATCAGATAGGTTGTAGCCGAATGATCGACCGCGTAATCGTCGTCTCCCTCGGTTCCCTCAGCGCGGGCATAATAGGCGCGAAAACTTTTCGCCAATTGGGCGATTTCATCTTCGGTTCCAGTTAGGCCGACGATACTCGGATGAAATTGGACAACATAGTTAGCCATGACTTCCGGTGTATCCCGTGGCGGATCGACGCTAATGAAAAGCGGCTGAACTTGTTTCGCTTTTTCGGGGCCCAATAGTTCCATGGCTTCGGCAATGGTGCTCAGTTCGGTTGGGCAAACATCGGGGCAGTAAGTGTAGCCGAAAAAGATCAGCATAAAGCGACCCAGATAATCGGTGTCACTGACCCGTGACCCATTGTGATGGGTCAGGGTAAATGGTCCGCCAATGGAAATTTTGACGGGTGTGCGGGTTTCTACGACACGGTGGGTATCGGTATCGGCGTGGCGAAATTGCGACCAGCCAATGAAAATAATAACGGCCAGAGCTGTGATAACAACGGCGGCTTTGGTAATCGTCCCCGGAGCGCTGCCGGGTTTGTTTTCTTCGGTCATTCAGGTTCCAACCTAATTTTTTAGCTCCAACCCGATTAGTCCCAAGAGCGGCAGAAATCCGGCCCGATGCGCAGGGCCAGACTTCCGCCAATGGGTTGGAACAAATAAATAACAGCAGCCTTGAAAGAGGGAATCAATGTGTGATCTCACACACCGTTAACGTGTTGAAAATCAACGGAAAAATATTTTAAGCGGAGTGTCTTGAGGTGCGACGCTTCCTTTGGTGATGGTTTGCCGCCCGTTAAAGGCGATATATCCGCTCCGACCATAGTGAGGAAGGGGGCGTAAAATGGCCTCAAGGCTTTCGTAGTCTTTTGCCGCAACGACGGCATAGGCGGCGCCGTTCTTCTTTTTGCCGACCCAGGCGCGGGCTGATCCGATTCCAGCGACTTGTTGCGGTGGCCATCCGATACCGTTTCTGGCCAGAAACGGTGTTACCGTTTCTTCCAGGCCGATAACCAATAGTGGATGACTGCCGTTCAGATTGGTCTCTGTATCGGCAAAGCGAGGGCGTAGGTCCATCATCCTAAGGGCGAGCTGGCGAGCGGTTTCTCTGATCTTGACATTGGTGTCGGTTAAAAAGACCTGTGTATTCTCTGCGAGGGTAACGTCTCGTAAAATCGGGGGCGCTTCGCCTTCTGCTAAACGGCGGAAAAGGTTAAAATCGGGATCAACGGTCAAGCTGTCCGGCTTACCGGGCAACTGAAGCTTAAAGGTCGCATCCGATGTCTTGAAATGCTCGAAAAATGTAACTCTTTCGCCATTTGTCAACGTTACGGTTAAGGGGAGCTTTATGTCGTAAACAGGCTGGCTCTGGGCAAGAGTAACGGTAATGCTTCTGTCTTTGCTATGGGCGGCGACCAGAGACAGTTGCGGCGCTCCTTTCCGGTCCAGCCATTGTTCGAAAAATTTACTGAGGTTTTCTCCTGAAGCCTGTTCGAAGGCCGCTTTCAGATCATTCCAGGAAGCCCGAGAAAAGCGATGTTTGCGCCAAAAAGCCTTGATTGCCTTGTTGAAGGTTTCGTTGCCCAGGCGGTTGCGTAGCATATGAAACAGAAAAGCGACCTTGTTGTAGCCGATAACCTGTGAGGCCGTATGGTCTTTGCTGGTGAAGCTACGAGGAGGTGTGTCTCTTTCTGGAGGAAGGGCGGCAAAATCGCGCAGCCAGGCGAGGCGGCGTTCTTTTGCTTTTTCCGTGCTTTGCCGAAGCAGGAAGGCGTAGTCGGCCATATAGGTTGTGAGGCCTTCCGCCCAGTTGCCGCTCGCATAATCGATGAAAACCCCGTTTCCCCACCAATTGTGCAATATCTCGTGACCGAGGGATGTGTCCTTGATGAACGGGAGACGCAAGACATTCGCCCCCATGTAGGTCAGGCCCTGATAGCCGTATCCGATGGGGAGGGGACCAGCGACAACGGAAAATTCACTGAATGGGTAGGGGCCGATCCACTCACTGTATAGGTCGATGTATTCGGCCGTTTTAGTCAAATAATCTTCGGCGAGCCCGCTCATGCCAGGCATAAAATAGGTGCGTAGGCGGAGCCCCTTATGCATCTGCTCGGCGACGTTATAAGGACCGGCAAAAAGCGAAATGTCGTCGGTGGGTTCGAGTGTCTCGAAAACTGCCTTATAGCGACGTTCCGTGGTTTCTTCCTCGACCAGTTTTCCCGGAACGACAGCCTTGTGGAGAGGAGGGGTGTAAAGGGCTGCTTTGTAGGTAAAAAGATCTTTTCCCAAATCGGGAATCCAGCCTGACGCACCCGGAATAAAAGTTCCAGATGGGTCGGTAAAGAAGAGAGGTCCTGAGACGGCCTGCATATCGCTGGGCAGGCCGGGAAGCTGGCCATTGTATTCAAGCAGCAATTGATAAGACTTTCGCCCTTCCGGAAGCCTCATAAGCATTTCGCCTGACTTGACCATGGGATTGACCATTCTGCCATCGAGTCGCAAGGCGGTGATGTAAAATCTGGGAGATAACCGGATGCGAAGCACTCCGTCTGCGACGACGGTCATGCGGTCGGTTACCTTGAGAGAGCGGCTGTCCGGATTGAGATATACGGTAAGGTCATGAGCCAAAGCTTCAATTTTGGCGACCCCCTGCGCTTGTCCAGCCAAAGGAATGGCAAGTAGCAAAACAAAAAGGGGAATGAAAAGCTGGCGGATCATCATTTGTGTGGATCCGTGTGCGCTTTCTTGTGGAGCTCGTCCAAGCTCGGAAACTTCGCGACTAGCTCCAGGGTTTGTTTGTCCCGCTGTACGATCAGGGGAAGCCAGGTTCCGGGCGCTTGGCGACGGATGATTTCAATCAGGTCTTTATTGTTGGTGATTGGTTGCCCTGCGGCTTTGACGATCAGGTCGTCAAGCTTGATGCCTGTTTCTTTGGCGACGCTGTTTTTAAGTACTTGCCCGACACGCACAGAGCCTTCTTTGTCATCGAGCATGATACCCAAAAGAGGTTTGTAGGGCATAGGCGGACGTTCAAAGGTATCGACGCCAAAAACCAAATCGGCGAATTGGGGAGTTATGTCTTTGCAGCCGTCTTCCTGGTTGACTGGAATAACCGTCGCCACGTCGGTTTGTCCTAGGGCGGTCAATTGATGAGGGACGCCGAATTTATTGGCTAAATGGCCAGCGCCGATGATGGCGATCAGACGGCCTTTTTCAGCGCCTTTAAGGGCGGCTTCCGCCATGGCCCTGTCCCAAGTCAGTTGAGCATCGATAAATCGTCCAATCGCCGTTTTCTTTTCTTCCGTTTCGTTATGAGACGAGCTGTGTTGCTCAAAGATATCGGTTAAAACCTTGATGTAGCCAGGGGGGGGAGGGGCCGGGTCGGTAACGCCTTGGCGTACGGATGCCGGGACGTTATTCCAGCCTTCTTTCCGTACCTTGCGGATCAACTCATGGTCTACATTGAGCGCCACCATGGGGAGGCGGTGTTGACGGGCGAAATGGAAAATCGGCATATAAAGAGAGGAATCGAAGCGCCAGACTCGCTCCCATTGGACCTTCTCAAGGAATTCCTTCTCGCCTAGTCGCCCTTCCACCCATTCATCGAGAACCGGTTGAGCGCTGCGGGGGAACATTTCAAAGCCGAGCGCCAACGGCCCTCCCTTTGCATGGAGTGCCGCAATGGTCGCCAGTTGCCAACGATGATGAGCCGCATTGTCGTGAGATTCCCCAAGCAGCACGATACGCCGCTCAGACAGTTCTTCTATCGCTTGCCTTTGGGTGAGATGAGAAGCGTTTGCCGGGGTGCTCCAAGCGCCAAGTGAGGGACAGGAATCGGCGGCCGTACTGGGCGTTGTGCAGGAAGCCACAAGCAGGCCGAGGGTCGTTAAGAGTGCAAATTTCGTTATTGATGAACCGGTCACGGATAGTCCCTTAAATTGTTGCTTTTTAAGCGCAGCATGGGCCACGTCCCATTGTCCCGTCCAATATGGCATCATTTAGGCTATTGACAAGTTAAATATATTAGTCATTTCTAATGTTAAATCTATTCTAATATTTGGAGAGTGCGCCATGAGCGACGAGAAAAGCTGGTTGGCCTATACACCCATCCCTCTGTTTGCCAGCGTGATGGGGATTACTGGTCTCGGCCTGGCTTGGCATAAAGCGGGAGCAATCATGGCCATGCCGAGTTTTGTGCATGGAGCGTTTACGGTTTTATCTGTTGGGCTTTTTGTCGTGATTGGAGTTCTTCCTAGATTCCATTTGAAAGCGCACCACTTGGGTTTTTTCGGACCTCGTTTGGCGTTCTGAAGTTGAGGCATTTTCGGGGTCTATTATTGATGGCGCTTACGGCCCTGGCAAGGGCGTGATCTGATGC
>Ga0209475_10000632_pt1 | contig 61653 bp, 46 predicted proteins | sample tdDd471_FD_187128 | JGI IMG/M metagenome (GOLD analysis project Ga0209475, IMG submission 187128) | Marine sediment microbial communities from the Atlantic coast under amendment with organic carbon and nitrate - tdDd47.1 (SPAdes)... | ecosystem: Environmental > Aquatic > Marine > Coastal >... | reverse complement strand
CCGTGTGGATGAGGCGGCCGAGGCGGTGCTGGCCCGCATGCCCTGGCGGCGGCGCGATGCAGCACCGGAGAAGAAGGCCGTGATCGTCGTCGATGCACAAACGGGTATGCGCATTGCCAATGTGCAGTTGCGGTCTGTCACCCGTGCCCAGGGCGAGATTGTCTTTGAGCCTGTGAGCGGGCCGGGCCGCTACTTTGTCTACTATCTGCCCTATTTCAGCACGGGCAGCCGGAACTATCCCAAAGGCGGCTATCGCCCGCCCGAAGAAACCGCCGATCCCGCGTGGCTGGCGGGGTTGGACGCACTGCCAGAGGCCACGCTGGTGCAGTTCCAATCGATTGATGCCTTCAACAGTTTCTATCCCATGGAGGTGATTGCCACGGTAGAGGAGATTGATGGACTGATCGCCGCGCATCGCAATCATGACTTCCTGCTCTTTCCCGAGGACAGGACGCGGTCCATCCGCATGACGCATGACCTGCCCAGTCACTGGGTGAAACAGGGGCTGAAGACGGTGTTTCAGGGCGAAGCCGATCGCTATGAGTATTACGCCTTTCAAGTAGGCGTGTTCGCGTCTAAAAATAGATTGACCGCACTCTCCGTCGACTTCTCCGCGCTCGAGGGACCGGGCGGCGCGCGCATCGATAAAGCCGCGCTGACCTGTTTCAACACCGAGGGGCGCGACTGGATTGGCCGTCCCTTCCGCAAGACACTCTCCGTGGAACAGGGCCGCGTGCAGGCGTTATGGATGGGCGTGGATGTGCCGCGCCATGCGGCGCCGGGCGTGTACAGGGGGCGCGTCACCGTCTCTGCTGAGGGCATGAGGCCGGAGACCGTGGAGATCGCTTTGACGGTTTCGGCGCAGCTCCGTGAAGACCGCGGCGACGACGAGATCTGGCGGCTCAGCCGGCTGCGCTGGCTCAACTCGCGCCTGGCCGATGACAACAGCGTGGTGCCGCCGTTCACGCCGCTCACCGTCGATGGGAAAGAGATCCGCTGCCTGGGTCGCCAGGTGGTTTTGAACGATCTGGGCCTGCCCCGTGCCATCAGCAGTTATTTTGCGCCGGAGATGACGTCCATCCAGAAAAAGGGCCGAAAGGTGCTGGCCGGTGGTGTGAATTTCATCGTTGAAGATCAAGACGGCAAGGTGTTGAAGTGGAAGGGCGAGGGGGTTCGCGTCATCAAAAAAGCCGAAGGCGCCGTGGCCTGGATTGCCCAAAACAGCGCCGGGCCGCTTCAGATGAACCTCTCGGCGCAGATGGAGTTTGACGGCTGCGTGGAGTATGATCTGGCCGTGACGGCTTCAGAAACCATTGCAATCGATGACTTCAGGCTGGATGTGCCCATGCGTCCTGATGTGGCCAAGTATATGATGGGCATGGAGTTCAAGGGAAATTTCCGCCCCGATGCCTTTGAGTGGAAGTGGAGCCAGGAGCGCAATCAGGATGCGCTGTGGGTGGGCGATGTCAACGCCGGCCTGCAGGTCAGCTTCAAGGATAAAAACTATGTGCGGCCGTTGAACACCAATTTTTACCAGCTCAAGCCTTTGAACCTGCCGCCTTCATGGCACAACAACGGGGCCGGCGGCTTCCGTCTGAGCACGGAGAAGAAGGCCGTGCATCTCACGGCCTATTCCGGCGCCCGCACCGTGCAGCCCGGAGACACGCTGCACTTTCAATTCAGGCTGCTCGTCACGCCGTTCAAACCCCTGGACACGCAGGCGCACTGGGCCAATCGCTATTATCACCGTTACAATCCCATTGATACCATCGCCGCGGCCGGGGCCAATGTGGTCAACGTGCATCACGCCACGGCCGTCAATCCCTATATCAACTACCCCTTTTTCGTGCCCGATTCCATGAAGGCCTATATCGACGCCGCCCATGACAGGGAGATGCGCGTCAAGATTTATTACACGGTGCGTGAGCTCTGCAATCGGGCGCCTGAGCTCTTTGCCCTCTTCAGTTTAGGCGACGAGGTGCTCTCTCACGGACCGGGCGGCGGCTTCTCCTGGCTGCAGGAGCATCTGGACGGCGACTACATTGCCGGCTGGCTGGTGCCCACGCTCAAGGACGCGGCCATCATCAACAGCGGGGTGAGCCGATGGCATAATTTCTATCTGGAGGGGCTGGACTGGCTGGTGCGCCACGTGGGCATTGACGGCCTCTATATCGATGATGTGGCCTTTGACCGCACGGTGATGCAGCGCGTGCGCCGCATTCTGGACCGTGCGCGCCCGGCAGCCTTGATCGACTTGCACTCGGCCAACCAGTACAATATCCGTGACGGATTTGCCTCCAGCACCAATCTCTATATGGAGCATTTCCCCTACTTGAACCGCCTCTGGTTTGGCGAGTATTTCGACTATGGCAGTCAGCCACAGTACTGGCTGACGGAGATGTCCGGCATTCCCTTTGGCCTCATGGGCGAGATGCTGCAGGACGGCGGCAACCGGTGGCGGGGCATGGTGTACGGCATGACCAGCCGCCTGCCCTGGGCCGGCAATCCCAGGCCACTGTGGGCAGTGTGGGATGCGTTCGGCATGGAGGAGTCGGAGATGATCGGTTACTGGGTGGAGGAGAGCCCCGTGAAAACCGGTCATCCCCAGGTGCTGGCCACGGTGTACCGGCGAGAAGGCAAGGCGATGATTGCCCTGGCCAGCTGGGCCGAGGCGCCGGTGGAGGTGCGGCTGGATATCGATTTGAAGAAATTAAAATTGTCCAATCGTACACTGAAATTGAAGGCGCCGCCGATCAAGGATTTTCAGGTTGAAAAAACCTTTGACCTTCAGGAGAAGATCACCGTTGCTCCTGGCAAGGGCTGGCTGTTGATCCTGGAATGAAGTGCTTACCTGTAGTGCTTTCACCCTGTCAGGGCTGCTCATGTTTCATGAGCAGCCCTGACAGGGTGGTTTTTATCCCCTCTTTCTTATTCTTTCAGGATCATTTTGATTCTCTGACAAATTATTGTATATTTTTGGCGTTTATATTGTCATATGGAGTAGAATCATGTTACAGTTAAAAGTCAACGGTGAGCCCCACCCTCACCACGGTGACGGGTCGCTGTCGGCCCTGCTCAGTGAGACAGGCGCCCACCCGGAACGCACGGCTGTGATGGTGAATGGACGTGTGGTGAAAAAGGTCGACTGGGCCGGTGTCCGGCTACAGGAGAACGACCAGGTGGAAGTATTGATGTTTGCTGCTGGAGGTTGATTCAATGTCTGAAATGTTAAAGATAAAAGATGAAATTCTGGGGTCACGGCTATTTACAGGAACGGGAAAATTTTCCAATACCGAGACCATGATCCGGGCCATTAAGGCCTCTGGTTCTGAGCTGGTGACTGTGGCGCTGCGTCGTTTTCACAAGGACCAGGCTGCAGATGACCTCTTTGGTCCGCTGTCGGAATTGGAAAATCTGCGCATCATGCCCAATACCTCTGGGGCCATGAACGCACGCGAGGCGGTGAACGCCGCGCTTTTAGGCCGCGAGCTTTCGGGCAGCGCATTGGTGAAGTTGGAGATTCATCCCAATCCCCATCATCTGCTGCCCGATGCCATAGAGACCTTTGAGGCGGCCAAGATATTGGTTAAAGAGGGGTTTCTGGTGATGCCTTACATCCCCGCAGATCCCGTGCTGGCCAAGCGCCTGGAGGATATCGGCTGCGCCTCAGTGATGCCGCTGGGCTCGCCCATTGGCACGGGGCAGGGTGTTGAGGCCCGTGAGATGATCCGGCTTATCGTTCGTGATGCGGGCATTCCCGTGGTCGTCGACGCAGGCATACGCGCCCCTTCTGACGCGGCTGCGGCCATGGAGATGGGCGTGGATGCCGTGCTGGTGAACAGCGCCATTGCCGCCGCTGAGAATCCCGAGGCCATGGCCATGGCCTTTGCCATGGGCGTGGAGGCGGGCCGCGCCGCCTATGAAGCCGGTTTGATGGCCCAGAGCCGCCATGCGGTGCAGACCAGTCCGCTGACCTCATTTCTCTCTGGAGGCGCCAAGTGAATATCGTCTTACCGGAGTGGCTCGATCCCGAGCCGTGGCTGTCCTGTGCCCAAGAGGTGACAGAGGCCCAGGTGCTTCAGGCGATCAACGCCGTAGCGCCTGCTGAACGTGAGCTGGCCGTGCTGCTCTCCCCTGCGGCGCGTCCCCATATTGAGGCCATGGCGCAGCGCGCCCAGGCCCTGACGCGTCGTCATTTTGGCCGCACCATCAGTTTGTATGCCCCACTCTATCTCTCCAGCCACTGCCCAGGTGGCTGTGCCTATTGCGGCTTTGCCTCGGACAGAAAGAATGAACGGCACAGCCTCTCTGCAGAGGATGCCCGGCGGGAGATGAAGGCCATGGCGGCCATGGGTATTGATGAGATTCTGATGCTCACAGGCGAGCGTACGCCCAAGTTTGAATTTGTTGATTTGAAGCCTTTCGTGCAAATGGCTGCGGAGTATTTTGATCTGGTGGCCATCGAGGTCTTTCCCATGGAGGAGCACGAATATCGCCAGCTGGCCGAGGTGGGCTGCACATCGCTCACCCTCTATCAGGAGACCTATGATGCCCAGCGCTATGATATTTTTCATCGCTGGGGGCCCAAGAAAAACTATATGAACCGTATTCTGGCCCCGGACCGTGCTTTGGCCGGGGGGCTTCGCAATGCCGGGCTGGGCGCGCTTCTGGGCCTCTCCGATCCGGTATATGATATGCTGGCGTTGTACAGGCATGCCCGTCATCTACAGAAGACCTACTGGAAGGCGGGCGTCAGCCTCTCCTTCCCGCGGATTCAGCCGCAGGTGGGTGATTTCAATCCTGATTTTCTAGTGGATGACGCCTATCTGGCCCAGATCATCTTTGCCTTCCGCATTGTGCTGCCCGAGGTGGCTTTGGCCCTTTCCACACGGGAGAATGCCGCATTTCGTGATGGGCTTGCCGGCGTGGGCATCTCCAAGATGTCTGTGGCCTCCAAGACCACAGTGGGCGGATACAGTCCTGAAACCGGGTATGAGGAGAGTCAGTTTGAGATCTCTGACGGCCGCGATGTGGAGGCCTTTTGCGCCATGCTGCGATCCAAAGGGCTGGAGCCGGTGTTCAAGAACTGGGACGCCACCTATCGGGATGAAGCCCAGTATTGAGGTCAGTCTCCACGGAAAATAATTGAATAAAAAAAGGCCGATCCTGAGGGATCGGCCTTTTTCATGTTTATGAAAGTACATTACTGAATGGTTTTGTCAGTAACTTCATAACCTTGCAAATGGGGGAGTTCGAATGCATTCGCAGTGAAATTGGGTTTTGTATTGATCCGGGTGAGAATTTTGATGAGCTCACTCCTGGGGCCCCCTGGCTGTGTGTGAACTTCAATATATTTGTGGGGTAAAAAGTCAGACTTGCCAATGAACCAGATGTCGGGTCTTGATCCCTCTGACTGATAGTCACAGAAGATTTTATAGCAGTCCACGCCGTTGATGATTTCTGTGCCCTGGATTTCTATGAGCGGGGCGGTCAGTTCAGGGGCAAAGGAGGCTTCACGGCCAAATTTTCTTAGATTGCCAGCGCCCACGACAGCGGCGTAGCGCCCCAGGATACCGGCGCTGAATTCCCTGTGAATCCGCTTATTGGCATGATCTATAATATAATAATGCTTGTTATCATAACCCAGATGGAAGGGGATGGCGGGTTGGCCCTCTGCCATGAGAATGTCGCCTTTGACACGGATTTGACCCTGGGCTGAGGCCTCAAATGTCATCTTGACATGGGGAATACGGGTGGAGAGTGTGCCCGTTCCAATGACTTCAATGTCAAATGTAATGTCATTCACAGCGTAGCAGGCCAGGGCGGCGGTTTCGAGAATTTGACGCGCGTCGGTTATTTCTCCGGACGGCGGTGTGAATTTAGGCTTGGTCGGGGTTGGCGCTGCGGGCTGGACGGTTTGCGTCGTTACCACGTCGCCCTGGTTACGTACGGCCCAGAGAAAGCGGCGCGTGCGGACGAACATAGACTTTCCGGCGATGGCCGGCGTGGCCATAATTTCGTCGCCCATGACATTGGTGGCCAGATGTTTGTACTCGGCGCCGGCCTCTACCACGTGAATCTTGCCAAACTCGCTGTTGAAATAGATGCGGCCGTCTGCGGCCACAGGGGAGGCGGAGTAGGCGCTGCGTTCGCCACCGGCCAGTTCACGGTAGATCTGTTCGCCAGTCAAGGCGTTGTAGGTTGTGAGCACGCCGTTGCCCTGAATGACGTAGAGCATGTCGTCCAGCACCAGCGGCGTGGACTGATAGGCGCCGCGGCGAAGATTGGCCCAGGTGACATATTTATTGGAGGTGGCACGGCCCTTGAGGCTGATGTCGCCCACCGCTGATTTTTTGATGACATAGAGCGGCCGCTGCCTGCCGTGGGCGCTGGAGAAGTAGAGATGGTCGTGGGCTTCGAAGGGTGTGGGCGTGGGCACGTCGCCGCCGCCGTCCATCCACCAGATCTCCTTGCCGGTAAGGGCATCGTATGCAGCGCGTCGGTGCCAGCCGTTGACGACAACCTGCGGCCTGCCGTCCACCTGAACGATAACCGGTGAGCCCCAGGAGGGGACATCGGTTCTGGGGGTTTTCCAGACTTGCTCACCGGTGTCGGCGTTGTAGGCGGCAATGAATTTCTGATTGCGTGTGTCGCACTGAAGATAGACTTTGTCGTCATACAAAATAGGAGAAGAGGCAAAGCCCCAGGTCAGGTCTGTGGCGTCAAAAGGACCGGCATCCAGCAGTCCCATGTCTTTCTTCCAGAGCAGCTGCCCGTCCATGTCAAAACAGTACATGCCCTGGGAATCGAAAAAGGCCAACACATGTTTTCCATCGATTGCAAGGGTGCAGTTGGCGTGGCTGGCCTTGATGTGGCGCTGCTGTCTGGGTACGGCGGTGATGGCCACTTTCTCCCAGAGTGTCTTACCCGTTTTGGCATCGTAGCAATAGACTGTGTATTGGTGCTCATAGTCTTCCGGATTCTCAGGGCTCTCGCCAAAGAGACCCACCTGAAGAAAAGGCTCTTCCACGTGGGAGACGGCGGAGGTGAGAAAGACCTTGCCGTCCCATACCACAGGTGAAGAGAGGCCCAGTCCGGGCACGCGGATCTTCCAGGCGATATTGGCCATGGATTCACCGTCCCATTGCACGGGCAGGGCCTGGTCGGCATTGAGCCCTTTGGCGCCTTCACCACGGAAACGCGGCCAGCGATCAGGGTGCTGGGCCGATACCCATGGGGTCATCATCGCCATGGCGATGAGCAGGACAGTCCATGTACAGCGGCGTTTGGCCAGGGTCATGGGCACTCCTTTCTTTTTTTCTGGATGGGGTGATCATTTTTGAGGGTCAATGGTTATACGGATGGGCGGGAATGAAGGTTCAAAGCTTTTCGGGAGGTCGCATTTGCGAGGCGGTCAGTCGGCGATGAAGTCTTTGAGGGCCACGCGGCCGTTCTCGTCACCGGTGCCGGTGATCTGACAGAAAAGGGCGTTGAGCCGGACGAGGTTCTCTGTGATGGTCTCGTGGTCCAGTCCGTCGCCGGCCGGCAGAGATGCCCAGTTTTCATCGCCATAGTTCAGGTTGCAGGAGCGGTCCATCTGCCCTGTGGATTTGGTCCAGAGCAGCAGGCCGTGTGTGCGGCAGATCAGGGGGCGTGCTGCGTAAACTGTACAGCGTCCCCCAGAGAGAAAGATGCATTTGCCGGGCTTCGGGGCCAGTGCATCGAGCGCGGTTTTTTCGATATGCTGTATGATCACTTCGGCCTCCAGCGCCGTGACCGTTTCACGCGTGCAGCAGCTGTCGCAGCCGGCGTGACAGGTGATGGCCGCACTGTGGCGGTGGGCCATCGCCTTGAAGAAGTCATCGCACCATTTGACCAGGGTCTCGTACTGGCTGAAGAGTGCGGGGATGAGGTCATCGCTGAGCTGTGAATTGGTCATTATAAAATTACCTCAATGCCGATATTGAAGACGCGGCCGCTGAGATAGCGTTTGAGCAGCTGATGGGCGAACCAGGTGTAGCCCAGCGTGTTGCGCCGGTTGAAGAGGTTGAGCACTTCCTCACGACAGGTGACTTCCATGCCTTTCCATTTGAAACGTTGCGTGAAGCCGATATCGAATCTCTGATAATAGGGCAGCTTGTATTTGTTGCGCGGGCCACTGCCCAGGTAGGCGTTGCCGGCTTCATCTTCCACTTTATAGCGGTAGGTGAAGTACGTGCCGCTGCCCAGAATCAGGCGCACGTGGAGGCGCGAGCCGGGGAAGCGCACCATCTTGTCCTGGAAATTCAGGGCCAGGGTGTGGCGCTGATCGGCCGGCCGGGGCACCCAGCCCTCGCCGTCGCCGTAGAGGTTCTCGCGGGCCACCAGATACTGATAGCTGAGCCAGGAGGTGCAGTCGGGAATGAAGGGTCCGGTGAACTGGGCGTCTACGCCGTAGACATAGCCCCGGGCGTCGTTCTCGCCGGAGTAGACGGCGCGCACGTCCCAGAGGTCATAGCTGATGAGGTCTGTCATCTTCTTGGCAAAGAGCTCGGCCTTTAGGCTGAAGTCCGGCTGCCAGGTGTGGCGGAATCCAATGCCGGCCTGCACGGCTTTCTGGGCCAGCACACCGGCGCGGTCGCCTGCGTCTACATTGAGCAGTTCTTTGTAGAGCGGCGGCTGGGCGTAGCGCCCGGCAGTAAAGGCAATGTCGGTTTGTTCGGAGAGTGTCCAGTCCAGGCGCCAGCGGGGGAGCCAGAGCGTCTCGTCGTTAAAGTCTGTATGCAGCCGCCTGACGCCCCAGGTCATGGAGATCAGCGGCGAGAGCTGCCAGCGGTGTTCCAGCCACATCGATTGCGTCTCGGCCACAAAGGCGCCGCTGAGGCTGATAGGCGCCGGGGGGTCGGTGATGAGCAGTACATCGCCTTGCACTTCCTCGTAGCGGCTGTCGTCGTAGGTGACGCGTTTGAGGTCGCCGCCCAGGCGGAAGCGGTGACTGCCGGTTCTGAACTGCGCCGAGGCGCTGAGGCGACGGGCCTCGAGTTCCAGTCGATTTTTATAGATCTCTTCTCTGTCCTGCAGAAAGGCCCAGATGGAGTCGGGCAGCACCACGTCGTCGGGCAGGTCGGGAAAGGCCGAGGTGGTGGAGTAGCGCAGGTGGGCATCCTCGCGCTCTACCTGGTTGTAGCGCGTGGCGTCGAAAGTCGTACTGAACGCCTCGCTCCAGCGGCTCTGCCAGGCGGCGCGCCAGGCCTCGGTTTCATAGTCAAAGTGTTCGTGGCCGTCCATATAGAAATCGTAAAAAATGGATTGGCTGATGGGGTCCCACTGGGCGTTTTCCGCCTCGGGCAGGGCGCGGTAGCGGCTATTGGCTTTGATGCCAAAGAGCTTCAGCGTCTGACCTGTGATTGGTCTCAGGGTGAGCTGCCCCTGGAAATCTGTATACCGGGGATTGTACTGCCCCTCGGTGCGCAGGCCGGTAAAGACATAGCCGTAATCGATGTGGCGTGCCGAGGCCATCCAGTGGCCAAAGCCGCCGATGGGACCCTCCAGCATGGCCTCCAGCGTGACTGTGGTGGCCTTGGCCGATCCTTTCACGGTCTCGGCGCTGTCGCGATAGGCGATGTTGAGCACAGAGGCGGTTTTGTCCCCGATGGAAACCGGTGATGAACCGGACATGAGACTCATCGATTCAATGAGTGCGCCGTTGACCGCTGAGGGGTTCTCGGCCACGGCCTTTCGCACGAGGTGGGGCTGATAGAGCTCAATGCCGTTGAGCATGATGAGGTTGTCGTCGTAGGAGCCGCCGCGCACGCTGTAGAAGCTGGACTGGTCGTTCTGACTGAAGACGCCTGGCAGTGTCTTGATGGCCATGAGCGCGTCGGGCAGCGGGGCGGGCACGTCGCGGATAGACTGCACAGGGATGGTGTATTTGCCGGTTTTCCCGTCTTCACCCTGGGCGGTAATCGTGACGGTCTCTCCCAAGATGAAAGTTTCTTCCAGCCGGACTTCGATAAAATCCGGGGCGCGGCTGGCTTCCACGTTGATGGTTTTTTCCGTGGTCTTGTATCCCATGAACCGGAAGATAAAGGTGTAGCGGCCCACAGGCAGGTCGATACGGAAGCGTCCATCGTTTCCGGTGACCGTGCCGAGCCCGGTGTCTTTCAGCATAATCTGAACACCGGGCATGGGCTTGCCGGTTTTCCCGGAATAGACCCGTCCCCTGACAGACTGTGCCGCCTGGAGTGTCGTTGACATCAAAATGAGAATAGTGAAGAGCGAGAGCAGAGGTCGAAGTTGTGATTGACGCATAGTCCCTTTTCCATCGTTTGTCATCAATGCCGGTGCCGGCATTGGGGCCGGACCGCCTTCGTGAGTTTTTGACTTGATAAACGCCCGAGATTCGGGCATCGTAACGATGGGGTCTTGGCGCCTCCTGAGAGCGGTTTCATCGGTTGCGGATAAAAGTGTAAAGCAATATACAAAATTTTCTGATAAATACAAGTGAAAAGCCAGTCTTGCCGGTGTTTACGTCCTCCGGGGCTGACGCAGCCTTTTTTCTTGCATTGAAACCCGGGCTTTCATACATTGGATTTCTACTATACTAAGTTCAACACATGGATCAATTTACGGAGTTGCCGATGAAACGCATCGCAATGCTCACGCTGCTGTTGCTTTCTCTTGTTCTGGGTTGTTTCAGGGGGGGCGGTGGACGGCTGGCCTGGTGGCAGGACGCGCGATTCGGCCTTTTTCTCCATTGGGGGCTTTACGCCATTCCGGCCGGACAGTGGCAGGATGAGACCTCTCATGCCGAGTGGATACGCAGCACGGCCAGGATTCCGCTGAAGACCTATGATCGTTTTCTCGATGAATTCAATCCCACCGATTTTGATGCCGACGCCTGGGTGCTGGCGGCCAAAGCGGCGGGGATGAAGTATATCGTCCTGACCACCAAACATCACGATGGATTTTGCCTTTTTGACTCGGAATATACAGAATTTGATGTGATGTCCACGCCGTTCAAACGCGATATTGTCAAAGAGATTGCCGAGGCCTGCCACCGTCATGAGATGAAGGTGGGCTGGTACTACTCCATCATGGACTGGCATCATCCCGATTATCTGCCCCGGCGCAGCTGGGAGACGGATCGATCGACAGTGGATGCAAACTATGATCGTTATTTTAAGTACATGCTGCATCAGATCAAGGAGCTGCTGACCCAATACGGCCCTGTCGACATACTGTGGTTTGACGGGGAATGGGAGTCCACCTGGAACGCCAAATACGGGAAGAAGATGTACAGCTGGGCGCGGAAACTGCAGCCGGACATCATCATCAATAATCGTGTAGGCGGCGGACGCAGCGGCATGGCCGGTTTCGATCTGGATGGAAAATATGCCGGTGATTTCTTCACGCCGGAACAGACGGTTCCGGACCGCGTGCTGGACGGACAGGCGTGGGAGAGCTGCATTACCATGAATGGGCACTGGGGCTGGAACAAAGCCGATAAGAACTGGAAAAAAGCAGAGAAAATGATCTATCAGCTCTCTGAGGTTGCGGCCAAAGGCGGAAATCTGTTGCTCAACGTGGGCCCCATGGCCGACGGCACATTCCCCGATGCCGCGTCCAAACGACTGCGCATCATGGGCAAGTGGATGAACTATTACGGGGAGTCTATTTACGGTACCACGGCTTCCCCGTTCAAGAAAATGTCCTGGGGGCAGTGCACGCAGAAGCGCATGGGCCAGCTGACACGCCTGTACCTGCATATCTGGAACTGGCCGCAAAGCGGCCTGTTGGAACTGCCGGGGCTTTACAATCAGGTAGACAAGGCCTTTTATCTGGCGGAGCCGGACTGGATAATTGCTGTGAAGCGTGACGGCGCCAATTTGAAGCTCCATCTCCCCAAAGCGGTTTACGATCCCATCTGCAGCGTGGTGGTTCTGGATATCTGGGGCAAGCCAGATGTGGATGAACCGCCTCAAATTATCTCCAATTTCGACTATTTTGTCGATGGCATTAAAGTGGCCCTGAAGAGTGATCGCAGGAATGTGGAGATTCGTTACGCCCTGGACGGCAGCAATCCCACAATGGATTCGCCACGGTATGAAAAACCCCTGAAGTTTCATGAAAATACAATGGTCACGGCGCGATGTTTCAGGAACAGAGAACCGGTATCGGGAACGATACGGCGGAATTTTAAAAAGATCAGCCCCTTGTCCGCCCTGCCCAAGATGAAGGTGAAATCAGGGCTTCATTATAAATTGTACAAGGGAGAGTGGGAGGTTCTGCCCAAATTTTCCAAGCTGAGCCCAATCTCATCGGGCACCATGGCCCAGGTTGATTTGAAAAAACGGGGCAAGATTGAACATATCGGTATGGAGTACTGGGGATATGTCAAGGTGCCAAAAACCGGCGTCTATGGATTCAAGCTGGCCTCAGATGACGGCAGCCAGTTCTATCTGGGGTCCAACCTTGTGGCCGATAACAATGGGGCACACAGCATGAAAACGGCCAGCGGCATTGCCGCCCTCGAAAAGGGACTGCATCCCTTTAAACTGTTGTATTTCAATCAGACTGGAAAAGGCGCGCTTCAATTGCAGTGGCGCGGCCCCGGGTTTGATTTTCAAGAGTTGACATCGAAGCATTTCTATCATCAATGATCCGCCGAGTTATCAGGCATTTAACGTAAAGGGTTCCGATGAAATACAGTACACAACGCCAAACACTGGTCACCCTGGGGCGACGACTCTGGGAGCGGGGCATGGTGGCGGCCAATGACGGCAATCTCTCGCTGCGCCTGGACGACGGCAGTGTGCTGGCCACACCCACAGGCGTCTCCAAGGGATTCATGACACCGGAGGCTATGGTACATCTGGCCGCCGACGGGACACCGCTCTCCGCGGGCAAGGCTTCATCGGAGATCAAGATGCATCTGGCGGTTTATGAAGAACGGCCCGACATTCACGCCGTGGTGCACGCCCATCCCATCTTTGCCACCAGCTTTGCCGTGGCCGAGATTTCCTTAAACCAGGCGCTGCTGCCCGAGGCCGTGCTCTTCTTGGGGGCCGTGCCCCTGGCCCCTTACGGCGCCCCCTCCACAGCAGAGATTCCCCGGGACGTGCGTCCCCTGATCCGAAAAGGCGATGCCGTGCTCTTGGCCCATCACGGGGCCTTAACCATCGGCGCAGACCTGGAGACGGCCTACTATCGCATGGAGACGCTGGAGCACGCCGCGCAGATCAGTTATCGCGCCCGGCAGCTGGGGCCGCTGAAACCGCTGCCTGAACATCGGATTCATGAATTGGTCGCGCTGCGCCAAAAATACGGCATGACTGGCAAGGTCGATTTGAGCGGTTTCGGCCTCTCTACTGAAGAAGTCGACTGATGAAAGTCACGCTTTTCATCCCCTGCCTCACCGAACACCTCTATCCAAAATCCGGCCTGGCCATGGTGCGTGTGCTGGAGCATCTGGGCCACAGTGTGGAATATTTAGACGATCAAACCTGCTGCGGGCAGCCGGCCTTCAACTCAGGGTATCAGAAGGAGATGATCCCCATTGCCGAGCGATTCATCCGGCTGTTTCAGGATTGCGATGTGGTGGTTGCGCCCTCGGGCTCCTGCGTGGCCATGGTGCGCGTCTTCTACCATCAGCTGGCCCTGGCGCCCTCGCTCAAGCCGGGGCTCGACAGGCTCTCGTCGCGGCTCTTCGAGTTCACGGAGTTTTTAGTCGAACAGGCCGGCGTCACCGCCATTGGCGGTCACTTTCCCCATCGCGTGACCTATCACGACTCCTGCCATCTCTCCCGCGAGCTGGGCGTGAAGACGCCGCCGCGGCAGCTGATTCAATCCATCGGCGGCATCGACTTTGTCGAGCTCGATCCCCCGGATCTCTGCTGCGGTTTCGGCGGGACATTCTCCTACAAATTCGCCAATGTCTCGGTGGAGATGGTGAAGCGCAAGTGTGAGTCGATTGAGGCCACGGGCGCGGCGTTCTGCATCGGCGCCGATTCGTCCTGTCTGATGAATATCGAGGGCTATCTGCGCAAGCACGGCATGACGGCCAAAACGCTGCACATTGCCGAGCTGCTCTCACGCAGCCTGGGGCTGGAAGGGGGTGCGTGATGCTCAGGCCCAAACGGAGCAAACGCTACATCCGGCAGGCCCTGCGCAATGAGCGCCTCCGTGGGGCTGTGGCCAAGGCCACGCAGCTGGCCGTGGACAAGCGCCAACGCCTTGTCGATGACACGCCTTACTGGGAGGACCTCCGGCGGCATGTCTACGGGCTGAAGCGGTCGGTGATTGAAAATCTCGATGCCTCGCTGACCACCTTCGAATCCCATTGTCAGGCCAACGGCATCACCGTGCACTGGGCGGCCGATGCGGCCGAGGCGCGGCAGATCATCGTGCGGCTGGCCAAAGCGCATCACGTCCAGAAGATCGTCAAGTCCAAGTCGCTGACCACGGAGGAGATCGCCCTCAATCCCGCTCTCAAAAAAGCCGGTCTGGCGGTGTGGGAGACGGATCTGGGGGAGTACATCGTCCAGCTGGAGGGCACCACGCCCTCGCATCTTACCATGCCGGCGCTGCATCTCTCGCGGCAGGACATTGGCCGCCTCTTTGAGAAGAAGCTCGGCGTGCCCTACACAGACGATCCGCCGGCACTGCTGCAGGTGGCGCGACAACGGCTGCGTGAACACTTCCTAATCGCCGACATGGGCATCACCGGCGTCAACTTTGCCGCTGTGGAAGACGGGGCCTTCGTCATCATCGAGAATGAGGCCAACGCCCATCTCTCGCTCTCACAGCCGCGCGTGCATGTGGCCGTGATGGGGCTGGAGAAGCTCATCCCCTCGCTCAGCGATCTGCCCTACTTTCTCAAGGTACTGGCGCCCAGCGCCACGGGGCAGCGCGCCTCGTCTTACGTGAATATTGTGGGCGGGCCGCAGCAGTCGTTGATGGGTGAGGGGCCTGAGGCCGTGCACCTGGTGCTCCTGGACAATGGCCGGTCCAAGATTCTGGCCGAACCGTCGCTGCGCGAGACGCTGTTCTGCATCCGCTGCGGGGCGTGTCTGAATATCTGCCCGGTGTTCCGGCAGATTGGCGGCCACGCCTACGGCTGGGCCTACATGGGGCCCATTGGCGCCACGCTGATTCCCCAGTATACCGGCCTGTCTGAAGGGCGCTACGCCCCGTTTCTCTCCAGCCTCTGCGGGGCGTGTCTGGACAACTGTCCCATGCGTATCCGTCTGCCGGAGCATCTTCTGGCCCTCAGAAATCGCGTGGTCGAGGCGGGCAAGACCTTGAGAGTCGAAAAGGCGGGCATGGGGCTGTGGTCGTTCTTGGCCCGGCGTCCGCGGCTCTATCGTTTTGCAACAGGTGTGGCTGCGCAGCTCCAGCGGCTGATGCCTTTCGGGAAACCCTTTCCCGCGCCGGGTTATGTGCGGCACCGCAGCATCGGCCGCATGGATGCCAAGGGATTCAGAAAGCGCTACCTGTCGGAGACCCGGCAGAAGAGAGGGGGCGAGGCGTGAACAGCCGTGAACGGATCTTGAATCGACTCAGAACGGCAGCAGCGGTGCCTTCGGACCTGCCGGCCATTGAAACCGGTGTGAAAACCCGACTGGATGCGGCGTGGGATGCGGCGTTTCCAGTCGGCCACAAGCGCATGGCCGGGGTGTTCGCCCAGGCATTGGAGGCAGTGTCCGGTGAGTTTTACGCGGCAGCGTCGGCTGAGGAGGCGGCGGAGATTGTGGGGCGCGTGGCGGCCTCGGCGAATTATCGAACCGCTGCAAAGGATGGCGGCGCCTTGACGCAGGCGGTGGCGGCACGGTTACCGGAGACCCTGTCGCCACTGACGCTGCCGGAGGGACCGCAGCGGGCAGCGGTGATGAAAGATGTGCCGCTGGCGCTGGTGGAGGCGCAGTGGGGTGTGGCCGAGACAGCCACTGTGGCCTTTTCGTATCTGCATTCTGAATCGACACAGCCGCATTTTCTGGCGGAGACAGTGGTCGTCCTCTTAAAGAAAGAGCGGCTGCTGCCCCATTTGAAGGCGTTGTTTGGGAAATTGTCGCCCAAGGAACAGAGAGACCTCGTCCTGGTGACCGGGCCCAGCCGCACGGCGGATATCGAGAAAATATTGATTCTGGGGGCGCATGGGCCCAAGCGGCTCGTTGTCATTTTGGTGGATTGATGTAGAGCCGTTGCATGCAACGGCTTTATACTGGGCTTGGTTATTTAAAACACCGGGTGTCCCGTTGCACGGGACACCCGGTGTTTTTTTTAGACTACAAAGTCTGTATGAACTCCCAACCCAGCCTGCCGAGACCGAAACCCAGCCAGAGCAGGAAGAGTATCCAGAGTATTTTCCCAAAGAGGCGCGGCATTTTTTCTGAGAGGCGCCGGGCCTCTACAGTTTCCATCAAGGCGTAGACACCCACCAGAATGAGCAGCGCCCAGGCGAGAATGCCAAAGGGGTGGAACCGAAAAGCATCGTCAAATTTTAACCGTGCGGCAGCGGCCACGGCACGGCTGAATCCGCAGGTCAGGCAGGAGAGGCCGGTCCATTGGTGAAAGAGGCAACGGCCCAGAGGCTGCGTTGCCGGGTTCCAAAAGGCGGCGAATCCGGCAATGCCCAGGGTCAGTATGGCGATCACGGCCCGCTGAAAACGGGCCGCCAGGGTCAGGTTTTCGTCGTTCAACTGGCCTCCGAGATCTGCGGCTGGCCGCTGAACAAGTCGAACTCAGGGCCGAACTGCGCGAGAAATGTGAGGCTGAAGGCCCGGAAGGAGACGGAGATGGGCAACAAAACCACGGTGCTGATATAGGGAATGATAAGAAAAATAAAACCCACGCAGCAGGTGGCCACGCCTGCGGCAATGACAATGGCTGCGACAACGATGTGCAGTGCGAAGACCAGAAGGAGGTAGAGAAAAAAGGCGCCGCTGTGGGTTTTGAGCAGCGGCAGGAAACGGCGCCAGGCCTCGGTGGTGCTGAGTCGCTCCTTGAGCATCAGCGGCACCACAAAGTCATTGAGCAGGGCGGAGACGGCGGCAATGAGAAAAACAACGGCCAAGAGGAGAAAGCCGTATACAATGAGTGTGAACACGCTGGTGCCGTCCACAAAATCAAGATGGTGTGAGACGCCGCTGGTGATCACCACCTGAAAAATCAAGAGTCCGATCACGGCTATGGCTGATAGCCCGAAAACCAGTCGCCAGAGTGTGAGTGAATTGCCCTCTCGCCGGTATTCATGCCAGGGGTGGCTTACCTGGCCGGTGCCGGCGACTACGTTGTGCACAAACATGAACTTGCCCCGGGAGCTGAGCCAGGTCAGCAGAACTGCCAACGCGACGAGGCAGAGCATGCCAAAGGCGATGAGCACGGTCCAGCCGGGGTGGTCGGCGATCCAGTCCCAGAGCTGATAGGGCCATTCAAAGACATCGCGTGCATCGTGCCAGTCGTGCCGGTCTTTCATCCATGAGCGACCGCCGCCTTCGCCTTCGGCCAGGTTGGACAGAAAGGCGGAGAGGCCTACGCCCAGCCAGAGAGAAAGGTCGAAAGGTTTGAAGAGCATGCGTTTCATGGTGTTGATGGCGCGGGACAAGGGCGCTGCAAATTCAATACGCATGAGAGACCTCGCGTTTGTTTGGAGTGATGCCAACTCAACCGATGAACGGTGGGAAAATTCAAAGCTGCCGGATGTTTAAATATAGTGAATTACAGCCGGAATTCAAGCCGGTTCTGATGGGTATATTCTTTATACGGATGAAAACCGGTTGGGTTGTTTCGGGCTGCTGTGTATATTGCAGCATCATCGGTAATGACAGAAAGGACCCCATGACTACACCCCCAAAATCCTTGAAAACGGCCTTTGCGCCGGAACCCTTTCGCCATCTGGGCCATGCGCTCATTGACAGGCTGGCCGATTATCTCACTGTGTCACAAAGCCGCGACTATCCCACAGTGCTGCCGGCCATCACACCGGATCAGATGCTCACGCGCTGGGATGACAATTTTCAAGAAGAGGGCGATGAAGCCTTCGGCCAGATCATCGACCGTGTGCTGAGGGATTCACATAACCTGCAGCATCCCCGCTACATCGGCCATCAGTGCTGCCCGCCGCTGCCGGTGTCGGCTTTGTGCGATCTGGTGGGCAACCTCATCAACAACGCCTCGGCCGTGTATGAGATGGGACCGGTGAACGTGGCCATGGAAAGGCAGATGATTGCGTGGATGGCCTCTCTGGCCGGCTGGAGCGCAGCGGCCGACGGCGTGTTCACCCACGGCGGCACCATTGGCAATTTGACGGCGCTGTTGGCGGCGCGTCAGGCGATGACCGATTATGACATCTGGACCGAAGGGGTGCGTGACGATAAAAAACTGGCCGTGCTGGTCAGTGAACAGTGCCACTACTCACTCAAGCGGGCCGTGGCCATTCTGGGTCTGGGTGAGGAGGCGGTTTATCTGGTGCCCACAGATAAGGATTATCATATCACCGCAGAGGGTCTGGCCGCGCAGCATGCCAAGGCGCTGGCCGACGGCCGCACGCCCTTTGCCCTGGTGGCCAATGGCTGCTCCACGGCCACGGGCAGCTACGACGATCTGGAGATGGCCTCGACCTTCTGTCGCCAGCACAGGCTTTGGCTGCACGTAGATGGCGCACACGGGGCCTCGGCGCTGCTCTCGCCGCGCTACCGCCATCGTCTGAAGGGGATTGATAAAGCGGATTCACTGGTCTGGGACGCCCACAAGATGATGATGGTCTCGGCGCTGGCCACGGCCGTGATCTTCCGTGAGGGGCATCACTCCTATGAGGCCTTCAGCCAGAAGGCCAGTTACCTCTTTGAGTCTCATGCCCAGGACGAGTGGTACAACTACGCCCATCGCACGGTGGAGTGCACCAAGTCGATGATCGGCATCAAACTCTACGTGCCGCTCAAGGTCTACGGCGTGGGGCTTTTCCGTGAGCATATCGAATATACCCATGACCTGGCCGCGGCCTTTGCAGCGCATCTCAAAGCGACGCCCGATTTTGAACTGGCCGTGGTGCCGGAGAGCAACATCGTCTGCTTTCGATATCTCCCAGGCGATGACCGTGATCTCAACGCGCTGCAGTTGAAGCTCCGCAGGCAGGTGCTGGAGTCGGAAAAATATTATATTGTGCAGACGCGTCTGGATGAGAAGCAGTGGCTGCGCGTCACTTTGATCCATCCCCTAAGCACGCTGGAAGACCTCACAGGGCTGCTGGATCAGATCCGGACGCTGGCCAAGGACTGAAAGCAGGGAGGTGGGCGATGGCACGGAAAATTTCCAAAAACAGAGGGCGCATTCTCTTTGTTGTGGGCCTGACATTGATGGCGCTGGGCATTTCAAGGGACATGACGCCGTTTCTGGGTGTGGGCGTGGTGTTTTTCATCATCGGCGCCAAGGCGATCCGTGAAGAAAAGAAAACATCGGAGAGGGAGGTGTAATGGCAGGCACTTATCTTGAGAAGCTGGCCCGGCTGCTGGTGCAGTATTCCGTGGCTGTACAGGCCGATCAGAAAATACTGATTTCCGGCTCCACATCCTCTGTTCCACTGGTGCAGGCCATCTACGTGGAGGTGCTCAAGGCCGGGGCCCATCCCCAGGTGGATCTTGCCTTTCCGGGTCAGGAGTATCTGTTCTATTGCCACGCCGCTGACCACCAGATCGATCAAGTGGACACGGCCCGGCTCCACACCTATGAAACCGTGGACGCCATGATTGCCGTCTTCCCCGACCTCAATCCCAGGTCGCTCTCCTCTATCGACGCCGGTTTGAAGCAGCGGCGCACCCGCGCCAATGAGAAGCTGTCGCAAACCGTGTTCAGGCGATGGGGCAACGGTGAATTGAAGTGGGTGGGCACGGGCTATCCCTCGGCCGCACTGGCCCAGGAGGCGGGCATGGCGCTGCCGGAATACGAGGCCTTTGTGTACGGGGCCATGCGTCTGGACCTGGACGACCCTGTGGCCCACTGGTCGGCCTTCTCTGTGGAACAGGAGAAGATCTGTCAGCGGCTGAACCGGGTGAAAACCGTGCGCATTGTCGGCCAGGACACAGATCTGGTCTACTCCTGTGCGGGCCGCCAATGGATCAACTGCGACGGGAAAAACAATTTCCCCGATGGCGAGGTCTTCACCGGTCCCATTGAGGATTCAGTGGAGGGCCGCATCCGTTTTTCCTATCCCGGCATCTTTCAGGGCCAGGAGGTAGAAGACATCCAATTGACCTTTGAGAAGGGCAAAGTGGTCAAGGCCTCGGCAGCCAAGGGCGAGGCGCTGCTGCACGCCCTGCTGGACACCGATGACGGCGCCCGCTACGTGGGCGAGGCGGCCATTGGCACCAATTACGGGATCACGCGTTTCACCAAGAACATGTTATTCGATGAGAAAATGGGCGGCACGGTGCATCTGGCCGTGGGTCGGGGCATTCCCGAGTCGGGCTCAAAGAATCAATCAGCCATTCACTGGGACATGCTCAAGGATATGAAGCAAGGTGGTGAGCTCTGGGCGGATGGGGTGCTCATCTATCGCAACGGTACTTTTCTCGATGAATTTCTTCTGTAAACCGTCTTGTCGGACGGATTGAGCAAGCGGCCCGCTTCTGTATGAAGCGGGCCGCTCTGTTTAAAGGATATCTTCAAATTTTTCATCGATATGCTGGGCGAACCAGGCGTCAATCATGGACCGCTTGAAGCGCCACTCCTTGCCCAGTTTGGCCGCAGGAATTTTCTTCTGCTGCGCCCAGGTGTAGATGGTCTGGGGTTTGAGGCGCAGATAGTTGGCCACCTCCTCCAATGTCATAATTTCACTGGGCATCATCGGACTCCGGTGTTGCAGGCGTCACCGTTTTGACCGAGGTGTCCTCGCCTGAGAAAATATCCCCGATGGATTCGCCTAAAGTCTGATAGATGTTGCCGTGGCGGTTGCGGAAGAGCTGGAAGTCTTCGTTCTTGTCGCCAATGAAGGGGCGGAGCGTCCAGGCCAGCTGTGCGGCCACAAAGGCCATGATGAAGATCCAGATGCGGAAGACCTTCACCCCGATTTTGGGGTAGACGCCTTTCTGGTCGCAGGCGTAGTGCAGGGCCTCGGTCACGGTGCGCATGCCAAAGAAGCCGGAGAAGATGAAGATGGCCACATGCAGCAGTTTGAGAAAGGCGTAGTTGTCGCCGGTGATCATGAAGAAGATGGCAATAGGTGAGAAGGAGAGCATGATCGATGCGCTGAGCACATAGCCGGCCAGGAGAATGGAGATCATCTGGCGAAGCCTGAGCTGAGAGCCCAGCACATGCTGTATCATGAAGAAAGCGGGGAAGCAGACCACGAGCACCAGCCCAAAGAGCACGGGCATCTTGAACCCTGAGGAGAGGGCCTGGAGGCCGCTGTTGTAGGCGCCCATGACCGCGCCGTAGAGAAAGAGAATGATGGCCAGGACGAGGGCGTGGCTGAGAATGGTGCCCACGGACTGGTCGCTTTTGCTCAGCGTCTCGTAGTAGTCGTCTTTGTTCTGAAAGCTGGGGAAGAAGTCGAGTTTCATCGCAGGCTCCTTGGTGGATTAATCGTTTCTATGGGTGAGACTGTCTTTGGGCTGCACTGCCCAGCGCCATGTCAACGCCGTGGGATTGAATCCCCCTCGGCATTTGGTCAGGGCTTTCTTCAGTTCGTACTGGCAGAGCGTACTGTCGTGGTTGCACTCGCCGCCGTGGTAATAGCGTTCCAACGTGGGCAGGGCGCGTTCGTCACCCAGCTGACCCAGCGCCCAGACCGCGTCGTTTTTCACGTTCAATGTGATCTCCGGCGCCTCAATGAGCCGCGTGAGCGCGGTGACGCGGTCGCCCCCAAACTTTTTCATGGCGATTGTGGATGTGCGGTTGACATCGAAGCTGATGCAGGTCATCATGAAGAGAAAACCGGCCAGGAGCAGGGCTGCCAGCCAGCTGAGCAGCACTTGAATGCGGTCGCGGTTTTCTGGGTTTTCCGGCAGTTTGAATCGGATCATGTCTTTCTCCTCTGTCATTTTCGGATAGCAGTAAAATAATTTAACTATCCTGTTTTGTCAAGCTTTTTATTGTTTGTTATTGTTTGTTGGTATTTTTATTGTTTTAGGGCATTAAACCTTTGGAAGATATGTGGGGTCTCACAGTAAATCCCATTTATTGCTAGGAGTGATAATGTTGCCTGTTCAATTCAGGGCCGCGTTTCGGCATCTGGCCAAAAAACGATTCCACACCACGGTGAGTCTCCTCAGCTTGACGTTGGGGCTGAGTGTCTGTCTGCTCGTCGGCCTGATTGTTTTTCATGAAATGAGTTATGATCGGTTTCATGTTGCAGGGGACCGGATCTTCCGCGTCACCGTGGAGACCGATTTTTATGGAAAGAAGACGCTGGCGCCCACCAGTGAGAAGGTGGGGCCTGCGCTTGTTGCCTCTTTTCCGGAGTTGGCGTCTGTGGTTCGACTGAAGAGAGTGCCTCGCGCTGTAGTGGGCGCCAATCGAGAAGTGATGCGCCAGGAACAGGCCTTTTACGCTGACAGTCAATTCTTTGGCCTGTTCACATTTCCCCTGTTGGCTGGCGATCCAGACAGGGCTTTAACGCGTCCAGGTACAGTAGTGCTGACGGCTTCTCAGGCGACACGGCTGTTTGGCTGCACCGATGTATTGGGGCGCTGTATCACGTTGAACGGTCAGTCTATGGAGATTACGGGTGTGGCCGAAGACCCGCCCCGAAAAGGCCATTTGCAGTTTCAGATACTCGCCTCCATGGCCACGCTGGAACCCAGCATGCGCTACAATGACTGGACAGCTTACAGCAGTATGACCTATGTCAAACTAAGGTCCGATGCGGACATCGCGCTGTTGTCTCAAAAGGTGAAGGGACTCTCAGGTAACCATCGACAGGCCTATGGATTTCAGCCGTTGCACCGCATTCATCTGGAGGCGCATCTTATGTGGGATTGGTTCCCTGCGGCCAAGTTGTCGACACTTTGGCTCTGGGGGCTGTTGGCCGTGGTTGTATTGATGCTCTCCATCTTAAATTATGTGAACCTCTCTACGGCCGGAGCCTCCGCCCGTGCTCCGGATGTGGCCATGCACAAGGTGCTGGGTGCGAGGCGATGTCAGTTGGTGATGCGTTTCATGGCAGAGACCTTGATCATGGTATCGATGGGCCTCTTACTGGCATTGCTGCTGGTCTGTCTGGCCCTGCCGGCAGTGCGTGAATTAACGGGCTTAAGGATATCATTTTTGTTGATTTTAAAGCCATTGCGACTGGCTGGCGTGTTGGGCTTGGGGGTAGTGACGGGGGGGGTGGCCGGTGTTTATCCCGCGGTGATGCTGATGCGTCATTCAGTCACGGGCCTGATCAAGCGTGAACGGCGGGCTGTACAGGGTGGGGCGCTTCGCCGTGTGCTTGTCGTGGCACAGTTCGGAATAACCATTGCGTTGCTCAGCAGTCTGTTGATGATGCGTCATCAGATTCAGTACATGAGGCAGCAGCCCCTGGGATTTGAGATGCGGCAGCGTTTGGTGCTGCCCCTGCCGGAATCGATGCAACAGGGCGGGGATGTGATCGCCTTGAAAGCAGAATGTGCCGCGGTGGCCGGTGTGAAAGGCGCCACACTGTCACGGGGGGTGCCCGGTTTCCCCATGGACTATGCCAGTGGCAATCGCGCCGACGCGCCTGCCGGTGCCAAGAGGATGAGGATTTATCATCAGGAAATCGATAAAGATTTCCTCGCTCTTTATGGATTGAAGCGAATAGCAGGCACTTTGCCGGGGCCGGAACACGGTGTCGCGCCGGAATCGGGTGTGCTGGTGAATGAGGCGCTTGTTCGATCCCTGGGCTGGCCCTCGCCCGAGGCAGCCGTGGGCCAGCGGCTTTGTACAGGCCATTTTGAAGAGGGTGTGCCCATTGTTGGTGTGATTCAGGATTTTCATTTTACGGGACTGCAAAGTGAGATCGGTCCCATGGTGCTGGCCTTCTGGCCGGAAATGACGCGTTTTCTGACGCTTCAGTATGTCCAAGATTCTCCAGCCTCAGTGATACCCGCGCTCAAAAAGATATGGGAAGAGCATTTCCCCAGTCAGCCATTTCGGTATTATATTCTGAAGCAAAAATTCAACAATTACTATAAACAGGAAGAGAGCATGGCCCGGGCAATGGCTGTGTACGCGGCGTTGGCCATGGTCATCGCCCTGCTGGGGCTTCTGGGTTTGACGGTGTTTTTAACAGCACAGAGGACAAAAGAGGTGGGCATTCGTAAGGTGTTGGGTGCGAGTCGACTTACCGTGCTCTGGCTTCTTTCGCGGGATTATTTAAATTCCGTGGTTCTGGCCAATGTCCTTGCCTGGCCGTTGGCATGGTTCGCGGTCTCGCGCTGGATGACATTATTTGCTTCAAGGGCGGGGGTGGCAGTGGGGCCCTTTGTGGTGGCGGGTCTCGCTTCGCTGCTGATCGCCTGGCTCGGCGTGAGCCTGGTTGTCTGGCGGGCCGTGTGCGCCAATCCTGCAACGATTATTCGCGATACCCCATAGCACGGTGGCTATGGGGTGCAGTGGGGACTGGCTGCCTGGATGCGCTGGGGCTGATCCTGTTTTATCCTTGCGCCCTCTCATCTTTTGCTTGACTTTAAGCAGGGATATGGCTAAAATGGAACGCAATCCGTTCAAATGAGTACAACGTGCATCGCCCATTTAAAGGCGTATCACACCGCATTTCTGAAGGAGTTTAATTTATGAAACGCCTGTCTGTTCTGTGTCTGGTCTTTTTTTCGGTGGCGCTTGGCCATGCTCAGATTCGTTCGCTAACCATTTGCCCTGCGGGTCTGACGCCCAAAGCGGGCGCCAAGCTCATGTCCTGCCGTCCCACAGGCGATCAATTTTATGTCTATTCGGATACGCTGCTTAGTGAACGTGATCTGGTCAGTACACGCCCAGCCAATCATGAGAATAAAAATGTGCTGATTCTCGAGTTCCGTACCGACGCCAAACAGGTTGTCCTTGACGCCACCACCCAATATGCCGGTCAGTACTTGGCCGTTCTATTTGACGATGTCCTCATCTCGGTGATGAAAATTTCTGCGCCATTGCACCGTGAGCTGTTGCTTGTGGATGGTGGATTCACCGGAGACGGCGTTTTGGATGTGCATCTCAAGCTTGAAAAACTGATCGGAAATCGGTGATGAAGGCCCTGGCCTGCAGTGGTATTGCTCTGACCTTGATGGCCCTGGTGGTCGTCCTGGCCTGCAGGGAAACACCGGCCACTCTGCGTGTGGCGACCTTCAATATTCGCGAGCTCTCGTTTGAGAAACTGAACACCGTTGATGCATCAGGCAAAGGGATGCACGCCGAGGTCCAGGCTGCCGCTGAGATTATTCAGCGCATCCGTCCGGACGTGCTTGTGATCAATGAGATTGACCACGAATACGGTCAGTTTGATGTGGACTTTACCGGTCCGGTGCGTCAATTTGTCGAGGCCTATCTGAATATAGGTGACGCGGCCATCGATTATCCCTATGTGTACGCGGCGCCGTGCAACACCGGCCTTCCCACCGGTGTTGACCTCAACGGTGACGGTCATGTGGCACAGATGGGCGATGCCCGGTCGACAGAGTATGCCGCCGACTGTTTTGGCTGGGGCGAGTATCCCGGTCAGTACAGCATGGCGCTGCTCTCCCGTTACCCCATCGATGAAGCCGGGGTCAGAACCTTTCAGACCTTTCGTTGGAGGGATTTACCGGGAAATCATCTGCCGGAGGACTATTATCAGGACAATGCCGAGCTGCTCAGGCTCTCCTCCAAGTCGCATTGGGATGTGCCTGTGCGTATCGGTAAGAAAAGGCTGCACCTGCTGCTGAGCCATCCCACGCCACCGGGATTTGACGGACCTGAAGACCGCAATGGCCGCCGCAATTTTGATGAGCTCAAATTCTGGGTGCACTATCTGGAGAACGATCCGGCGCTGAAAGATGATGCCGGCCGTGTCGGCGGATACGCAGGGGATGAACCTTTCCTCTTTGCCGGTGACCTCAATGCAGACCCGGCCAACGAGGCTGTGTATGAAGGCGTGACCGCCATTGGTCAGCTGCTGCATCACCCCCGCGTGCAGGAGACGTCGCCGTTCTTGACCAGTGAGGGCAGTGCTTACGGCAGGCAAAGCGGTGCGTCGGATTATTCGGCGCATTACACGGCGCAGTTCGGCAGGGATATGCGCATGCGTATCGACTATCTCTTGCCATCGCTGGATATAAAGGTGGTTAGAGGCGGGGTGTTCTGGCCCTCTCCAGACACCGATCAGGCGGGGTTCGATCTGGCGGAGCGGGCGAGTGACCATCGCCTGATCTGGCTGGATATCACGCTCCCTCAATCCTCAAAGAGCAGTGAATAGGGGCGTTTTAGTTTTCCCCTGATTTCATCGATTCCAAAGGCGCGGACCCAGCGGTGGGTTTCGCGCTTTTCAATGATGGCAATGGCCACAGGCACGGTGAAAACTTGGTGTTGGGCCGCCAGCTCCGGGTGTTGCGCCACATCAATATAAATGAAGTCCAGTTTGGGGAATTCTGCCTTGATCATGGCCTTCACCTTGGGATTCAAGGTCTGGCAGACATTGCAGTCCGCCCCGCCAAACCAGAGCAGCCCGTTTTCTATTTCTATTCTCTTTTCCATGTCTTCTCCCGTGTCGACGTTTTTTTAATATACGGTTTCAACGGGGAAAAAGTAAGGGCCTTGTCCCAGATTGGTCAGTTTTATGTTTTTGGGGCTGAATCAGGTTTTCCCCTGTTGACTTTATTGCTGTTTCGTGAGTATCTTTTCTTACCTTTATGCAAAAATTTTCAAAAATATTCATTATGCCCAAGGAGGCTCTATGCGATCTGCATCCCAGAAACGCGTCATACTGGCGCTGCTGTTTCTGCTGCCTGCGCTCTTGGCAGCGCAAGCCATCACCACGCCTGAAGCCAGGTTGTCGGCTTACGCGTCGCATCTGACGCTGAAGCAGGCGTCGCCTTTCTCCAATCTGGGGTGGCAGTTTATCGGCCCCACCAATATCTCCGGCCGCGTCACCGATGTGGCGGCGGTGACGCCCAAGGGCAAGCATTATACGATCTACGTAGCCACGGCCTCTGGCGGCGTATGGAAAACCATCAATGAAGGCACCAGCTGGACATCGATATTCGACGAAGCCCCTTCGCAATCCATCGGCGACATAGCCATCGATCCCTCCAATCCCAACACGATCTGGGTGGGTACGGGCGAGTCCAATATATTTCGCAGTTCCATGGCGGGCTGCGGCGTCTATCGCTCGATGGATGCCGGTGCAACCTGGACGTACATGGGCCTGGGCGCCACGCACACCATCGCCCGCATCGTGGTGCATCCTACCAATCCCCATATTATTTACGTGGCCGCCTCCGGCCATGAGTGGACGGACAACAAAGAACGCGGTATCTATAAAACCACAGACGGCGGCCAGACCTGGTCCCAGGTGCTCTACGTTAATGCGCGCACCGGTGGACAGGACCTGGTCATGGATCCAACAAATCCTGAAATTCTCTACGCTGCCACCTGGCAGCGTATTCGCGAGCGCTGGAACGATCCCCGCACCAAGGCCCATTACACCGGCAGCGGCATTCACAAGAGCACAGACGGCGGCAAGACCTGGACGTCCATCAACGCCGGTCTGCCCACGCCCCAGCATCGCGGTCGCATTGGCATTGACCTCTGCGCGGCACAGCCCAACACGGTTTATGCTTTTGTCGATAATTATGAGATCGCCCGTGAGGCCGAGGAGGGCGCCACAGACGCCTACGGCCGCCCGGCGGGCGGGGTGATCAAAGGCGCCACGGTCTACCGCTCCGATGACGCCGGCGCGCACTGGCGCCGGAGCTCCGAAGAGAACCGCTACATGGAACGGCTGGGCGGCACCTACGGATGGGTCTTCGGCCAGATGCGTGTCGATCCGGTCAATCCTGAAAAAATATACGTCATGGGGCTTAGGCTCAATGGCTCCACTGATGGTGGCAAAACATTCAAGAATCTGGGCGACATGCACTCCGACCATCACGCCCTGTGGATCGATCCCGAGAACACCGACTACATGATCAACGGCAATGACGGCGGCGTGGTGATCTCCTACGACGGCGGCGAGACCTGGAAGCATTTCACCCATAACCTGCCGGCCGTGCAGTTCTACAACGTGGCCGTGGACATGGCCACACCCTTCAAGGTCTACGGTTCCATTCAGGATCACTTCAGTTACGCCGGCCCTGTGGATCTCTCCCGCGGCCGTCACGCCATCCGGCCGGTTGAGTTTGAGTCCGTGCCCGGCGGTGAGGGCAGCCGTCACGCCATCGATCCCACAGACGCCAATATCGTCTATTCCGAGGGGTTCTACGGCTCCATCACACGGAGCAACCTCGCCACAGGCGAGCGCAAAGACATACGTCCCCAACGCGCAGAGGGTGAGCCCAAGCTGCGCGGCCAGTGGGTGGCGCCGTTTATTCTCTCACCGCACAACCCCCGCATTCTCTATCACGGCATGCAGCATGTGTTCCGCAGTTTTGATCGCGGCGACACCTGGGAGAAGATCAGCCCGGACCTGACTTACAACGATCCCAAACAGCTGGGCGACATCTCCTATCAGACGCTCTTCGCCCTGGCGGAGTCGCCGCTCAAGTTCGGACTGATCTACGCGGGAACAGACGACGGCCGCGCCTGGGTGACGAAGAACAGCGGCGGTGCGTGGAAGGAGATCACCAAGGGCCTGGCCAAACGGCGCTGGATCTCCTGCATCGAAGCCTCACGCATCGATCAGGGCACGCTGTACCTGACGCAGAACGGCAAGCGCAACGATGATTTTGCTCCGTACATCTGGAAGTCCACCAATGACGGCAAGACCTGGACATCCATTGTCAATAATATCACGCTGGGTCCGGTGAACGTGATCCGTCAGGATCCCAAAAATGCTGACGTGCTCTACGTGGGCACAGACCTGGGCGTGTATGTCTCGCTCAACGGCGGGGCGCACTGGGAGGCGCTTAACGGCGCTTTGCCCACCACTTTCGTCCACGATCTCGTGGTGCATCCCCGCGAGGATATGTTGGTGGCGGCCACGCACGGCCGCGGCATGTGGGCGCTGGATGTGCGGCCCGTGCAGGCGCTGTCGCCTGAGGTGATGGCGAAGGCTGTGCATCTCTATCCGGTGGAAACAATGTCGTTGCCCAAGTATCGCTGGATGCGTCAGCAACCGGCGCGTATCGCCTTCTTCCTGAAAGAAGTGGGCCAGGCAGAGATCACCATTGCCAATGCCGATGGGGAGGTGCTGAAATCGTTGGAAACCGAAGGTCAGGGTTATCAGGCCGTGGAATGGGACCTGTCCATCGGAACCCCTGAAGAGGGCCAGCGGGCCAAGACAGCCAAGGCCGGCACGTACACTGTAACCGTCGCTGCCGGCGGTGCTGAAGAGACAGCCACGTTGACCATCGTTAAATAGAGATTTAACCGGGGAGTACACCCGGTGTTGAGGCGGTTTTATCGGTCCCCGGCACTCCGCGAGTGCCGGGGACCTGTTGATTCGGAGACAGAATATGAAGCTCCCTCCCTTTGCGCTGGAACGCTATTTCGATCGATATGAATTCAAGGTGCAGCACCTGCTCTCGTCCTCAGACTGTCAGTCCATGTCGATTGATGCGCTGCTGGCCATGGAGCCGGGCGCGGCTGAAGCCTTCGGTGACACCTGGCTGGGATACACCGAGTCGCCGGGGCATCTGGCACTGCGTGAGGCCATCGCCCAGCTCTATTCGGACATTTCACCTGATGAGGTGCTGGTGCACGCGGGGGCCGAGGAGGCCATTTTTAACGCCATGCAGGTGCTTGTTGAGCCGGGCGATCACGTGATTATCCAGACACCGTGCTATCAGTCGCTGGCCGAGGTGGCGCGTGCTGCCGGGGCAGAGGTGGCGGCCTGGCAGGGTCGTTTTGATGAGAGCTGGCGCTTTGACCTGGATGATTTGAAGGCGTTGCTTCGGCCGGAGACCCGCCTGGTCGTGATCAACCAGCCGCACAATCCCACAGGGGCTTTGATGTCGCGGTCTGATTTTGCTGAACTGGTCGCGCTTTCACAGGAGAAGGGGTTTTTGATCTTTTCTGATGAGGTGTACCGCGGCCTGGAGTCGTCGCCGGATTTGAGACTGCCCTCGCTGTGTGAAATCGACGCGCACGGCCTGGCCCTGGGTGTGATGTCCAAGGTTTATGGCCTGGCCGGGCTGCGCATCGGCTGGATTGTGACCCGGCATCGGTCGATTTACACGAAATTGGCGGCCATGAAAGACTACACCTCCATCTGCAACAGCGCACCCAGTGAGTTCCTGGCCACGGTGGCGCTGCGCCATGCAGAGGCCATTGCCGGTGCCAATCGAGAAATAATTCATGACAACCTGGCGTTGCTGGATGATTTTTTTGGGCGGCATCGTTCGGATTTCCAATGGCAGCGGCCCGTGGCCGGACCTATTGCTTTTCCACGCTATTTGAAAGGTGATGTGGATGCCTTCTGTCATCGTCTGGTGCAAGAGGCGGGTGTGCTGCTATTGCCGGGGTCGTTGTACGGGCCTGCGTTTGCAGATCATTTTCGTGTGGGATTTGGTCGCAGCAACCTTCCCGAGGCGCTTTCTGCATTGGAGAGTGCGTTCGTTGCTGGCCGTTAATCACTGACCGCCCATGGATGCTCGCTGCCCCTTGATGGATTCACTGTCGGGGGGTTTTTTATATCGACTTGATTGGAGCGGCTGCTGGAAAGGTGATGGTGAACCGTGTACCGTTTTCTTGGGTGATATATACCTGGGCATCCAACTGCTCAACCAGCAGGTGCACGAGACGCAGGCCCATGGATTTGGGGTTGTCCAAATCCAAATCGGCGGGAAGGCCGCTGCCATTGTCAGAGACAGTGAGCTGAATTTTTTCTTGAGACTGCTGTTTGAGCGTGATGAGAATGACCGGATGTTCGGTTTGTTGAAAGGCGTGCTTGAATGCATTGCTGGTGATTTCATTGATCATCATACCGCAGGGGATGGCATTGTCCATGCTGAGGCTGATGTCTTCAACATCCAACCTGATATCAATGGATTTTTTAGGGGTATACATAAACTTCAGTTGTTCTGCCATATTATGAATATAGTGTTTCATGGCGATTTGTGAGAAATTTTTAGACTGATAGAGTTGTTCATGCACCAGCGACATGGAGATGATACGTGAGCGCATGTCGTCAAAGGCATCGATGGCCTGCTGTTTATTGTGGATGTGTGTTTTTTGAAGATTGAGCAGGCTGTAGATGACGGTGAGGTTGTTTTTCACGCGATGATGTATCTCTTTGAGCAGCATCTCTTTTTCACGGAGATTGCTCTCAACCACTAAGCTCAGTGCTTCGCGCCGCTGAATCTCCTCACGTGCGCGCTGGAGGCTTTGTCGTGAGTTGTCTGCCAGTAAAAAAGCCATATAGGCAGTGATAATCACCAGTGCAGAGGCAATGATGAAATCATAGATGGAAGGTTCCGGGGGGCGCTGCACGGTGTACCATCCGAATTTAGCGCCCAGTGAAATCCAGGCAACACAGAGAAGTGAGATCAGTGTCAGAATCAGGAAGCGTTTTTTCTCCAATAGCAGGCTCATGAGAATGAGAATGCCGGGAAAGGCAAAGAGCGCCAGATCGCGAATGCCAAAACTGAATGTGGCCACCACCGTAACCTGGGCCAAGATTGCCAGAGCGGTACCAAAGATGGCCAGGCGTAGTTTTTTCTTTTTTAACAGGAGAAAGGCGAAGGCCACCATGAGGTATCCTACAATCAGTACAATGGTCTCCTGCCTGTCTTGAACAAGAAGTCGGGTAGAAATGACAATGATATAGTAGATTGGAAGGATGTAGAATATTTTCATGAGAATGCGGGCAATTTTATTCTCTTCTTCTGAAGCGAATTCAGGCGGCTGTGCAAAATTGGTCAGTTTTTTCAGCATAGGGTCTCAATTGCCTTGCAGACTGGAATGGTTTTCGTGCCCGTTGAGGATAGTCTTAAGATTATGCAAGAAACGGACCATTTGCCAGGCGAGTCTATGTGAATATATATCAGTCGAAGCGCGCTCATCCATCAATAGATCCATCTTCTATAGCCCAACGTTGTTTTAAACACGTTGTTGTGTTATCTTGCGGTCAATCATCTGAAAGCGTATGGGTACGATCTGGTCGTGCCAATTCAAAAATATTATCAATAGGGGTAAAGCATGTGTGATCAGCCTGAAGTGATGAAATTGATCGATCTCTCCGGCCGCGTGGCCGTGGTCTCTGGCGGTGCGTCGGGCATTGGCCTGGGCACGGCAAAGCGCCTGGCCCAGTGCGGGGCCAGCGTGGGTGTGCTGGATATCAACGACGAGAACGGTGCGTCCGCTGTTAAAGCCATCGAAGCTTTGGGCGGCGAGGCCCTGTACGTGCACTGTGATGTGCGCTCTGCGGAGTCGTGCAAAGCGGCGGCTGAGGCTGTTGTGGCCCGGTTTGGGCGTATTGATATTTTGCACAACAACGCCGGTGTGGCCGTGCGCAAGAACGCCGTCGACCTGGAACCCGATGAGTGGGACCTGGCGCTGAATGTATCGCTGAAGGGCCAGTATCTGCTCTCCAAGTACGTCATCCCGCAGATGAGAAAAGTGGGGGGCGGTTCGATTATCAATACCGGTTCCGGCTGGTCGCTGCGCGGCGGTGAGAATGCCCTGGCCTACTGCGCCATGAAAGGCGGTACGCTGAATATGACACGCGCCATGGCACTGGATCACGGCAAGGACAAGATTCGCGTCAACTGCGTCTGCCCCGGCGACGTGGACACGCCCATGCTTCAATCCGAGTGTGAACAGTTGGGCGGCACCTACAATGCCGATTACAAAGAAGAGTGTGCGGAGCGTCCCCTGGCCCGACTGGGCACAGTGGAAGACGTGGCCAATGCCGTGCTCTTTCTCGCCAGCGACATGTCCACCTGGGTCACCGGCGCCCACCTGGTGGTGGATGGCGGCGGTATTGCCGGTTAGTCCGTGTTCTCCCCTTGAGTTTTGTCTTGAATGAGAAGGAGGGATGATGCGAACATTAATCGTCTCTGTGTTATTGATCATGGCCCTGTGCACGGGCTGCGGCGGGCCGCAACAGCCGGCACTTTCAGATTTTTCTGATGTGCTGGATATCAGCAACGTGCCTGCAGCGGCCAAGGATTGGTCGGCAAGCCACTTCAGCGATCAGGGCGCGTGGTTCGGTTTTGCACTGCCAGACTCCAGTCGCTACCCGGGCGGTTTTTCCGGCCCCTTTCTGCACACCGAGGGCCGCTGGCTGGGGCCGTCGGTCATCGGCTTAAAATTAGAGGATGCCGAAAGTGGTGAGGTGCTGGACTGGACCACGGCGGCAACAGTGCAGCAGTCTCTGCCCGGGCGCCTGCATCAGCATTATCGCTTCAAAACCTTGACAGTCAATCTGGACCTGGTTTTTCTCTCCAACCGTTCCGCCATGGTGCAGGTCACCTTGAAGAGTGATGTGGAACATTCGTTGCGCCTCTCCTGGTCGGGCCGCACCTTTAAAGCCGTCTGCCCCGAGAACGCCGGAGACGGCGGCTGGGTGATTAATCTTGAGGGCACGGACCAGGCTCGCTTCACTTTGCCGGCCCACACGCCGTACACCTATCAGCAAACCGAAGGCGGCCACGGCTATCGCATCAATCTTAACGATGTCGTCGATCTCAAGGCCCATCAGCCCTGGACGACGGCTGCCGGATTCAGCCTGACCTTTGATCCGGCTGAGTGGCCTGCGGTTTCGGAATCGCTGCATGCCGCCCTGAATCAGTCGACTGAAGCCGTTGAAGCGTCTGACGCACGCTGGGCCGGCTACCTCGAGAACGTTCTGACTGTTGATTCGCCCTTTTCCGGAGAGGCGGGATACATGCGTGTGGCGGTCAAGTCTTTGATTACATTGGTCAACAACTGGAAATGCGCCCGTGGCGACCTCTTGCACGACGGTTTTTTTCCCTCGGCGTCTGTCTGGTATTTCAATGGATTCTGGGGCTGGGACACCTGGAAGATTGCCGCTGCCTGGGCGCGTTTTGCCCCGGCCGTGGCCCAAAACGGCATTCGCGCCATGTTTGACTATCAGAATGACGCCGGCATGATGGCCGACGTGATCTACGCGGACAAGTCCGAGAACAACTGGCGTGACACCAAGCCTCCGCTGGCGGCGTGGGCGGTATGGTCCGTGTATGAAAATGATGGAGACACAGCCTTTCTTGAGGAGATGTGGCCCAAACTCAAGGCCTTTCATCAGTGGTGGTACACGCATCGTGACCATGATGGCAACGGCCTCTGCGAGTACGGCTCCACAGACGGCACAGTCATCGCCGCCAAGTGGGAGAGCGGCATGGACGACGGCCTGCGCTACGATGCCACGGCCATGCTGAAGAATTCCGATACGGCCTGGTCCATGGATCAGGAGTCGGCGGACTTGAACAGCTATCTCTGTATGGACAAGGACTATCTGGCGCGCATCGCCGCCGCCCTGGACAAGCCTTCCGAAGCAGCGCAGTTCCGCGCCGAGGCCTCGGCGCTGCGCGAACGCATCCGAAGCCATTTCTGGGATGAGGAAGACGGCTTCTTCTACGATGTCCGTCTCAAGGATCGGTCTTTTGTGAAAGTCAAGGGGCCGGAGGGCTGGATTCCCCTGACCTGGAAGATTGCCACAGAGGCCCAGGCCGCCCGTGTCCGCGCGCACATGATCGATGCGTCGCAGTTTGCCACATTCATCCCCTTTCCCACCATTCCGGCCGATCATGAGAAGTTTATGACCGGATACTGGCGCGGACCTGTGTGGATTGATCAGGCGGGATTTGGCGTGCGCGCCCTGCGCAATTATGGGTTCGTTGACGATGCCGATCACCTGTGCAGGCAGCTCTTTGAGCGCCCCGACGGCCTCTTCAACGCGGACGGCCCCATTCATGAGAATTACGATCCCCGTGACGGCAGCCGCATGAAGGCCCCGCATTTCTCCTGGTCGGCGGCCCATTATCTCTTGATGTACTGGGGCTGGTGAGGCCGGCGCTTTCTATTTTTGTTAATCAGAGAATGAAAGAGGGGGGCCAAGGCTCCTCTCTTTTTCTTGGCAGTCCTTATTTTTATTCGATTAATCCCCAAATTCTCTTGCGTCTTCTCAAAAAATTTATAGATTGGTAAGGAATTGCCGAAAAGGCATCATTATCGTTTTTACTTAGAGGTTGCATCATGATATATGTGAAGGACTATCTGGATGAGAAATATGTCTGGTTTCTCGATCCCGCCCCCAAGCAGACTGTACTTGAAACCATGGCGCAAGGCCTCTCGGCCGCGCCGCAGATCACAGACAGCAAGGCCTTTCAGGAGGCCGTTCTTGAGAGAGAAGCCCTGATGAGTACAGGGCTGGGGCTTGGTATGGCCATTCCCCATGTTAAAATCGATTCAGTCAAAGAGATCACATTGGGCGTGGGCATTGTCCGCGGCGGCACAGACTGGGACGCGCTGGACGGGAAGCCTGTCCAGCTGGTCTTTCTCTTTGCTGCCGGGGCCGATCAACATCAACGCTATCTGCAGCTGCTCTCCAAGGTGATTCTTGTGATGAAGAACAAATCGCGTCGTGAAAGTCTGATGAAAGCCCAAAGTGTTGAAGACGTTCTCCAGCTCTTTGCGGGTGTCTAGGGAAGGGGTGCGATTTGAATGCTTTAATCTATCTGGCCCTGGCCGCTTTTGCCGCCTTCTGGGCCAAGCGGCTGACAAGTAAAATCGGCATTCCCATTGTCACCGGCTATGTGCTGGTGGGTGTGGTGCTGGGCATCAGCGTGCTCAAGGTGTTTCATCTGGAAATACTGGACTCCATGACCATGGTCAACGATTTCGCCCTGGGCGTCATCGGCTTTACTATTGGTGCGGAACTGCGTAAAGAGGTGTTTGCCAAGCTGGGCCGCTCCATTGTGTTGATTGCCCTCTGTGAAGCCTTTCTCACATTCGTACTCGTGACAGGGGCGACGTTTCTCATGGATCCCTCGCGGTTTTATCAGGCGTTGATCCTCGGGGCGGTGGCTTCGGCCACGGCGCCGGCGGCCACGGTGTATGTGATTCAGCAGTACAAGGCCAAGGGCCCGCTGACCTCCACTATTCTGGCGGTTGTAGGCATTGACGACGCCTTTGCGCTGGTCATCTTTGTCTTCGCCTCTGTCATTGTCAAGGGGTTGCTACATGCGGAGCACATTGCCGTGATGGAAGTGATTCTCACACCGGTGAAAGAGATTGGCCTCTCCGTGATTCTTGGCGTGGGCATGGGATTTCTCTTTGGATGGATCTTCCGCAAGGTGCGCTTCCCCGATGATCTGCTCTTGGGGCTGGCGGCCTTCATTCTGGCCATTCTGGGCCTGGCCAAGACCGGTCATCTCTCGGGACTGCTGGCCGCCATGGCTTTTGGCACCACGGTGTCGAATCTCAACGGGGCACTGACCCATCGATCTGCCAAGCTGCTTGAGGGGTTGTCGCCACTGCTCTTCGCCTATTTCTTTATCTTTGCCGGCTCCCATCTGGATGTCGGCCTGCTGCCACAGATTGGCCTGTTGGGGCTTGTCTTTCTTATCGCCCGTTCTACTGGAAAAATCAGTGGTGCCAGTCTGGGTGCATGGATTGGCAGGGCGCCGGATGTTGTGAAGAGATATGTGGGCCTGGCCTTGATCCCCCAGGTGGGTGTGGCCATTGCCCTGGCCATCATGGTGCGGCAGGAGTTCGGTACGGGTGGTTACGGACAGGCCGGGGAGGATCTGGCGCTGCTGGTCATCAATATTCTCCTCTTCACAACGGTGATTACCGAGGTGGTGGGGCCGCTTTTGACCAAGTGGGCTCTGACCAAATCCGGGGAGCGGCAGCTGTAATTCACCCCGTGTATCAGGATTTATTTTTTGGAGATTTGACATGTTTTTAATGGTCATTCAACTCTATAAGACAGAGTATAAAGAGGATGTTCTTCTTGCGCTGACCTCCATGGGTATTGAGAGCGGCAGCCTGATTGACGGCATCAATCTCGATCAGGAATTGACGCGTGATTTCCCTCTTTTCACCGGACTGGTGCGTTCAGACAGTGAGAAAGCCCGTTTTTCACTTCAAATTACGGCTGTGGTTGAGAATAAGGGGTCGGCGCAGATGCTGATGTCGCTCTTGAAAGAGGCCGATATCGATATACGGAAGGAGCCGGTGCTGCGCATCATGTTGCTGCCCATGGCTTTTTACGCCGACGAAGAAACACTGTGGGACCCAATGTCATCAGAAAAATAACTGTGTGTTGAGGTGCAATGTGTCGACTGTGAAAGAAACAGAGATTCAGGATCTGAAGCGTCGTTTTGAGTCGGCCGGGCAGGGCCATGTCTTCCTCCATTTTGAGACGCTCGATGAAGCGGGGCGCAACCGGCTGCTGGCCCAGTTGAAAACTATTGACCTGTTACAGCTGGAGGTGTTCAAGGCCTTAATTGAACACCCCGTTGAAAAAGAGAGCAGTGAAGCACAGCTGGAGCCTGCTGAGGCGATCCATCTGCCGCGTACACCCGATGCACAGACCAGGGCCGACGCCGCTTTTGCACATGGCGAGTCGCTGATACGGGCGGGTCGTGTGGGTGCCTTTGTGGTGGCTGGCGGTCAGGGTTCGAGGCTGGGGTTTGACGGTCCCAAAGGCAGTTTTCCCGTCGGCCCAGTCACAGACCGGTCACTCTTTCAGATCTTTGCCGAGAAAATACTGGCCGCCTCGCGCCGTTACAACGTGACCATTCCTTGGTACATCATGACCAGTCAGGCCAACGATGCTGATACGCGGGCTTTCTTTGCGTCGCATAACTACTTTGGCATGTCCCGGGCGGATGTGATTTTCTTTGCCCAGCGCATGGTGCCGGCGCTGGATGTCTCTGGCAAGCTCATGCTGGACGCCCCGGACCATGTGTTTATGAGCCCCAACGGCCACGGCGGTTCTTTACTGGCCCTGAAAGAGGGCGGCGCACTGGAGGATATGGAGAGACGCGGCATTGACATGCTCTCCTATTTCCAGGTGGACAACGTGCTGATCAATCCCGTAGATCCGCTTTTCATCGGGCATCACAATCTGGCCGGTGCGGAGATGTCTTCCAAGATGCTGATCAAGCGTGATCCCTGGGAGAAGGTGGGCGTGTTCGGACGCATCGGTGGAAAGCTGGTGGTGGTTGAGTATTCAGACCTCTCAGAGGCCGAGGCGACGGCAAGGGCCGAAGACGGATCACTGCGGTTTGGTGCCGGTTCCATTGCCATCCATCTGATTCAGCGGCAGTTTGTCGAGCAGCTCACCGCCGAGGGGCTGCGCCTGCCCTATCATGTGGCCTATAAGAAGATTCCTGTGATGGATCACAGCGGTGCGCTGCAAAGCCCTGAGCTGCCCAATGGATATAAATTTGAGACCTTTGTCTTTGATGCACTGACTGAGACCACGTCTTCAGTGATACTTGAAATTGCCCGTGAGGAGGAGTTCAGCCCCGTGAAAAATGCAGCGGGTGAGGACTCGGCGGCCACGGCCCAGGCCGATCTCATGGCGCAGTACAGCCGCTGGTTTGAAGCGCTTTCGATTGATCTTCCACGGCGTGAAGATGGATCTGTGGCCCTTCAAATGGAGATCAGCCCGCTCTTTGCCGACGGTCCGGCGTCATTGAAGGCCCGTTTGCCGGGTGATTTTACGCCGTCTGATCCGCTGATACTCAAGGATTAACCGTGGAGGCGGCTGATGCTGTCCACTTTACAGGGTGTTTTCAGTGATCCACTGATTGGCAAGGGGCTGTTTTCCATTCTGGCGTTGGCCTTTGTTTTCGGGGTGATGGTGGCGCTGCGCCGCATGCTGCTCTCCTGGATTCATGATACAGAGCGGCGGCGCATCACATCTGCCGTGCTCAAATGGACAGGCTATGCACTCTCAGCGGTGCTGCTCTTCTGGATCTGGGCCTATGGCGTTCTGGCCGCCTACTTTGAGGCCCGCTTTGAGCATACAGGCTTTTTGAATAACCTGTTGATCAGTTTGCTATGGGCCCTCTTCTTCTGGCTGGTGATCTATGCGGCCCGGCGTCTGATTGAGGCGCAGCCCTTTGACGCTGAGCGAAAACACCGCTACCGCTCCTGGGGCACCACCGCGCTGACGGTCTTCTTTGTCATCATACTTGTCCGCATCTGGGCCTTTGACCGGCAGTTCCAACTCTTTCATGACCCCGTGATGCAAACCTTCTATAAGTCGCTGTTCATGTTGGCCGTCATCTACCTGTTGAATCTGGCGGTACGCCGCGTCATCAACTCGTTGAAGCTGGATATTTCTCAGAAACACGCCTATCGCAAACGGGCGGGGTATATCTCGACATTGGTCTACTTCATCGCGCTCATCCCCATTCTTTCGGGCAGCACACAGCAGTGGACCACCATTCTTTCGGCCATGGGCGCCGGTATCGCCCTGGCCCTTCATGAGGTTTTGCTGAACATAGCGGGATGGATGTATATCATGATCCGCCACCCTTACAGAACCGGTGACCGCATTGAGCTGGGCGATGTGGCCGGAGACGTGATCGATATTCGCCTCTTTCAGGTGACGTTGCTGGAGATTGGCAACTGGGTGGACGGTGATCAGTCCACCGGACGCGTGGTGCATCTGCCTCACGGCAATATCTTTCGCCGACCGCTTTACAACTATACCAAGGGCTTTGAGTATCTCTGGAATGAATTCAGCGTGCAGGTGACATTTGAGTCCGACTGGGAGGCTGCCAGGGCCATACTGCTGGAGGCGGGACAGGCGCAGAGTGAGGAGATACAGAAAAACGTCAAGCGTCAGATCAACAAAATGGCCAAAGATTATTTGATTTACTATAAGACTTTTACGCCCATTGTCTATACCAAGATTGAGGATAGCGGGGTGAAGTTGACGTTGCGTTATCTCACCGAGGCCAAGCGCCGTCGTAGCACAGAGAACCGGTTGAGCGTGGATGTGCTGCGCGCTTTTGCCCTGTCCGACCAGATTGAGTTGGCCTATCCTACAATGCGTTTCTATAAGCAAGGCGAATAGCCCATCGTTTTCCATTTCTGAAGGAGCCTCAAGACGTCCAGGGAAAAATCTAAAAAACATCCCCGCCGGTGGCGGCGGTGGCTGCTGGCAGCACTGCTGGTGCTTCTGGCGCTGCCCGGGCTGGTCGGACTCTGGCTGGCGTGGCTGGCGCCTGCCGAGGAGATGGCGGATTTTATCGCCACCCAGGTGACAGAGACCACGGGCTTTCCGCTGCATCTGGGCCGGGTGCGCGTCAATCTCTGGGGCGGCCTGGACCTCGACAGTGTGCGTGTCTACTATCCCCCGGTGGATTCGCTGACCGAATCGAGCGATGCGCTGATGCTGCGCGTCGATCGCGTTTCTGTGCGCTACCGGCTGATGCCGCTCTTGGCCCGCCGTTTCGAAGTGGCTGCCGTGCAGCTGGAAAATCCCGCCATGCATATCGATCCCGATCGTCTGACGGCAATGGCCCCGCTCCCCGAAGAGGGCGCTGCGCCCTATATCGATTCCACAGCATCGATTGCCGCCGTGCCACTGCCCGTTGGTTTTGGGCTGGACGCCCTCACCATCCACAATATCGACCTCTCTGTCACCCTGCCCGACACGTTGCCCGTGCAGCGCCTCATGCTCTCAGGCCTCTCACTGTCGCTTGAAGATGTACGTGTCCCCCGTGATGTGCTCGAAAATCCGGCGGCGGCCCGCGGACGCCTGCGGCTCAATACAGAATCGGCCCGAGTGGTGCTGGGATGGCCCGGCGCTGAAGCCGTTCACGCCCTGGACATGGATTGGCAGCTGGCGTGGCAGCGCGGTGCGCAGTGGTCTGTGCTGGGTCGTCTGGGGCTGGACCTCTGGCGCTTCAATGTGGACGTGAATGGAGAGGGACTGGGCGATTCAGCCCGGCTCAACACACTGGCCCTGCGTCTGGGCGATGCCCGCCTTTTCGCGTTGCAGGGCGAGGTTGATAAAGACAGGCAGCTCTCCGGCCGCATCACATCCGATCTCATTGCACTGGGCGATTTGCTGGATTCAGCCCGGCGGCTGGCCGGTCCCCTCTTGCCCCCGGACTCACTGTTTCCCGCGTTTTCAGGCCGTATCCAGGCGTTTTCCGGCCGTTTTGACGGCACAGTAGAGGACTTGCAATTCTCAGCCGCATCGGCTCTCGACGGTTTGAGCGTGGCGCTCCCCGACACCTTGCTGGATCTGCCGCCGTTGCAGGCGGATGTTCAGATTGAAGGCCGTTTGCGAGACAGCCATCTGGAGAGTGGCCGGGTGCGCATTCAAGCCAAACTGCCCGGCCTCTACCTTCATCTCCCCGATAGCGGTCTGGCGCTCGGTGCATTGAATCTCTCGGCCAGGGCGGTTCTGGATGAGGCATTTCTTCCGGATTCCGCGTGGATTGAGGGCCGCTGGCAGGATGTCCTTGGCGCTACACTCTCTCTGGACGGTGCCTGGCAGCGCGGCGACACGTTATATTGGCCTGCCATGGCTGCGCAGTTGAAACTCGCTGCGGATTCGCTGGATGTAGAGACCCTGCCCGGTGTGCCGCCTGAGGTGGCGGGGCAGATGGATCTCGGCCTGGCCCTGACGCTGCGTCCCGGCGGGCGGCTGGCCCTGGGGCTTCACGGCGGGCTGCACGGCCTGCGCTATGCCTATCTGGAGGAGCCCGTGTCAGCACCTTCGCTGGCCATGGAGATCAGAGGGGCGGCGCATTGGCCGGTGCTGACGGAGGGGCTTGTTTTAGACAGCCTGATCCTGTCCATTGGAGACGGTGTGGCCGGTCGAATGACCGCCGGATTGAATCCCTTGAGCGGGGCCTTCTGGGCGAATTTGCAGTATTTGCGTGTGCAGAACCGTTGGCTGTGGTCGTTGGTGCCTGCGCCTCTCTCTCGCCAGTTACCCGGGCTGACGCTCTCTGGGCAGGAGCGGCTCTCGGCACGCATCTCCGGAACACCGCTGGCCGATTCGCTGGCGCTGGCCGTTGAGGGGGTGGTTGCAGTGGAGAATGTCGCGGTGGCGTGGCCGGAGAATGCGCTCTCTGTCAACGGCATTGAAGGGCGGCTCAATTTTCACGGTAACGGCGTTGACTGGGGGGGCGTGGTCGGTCTTGATGTGCGGGAAACGGTGATGATGACAGTGCGTCCCGCCCCTTTTGAAGATTTGAGTCTTTCGGCCCATTGGGCGGTGCAAGATCTGGATTCACTCTCTGTGTCCGCCGGTCGCCTTCTCTCCCAGTTTGGCCTTCACGGACAATTCAATCTGGCGATGGCCGGCCTCTCGGGGCTGACCCCCCGGCTCTCTGCCGCTGCGCATCTGGGTTTTGACGGCGGGGCCGGCATGGAGATAATCGATCAGATCCGGCTCTCCGGTGAGGCGGGGCTGACGGTGTCTGCGTCGATGACACTGGCTCCGGAGGCACCGCTGCATCTTCATGGTGAGCTGGCCACGGTTGATTTTAAAGCGGCTGTCGATACGCTGCTCACGGCGGGACCGGTGAACGGGGTGCTGCCGTTCTCCATGCAATTTGATCCGCAGCGACGCCTCTTTATCCAGGATCGGTCCCTACCGCTGATCGAGGCGACCGACTATGCCCGGCATCGCAAGCAATACCAGAGACGTATGCCGGGGCTGGGCACGCTGCGTATTGACACGGTGAACGTGACCGGTCAAAGCCTGGGGCCGGCGGTGCTGGACACGCGCATCAGCAGTGGACGTTTGGAGTTGCCCTGGCTTTACATGGAGGGGCTTTCGGGGAATATCGGCGGGGCCATGCATGTGATCGCCAGAGGGGGATCTTTGGACAGTCTGGCCTACGGCTTCTCTCTGGATGTGGCCCGCATCAACTCAGCAGCGCTGCTCTCTTCGGGAAAAGACCTGAAGGCCGAATCTGAGCTTAACGCCACGGCCCGTTTCACCGGACAAGGCATTGATTTCACGCGAGAAGTGGATGTCAGCGGTTATTTTCATATCACCAAAATTGGCCCGCAGTTTGCCAGTACGCTGCTTTTGGGCATGGACCCCAAGGGCCGGGACAGAAACATCCGCCTGACCCGGCGTCTGCTCAATATGGGGTGGAAACCGCGGCTCTTCTCCTTTGAGATGCGTCATGGTTACGTCTATCCCTCTTTGGTGCTGGATCAACCCTGGTACTCCCCCATCCGCTTGCCTGAGCAGATGGGGCTGGGGCGTCTGCCTTTGGCCTTTTTCATACAGAATATCAACACCTTTTCACAATAGAGGAGGTCGACATGAAGACAACAATGAAGCTTTTGCTTCCCATTCTGGCGCTGACGGCTGCCGGTTGTTCCGTCAAGGCGCCGGAGGTGCGCGTCACCGGCGAGCGTACCGCCCTGGAACAGGAGGTGCTGGGCACTTACGAGGACCTGGAGGAAGATGTCTGGATGGTGGCCTCCACGCGCTCCAGCCGCAATAAGAACAAGGCGCGGATTTCGCCTGAGAAGAAGAGAGTGCTTGAGGCCTATCGCACCTTGAAATTTAATAAAGATGATGTGGATGAATTCAAGCGTCATGGCTATGTCGGGGAGAATCGGCGTGGTTTTCTGGAGCTGCGGCCCAGTCCCGCGCTGGAGAACAGTGAGAAGCGGCAACTCGTCGATGACGTGGTTAAAGAGCAGAATGAGGCCCGTGAGGTGATTCTGGCGCGGATGATCGACGTCAATCCCAAATTACAGGGTGCGCCAAGGGCCGATGTTGAAGCGGAGTTCGCACAGATCAACCAGGACAGTTCTGTCAAAGGAACCTGGATACAACAGCAGAATGGCACATGGGTAAAGAAGAAACGTGACCCCTCAGTCTCTTAAGAAAAAGGTGGTGCTCGGCGTGCTGCTGGCGGCCCTGCCGCTGGCGGCGCAGACCCTGCCGGGCATGGAGCAGCTGACCACGCATCCGGCTGACGATTATGACGCGGCTGTCTCCCCTGACGGCCGCTGGCTGGCCTTTGTCTCCACGCGTTCGGGCAACCCCGATATCTGGGTGAAACCGTTGCCGCGCGGTCGTGCCGTGCAGATCACATCGCATCGTTCGGCTGAGTCGCAGCCTGTCTGGAAACCCAACGGCAAGGTGCTGGTCTTCGTCTCCGCGCGTCGTGACGTAGAGGGCGATCTCTGGCGTGTGGTTTTCAATGCCAAGACCGGCCGCGCCAGCGGGAAGCCCCGGCAGTTGACTGTGCATCTGGGTGTCGATAGAGATCCCGCCTACGCCCCTGATGGGAAAACCCTCTACTTTAGCTCAGACCGCAGCGGCGCACTTGCGCTTTGGCGTCGTACACACGGATCTGGCCGTATGACGAGGCTCGGACCCGGAAGTCATCCTGCACTCTCTCCAGATGGCCGCTGGTTGGCCTTTTCAGATCGTGATAGCCGGCTCAGGACAACCGGCCTTGAGCCCCCCCGCTTTCCAGCTTCAACCGGCAAAGCTCTGGCGGCCCTTGACGGCCCGGCGGCCTGGGCGCCGGACGGCCGGAGCCTCTTGGCTGTGCGCATCGACACCGACAGTGACGGGGACGGCGCTGTGACCCCGGCCGACCGTGGCGCGCTGTGGCAGATGGCCGTTTACCCTGAAGGGCGACTCGGTCCCGGGGTTCGTATCTCATCGGGGTTGAGCAATGAGAGCCATCCCGCCATCATGGACTCTACCCGGTGGGTCTTTACCGCCGGTGAACCGGGCGCCAGAGATCTCTGGACGCTGCCCCTGGCCGGGCTCTTTCCCCGGCAGGAAACGGCGGCCCAGCAGTACCAGATGGCGGTGAATCAAAGCGGCCTCTGGACCACTGATCAGGGGTTTGAGCAGGCTTTGCTGGGGTATCGCCGTGTGCTGGATTATTTCCCGGAGGCTCGGCAATGGACTGGAAAGGCCAGGCTTCAATCGGCAGAGATTTACAGGTTGACGGGCCGGCCTGGCATTGCCGCAGAATTGCTGGACACGCTCATTGCGGGCCATAGCAGCGATGCCCTGACCGTGCAGCGGGCGCGTTTGAAGCGTGCCTCCCTGACAGGCACACCGGAGCACCGCAGGATGGCGCTCTGCCGCGAGGTGATTACAAGCGGGGTGTCGCCGCGGCTGGTGGCGGAAGCGTGGCTGGTGCTGGGCGATTTGCTTCGTGATCAAGGGGATGAGAACGCGGCTTTCAGCGCCTATGAAGCGGCGGAAGCACAACTCTCTCCGCATGATAATCTCTGGGCCCGGGCCCGGTTGAATCTGGGTGACTTTTGGCGTGATGCAGGAGAGATGGAGGCTGCCCAGCAGGATTATCTCTCGGTTTTGAACCGATTTGAACATTCGCCTCTGTGGCGTGAACGGGCTGGACAACGTCTCTGGGCGCTGTTGCCAAATGAGGTGGGCGCGCGGGTACTGGCCATTCAGCGTGTGGCTGACCGTCCCGAAGCCACGCCGGCTGTGGCTGCCATGGCCACGCTGGAGACAGCCGCTGTGCTGATGCAGGCCGGCCGGCCTGATCAGGCGCAGCGTGAGTTGGAAGGGCTGAGTGTTGATGCAGACGCCCCTGAGTGGGCCCGGCTGGAGGCGCAGTTCAAATTGGCCCGCGTACTGGAGACCTCGGACCAGGGCGATGCGGCCATTGATCTGCTGGAGGATCTCAGTGGCGAGGCCGGTGCACTGACCACCGATCCATCGGTGCTTTTGGCCCGTGAGCGGCTCTTTGTGAGTTATCTGGCGTCGGCCCGGCGTCTGATGGGGGTTGAGGATTACCGGCTGGCCGCGTCACGCATGCGAAAGGCTGTGGCGCTGAAACCGCGTCACATAGAGGCCCGCCGTCTCTGGATTGAGTCTGCCTATAAGGGGGGGCAGGTCCAATCGGTGATCCGGCGGCTCGAGGCGGCGATTGACGGCGATTCTGAAAATGCCGTGCTGCTCTACAGTCTGGGATTGGCCTATTCCTATCTGGGCGAGCGGCAGCCGGGTCATTTGGAAACCTCCAATCGTTTGCTTCAGCGGGCGTTGGCGCAGGATTATACACTGGTGCACCCCTATCGTACGCTCAGTTACAATTATGAGGGTATGGAGCGGCGCACTGAGGAGGCGGCACGGATCCGCCCTGGATTTCTGAGGCGCGTTGGTCATGCGGTGATCGGTCCGTTGCGTTGGCTGTACGGACTCCTGCCCTGGACTGAAGAGGCCGTGGCGCCGGCCTATTACGAGCTGGCCATTGATGCGCTGACCACGGCCATTGCCCTCAACGATGAGGTGTCCGATCCTGTAATGGAGGCGGCGCTGGCGCAAAATCTGGCCAATAATTTCTACAATCTGGGTGAGTTTGGTTTTTCCAAAGCCTATCAGTATTATCGGGTGCGGCTGGCGCTGGACAGCACGTTTACACAACCGCTTCAGGAGGCTGTGATTCACGAGCGTGCCGGGCGTTGCGCCATGTATCTTGAGGAGCACGCTGTTGCCGGCGACTATCTGCGCCGGGCCGTCTCTGTCTATACCCGGATCAATCGACCGGCGTCGGCGCTTCAGAACCGGCGTCGTCTGGCCTTTCTCTACCATCTGTCCGGCAATTATGAACAGGCCATTGCTGCCTATCTGAAACTGGTGCGTGAGGATGAGGCCGCGCGGCGCTGGAACGATGCAGAGGTGGGTCTGCGCAATATCGCCTTCAACTATCATCTGCTCGGTGAACCGGAGGACGCCCTTCAATATGGATATCGCGCCGCAGAGATTTTGGAGCGTTCACCGATTCCGTTGAAAGCCTCGCCCACCAGCAAGCTGCGCATTGAGATCTTAGGCCTCTCTATTCCCGTGTGGGGGTTGGAGGAGATTGGCGGCGCCTCCTCAGAAGGGCTGACAAAGGCCGATGAAGCGGCGCTGGTGTACGGTCTCATTGGGCGCAGTGCTGAGGCGCTGAAGGATTTCGATACGGCCTCAGGCTATGAGGAGAAGCGGCTGGTCATTGCCCGTGGCCGCAAGGACAGACTGGCCGAACGGATCAGTCTGAACCGTCTGGGACGGCTTCGTTTTGATCAGCGCCAGTACGCGGCGGCCTGGTTGAATTTCTCAGAGGTGCGCAGGCTGGCCATCGATAAAAAGGATGAGCAAGGCCGGTATGTTGCGGCACAAAATCTGGCTGAAACTGCCATGGCACTTCATGCAAGCGGCCGCTTCGGTCCGGAGATTGACCTGGCTTTAAAGTGGCTGGCCAACGACATGAAGCCGCTGGAGAAGACAGTCGGCACCGAAGCCCGTCAGTTGTTGCTTCATGACTTGATGGCCCGTCTCTACACCGTGGCCGGACCCATGTCGTCGCAGGCGTCTCTTGGGGGTGTGTTGCGCAGTGAGATGCATCGACTCTCTCGCTTCTCTGAAGCTGAGACGCACTGGCGACAGGCGTTGGCACTGGCGGAATTGCTGGAAGATCAAAAAACAATGCTTCGCGTGCAGATGGGGCTGGCGGAAGTCTCTACGGCTTTGGGCGATTGGGCGGCAGCACAGCTGTTAATCGAACGGTGCCGGAAATTACTGGCTGACAGTGGCGAGACAGGGATCGCCTGGAGGCTGGCCCTCATCGAAGCTCGGCTGGCCCGTGCCAGCGGAGACGGGCGTGTGGCCCAAAGCTATAAAGCGGCCATTGACGCCCTGCAACTGGCGCCGGTTCAGCCGGAACGCTCCGAGGAACGGCTCAGCGATCACAGGGCCAGACGCGATGTCTATATCGAAGCGGCTGAGGTCAGGGCCGAGGCGGGAGAGGGCCGTGCAGCCCTACAGCTTCTCGAGTTGGGGCGGCAGCAGTGGGCCTCGGATATGATTGCCCGCCATCCACCGGTGTGGAAACGTGAACGGCACAAAATACTCTGGGGCAATCTCAGTTATGCACGCGCGCGGCTGCAGGCGCTCGAGAAGACATTGCAGCAGGCCCGGCGCAACAAGGCGAGCTATCGTGAAATACGAGACCTTGAAGCCGAGCAGGCCCGATTCAGAGCGGAAATCAATGAACTCTCCACCGAATTCCAGAAAGAGGATGCCGTACTGGCCTTTCTGGCCGGTGTCTATCTACCTGATTTGGCGGCATTTCAGAAAACGCTGAGAGCGGGAGAAGGGGCGCTTGTTTTCATGAGCGGCGAGTCAGCCACATGGGTGTGGCAGGTGGGGAAAACGTCGGTGGCTCTGGTGCATCTGCCCCAAGGCGAGGTGCACTGGGCGCGTCGCGCCGAGACGCTTGAAACGGCCATGCTCAACCGGGGTCCTGCGGCCGATTCGTTATTGCAGATCTTGCATGCCGAACTGCTTCAGCACAGCAGTGATTTTCTCGATGGCCTCAGCCGTGTGCTCATCATCCCTGACGGCGCGTTGAATCGACTGCCGTTCTGTGCAATGGGCGGTGGAAAAAATGCCCTGTTAGATCGTGTCACCGTACTCTATGCGGGCAGCCTGACTGAATACACACTGGCCTGGCAGCGGCGGAAGATTCGTGGCAGAAGTGTGGTGGCAGCCGGGGCGCGCACAGACCGCTGGCTGGATCATATCGATGCGGCCACACGGCTCTCCGGACCGGAGTCGGCCACAGAAACCGCGGTCAAGGCCGCCCTGTCAGGGTCAGATCGACTGCATCTGGGGCGGTGGCGTCGTCCAGCACCGGCCGATCCGTTGTCATCCGCTTTGTTGCTCTATCCCGATGCCGAGAATGACGGCTACCTGAGAACCTCCGAGCTCTTTACCCATGATGCCGCCACTGGACTGATTGTGTTGCCTGCGGAGCGGCCGTTTCAATCCGGCGGATGGCTGAATACCACGGCGCTGAGCCGGGCACTTCTCTACGTCAGAGTACCCACAGTGGTGACGCCGCAGTGGCCGGTGCCCCCCCATGCGCAATCACTCTGGACCCAGGCCTTCTATCAGGCGCTGGAGACGCTTCCTGTGGATGAAGCCCTGGCTGAGGCGCAATGGCGTGTGAGGGAGACGGCATCTCATCCTGCAGACTGGGCCGGATTCAGGCTCTGGGGTTACGGAGGGCTCTATCCCCGGGAAACCGCTAATTTTGCCCGAAGCAACATGGCCTTTAAAGTGCGTCGCGGGCGTGCCTTCGAACAGGAGAAGGCCTATGCGGAGGCGCTGCTCCAATACCGTGAAGCCCTGGGCATGGCCCAGGTGCTGGCAGACAGCGTGCTGATGCGGCGCATCCACGGGGAACGGCTCAGGGCGGCCGTAAATGGAAAGATTTGGGGACGGGCTGCGGAAATTCAAGAGACATTACTACACTGGGTGCAGCCTGCTGATCACAGTGTCTATGAGCGATCGATCAAGAATCTTTTGGCCTTTCATCAACGGGCCGGCAGCTACGGTCAGGCGGCAGCGGCACAGAAAATTCTGCTCGAATTGCATCGGGCACAGGGGGCGGAAGCCGTTGGCGGTGACCTGGAGCGGCTGGCCATGATTCATGGGCAGGCCCGAAACTGGCCCGAGGCCCTGCGCTGGGCCGAAGAGGCCTGCCAGTATCAGGTGGAGGCCGGCAATGCCCTGGCTCATGGGCGTGCCCTGCTCCGGAAGGGGCGGCTGGCCCTGGAGGCCGAGCGGTTCTGGACAGCCCGTGATGCCCTCAGTGAAGGATTGATGCTGATCTGGATGAACGGTGAGATGGGGTCTGACCCACTTAATTTTGAGATCGCCTCCGGGCATCAGCTTCTGGGGTTAACCGAGGAGCGTCTGACCCGATACGAGGAGGCCAGACGGCATCAGTTGGAGAGTCGGAAACTATTCTCCCGGCTGGGCCAGCCACTGCAGGCGGCGCAGGCCGATCAATATCTGGCCAATCTGGAGTGGAAAGAGGGGCGGTATCGCGAGGCGTTGATGCGGCAGCAGCGGGCCATGGGGGTTTTCGATTCACTGGGCGCCGGCAAGCAGAAGGCCATGGCGTATACCACGCTGGGTCTGATTCACATGGGGCTGGGTGATCACCTGAAAGCCAAGACGCTGATGACAGAGGCCCTGGTTCTGGCGGCTGAGGCGGGCGAACGTGCCGATCAGGCCGCTATTGAAAAGAATCTCGGGCTGCTTGCCCTGTCGCAAAAAGCCTTCGTTACAGCCGCACAGCACTTTGCCGCTGCCTCGGCTGTCGATTCTGCTCTGGGGTCGCAGCGCGGCCTGGCCTATGACCTGAGGCATCTGGGTATGCTGGATCAGCAATACGGCCGCCTGGCCCAGTCACGTTCAAGGTTAAGCCGCGCGCTGGCCCTGTCTCTGGCGGTTTCTGACCGTCGCAACGCGGCCCAGTGTTATCTGGGGCTGGGCATGCTGGGTGCGCCTGAAACCGCCATTGCCACGCTGGACACCGCCCTGGTGATGACCGAAGAGATGGACGTGCCGGAGATTCGCTGGCGTCTGCTGAGACAGCGTGCCCGCCGTCACGAAGAGGCCGCGCATCTCGATATGGCGGGGCGTGATTATGCGGCGGCACTGGAGATAATTGAGGCCATGCGCCAGACCCTGGGGGCTGAGTCGTTCAAGCAGGGATTTCTCGATGATAAGATGTCTGTCTATGAGGCCTATGTTGCTCTGCTGATCCATTCCGGTGAGGCCGGACGGGCACTGCATGTGGTCGAGCGCGCCAAGTCACGCGGTTTGGTGGATCTGCTTGGCAACACGGCCATGGCCATGCATTCAAAAGACAGTACAGCCGCACAGTCGCTTCAACGGGCCGAGGCCGATGTGCGTGAGGCCCAGTCGCGGCTGGGTGAGTGGGCCGGTCGTCAGGATTTGAGTCCCGATGAAAGCAGGCTGCAGACAGAATGGAAAGCGGCTTTGAATCAGCGCCGTACAGCCTACCTGTCGGCTAAAACTGCGTTGGAGGCCTCCAATGCAGAGCTGGCGTCACTGGTGGCTGTGGACCCACTTTCTTCCGAAGAGATACAGGGGCTGCTTCCCGACTCCACGGCCATGCTATTATACCATGTCGGCAAAGCAGAACTGAAGATATGGGCGGTGACGGCCCGACATGTGACAGCGACCACTGTGTCCATTCCAGACACCTTGCTGGCCGCCACCATTGGCAGTTTCCGTGAGCAACTCAAATTGCGCCTCAGCTCTGACCGTGAGGCCAGGCAGCTCTGGAACTGGCTGGTTGCGCCAGTCGCTTCAGAGCTGGCAGGCACCCGTCATTGGGTGGTCGTGCCTCACGGCGTCCTCCATTACTGCCCCTTTGGCGGATTGATGGGGGATGACAATCAGTATCTTATCGAAAAGGTCAGCGTCTCTCTGGCGCCCAGCGCCACGGTGCTCTCCTTCTGCATGGACAAGGGCATGCCGGTTGACGCCTGGGTGGATTCCACCTCGGTACTGGCCTTTGCCAATCCTCAAACCGACGCGGTGGACCTGCCCTTTGCCGACAAGGAAGTCATGGCGTTAATGCGCAGTTTCGACCGTACGGATTCACTGTCCGGTTCTTCTGTGACGGAGCGGTCTGTGCATGAGCGGTCCGAGAACTACGGCATACTTCACTTTGCCTGTCACGGCGAGTATGAGGCCGCTTCGCCGTTGTTTTCAGCCCTTCTATTAACCCCAAAGGACGGGGATGACGGCCGCCTGGAGGCGCGTGAAATCTTTGGCCTTCGCCTGAAAAGTCAATTGGTGACGCTGAGTGCCTGTGAAACCGGGCTCTCTCAAGTGACAACAGGCGATGAAATAATTGGGCTGGCCCGTGGATTCATCTACGCGGGTGCACCTGCATTGGTGACCAGTCTCTGGAAAGTGGACGATCTGGCCACTGCGGTGATGATGAAGCGTTTCTATCGCGGTTTGAGGCTGGGGCGCTCTCGCGCTGAAGCACTGCGGCAGGCCCAGTTGGGCGTGATGCAGAATATGGGACGTGATCCGGCACTGTGGGCGGCTTTCAGCGTAACCGGTGATTTTCGTTAATAAAGAAAAGGATGAACATTGATCCATACAGCATTAAAGGCGGCGGCTGCCGCCAGTGAGATTCTTACTCGGGGATTCGGAGGACTTTCAGCCGAGGATATTGGCGTTAAGGGCCGGGGCGATTATGTCACCGCCCTGGATGAGGCCTCTGAAAAGGAGATCATTCAGATCATTCGGTCGGCGTATCCCCATCATCAGTTCTGTGCTGAGGAGTCCGGCGGTCTGCTGGAACACAAAGGTGTGACCTGGATCATCGATCCCCTGGACGGGACAGCCAATTATGTTCATGGCATCCCGCTTTTCGCCGTTACCATTGCGGCCATGAAAGAGGGTGAATTGGTGGCCGGTGTGGTGGCTATGCCCATGACCGGTGAGGTGTTTTCTGCGGAGAAAGGCGGCGGGGCTTGGTGCAACGGGATGCGCCAGCGCGTGTCGAATCATGGGGATTTCCGCGAGGCTGTGCTGGCCACAGCCTTTCCCTGGCGAGATAGAATTCCCTTTGAGCCCTATGTGGCCGCCTTCCGTCAGTTGATGGAGGCCACCTCGGATATCCGGCGCATGGGGGCCGCCGCTGTGGACCTGGCTTATACGGCAGCCGGCAAGGTGGATGGCTATTATGAAATGGGACTGAGTCCCTGGGACATGGCTGCGGGGATTCTGCTGGTCAAAGAAGCCGGCGGCGTGACCACAGATTTTAGCGGAGCGCAGGACTACTGGACGACAGGGCAGATCCTGGCCGCTCCTCCGGAGAATCATCGAAAAATGCTTGAGGTTTTGACGGCCCATCTGGGTCACATCTAAAAAGTGAGTAATGATGAAATTTAAAACTGAGTATCTCTGGTTTCAGACGCAGAAGAAGAGAGAGTTGATCAATATCACCGATCAGGTGGCCTCAGTGGTCAGCGCCAGTGGCATACGGGAGGGCATGGTGCTGGTCAGTGCCATGCACATTACCGCCGGCGTCATTGTCAATGATCATGAGTCAGGATTGTGGCAGGATATTGACGAATGGCTGGAGATGCTGGCGCCGTTCCGTGCCGATTACCGCCACCACCTCACCGGTGAGACCAACGGCGATGCCCATCTTAAAAGTCTGCTGGTGCACCATGAAGTCACTGTCCCGGTCACCGGTGGACAGCTGGATCTGGGGCCGTGGCAGCAGGTGTTTTATGCGGAATTTGACGGCAGGCGCCGGAAGCGGCTGATTATCAAGGTTATGGGCGAGTAGGCAGTAAGACTCCGGTCTCTGTACATTGCTCTGAGAAATGATCGTGTTTCTGCTAAGAAAAAGGCGTCTGAGTTAGACGCCTTTATAAAATCAGTAGAACCTCAACTGAGGCCGCAGATCAGCCTCAGGTGGGGCAGGAAGCGGCCTCACCCACCAGGCCGGTGCCGTCTTCAATCTGGGCGAGATCGATATCGTTGTCCATGAGATGGGTCATCAGTGGATCATTGGCACGGGTCTCCAGTTCGATGGCATTGAAATGGGCCGCACATCCGCTCAGGAGGAGCAGGACCGCCAGGGCCAGTAATCCTGTCAGGTGTCTTTTCATCATATCCTCATTGTTTTATCGGTTTAATGTGCGGAAATCTCCGTTTCAAGTCAAGTGAAATTCGATTGGGCGAGCCCCAGGGCACTGAGCACGGCCGCTGTATCGCGAAGATCCTGGAAGAAGTGTTCGGGTGCTTCGGCTTTCAACGATGCGGCGCTGGCAAAGCCTGAGGCCACTGCCACTGCAACCACACCGTGAGCCCGGGCTGCCTGGATGTCCATGGGTGTGTCCCCGATGACGAAGATGTCGCTGTTGTCTGTCGCACGGCCCGTCATGGCCTGGAATTTATGCCTGGCGGCCAGCACCAGGTCAGGCCGGTGTGGACTGTCGTCGGTGAAGGCGCCAAAGGGAAAGTAATGGTCGATATTGAAATGCCTGAGCTTCATTCTGGCGCTGGCCTCCCAGTTGCCTGTGAGCAAGGCCAGCTGGCAGTCGTCTCGCTGATGCAGGACGGCCAAAAGCGTTTGGACGCCGGGGCAGAGCCTTCGTTGTGGGTGGGGACGACGCAGTGCATCGGTCAAGAGGGCCAGGTAGGTATCGCGAAATGCGGTCTCCTGTTCCATGCTCCAGTCGAGACCGTGCAGCATCATGGCTTCCCGGTAGATTTGGCGGTCGGTGCGGCCGGCCATGGGCACACCATCCATGTTGTGCCGGTGACAGTGCTGAAAGGCCGTCTCCAAGGAACTTTTGCCCGCGCCACCCGTAACAAGCAACGTACCATCAATATCGAATAAAATCAGTTTCATCTTGATTTGGCCTCTTCTGTTTAGGGCGTTTGTCTAAAGAAAAGATATTTTCGTGCATCAGACAAGGCTGAATCCAATAAAGAGCGATAAAAAACCTTGACACGTCATTGAAATTTATTAAATTAAAAAGTCCCTGGCTAGACTATAGGGGCATTACAGACACAGGCATCAACAATATGAGGAGTTTACGCGTAGTTTTTCTCATCTATTTGCCGCTATGATTTGTGAACCGCCCAAAAGGCGAAACCCCATCTAATAATTTCAATTCTATCCATAGTAATATACCTCTAGCCGGTTTTTTCCGGATGTGATGGGGCATCGTTATTTAATTATTAAATTTGATTGATTCATCGATATTATGTATTCGACCACCGCGACTCTGTGCAGAGGGGAGGCTGCCGGGGGATCGGTTTTCGTTGTCATTATGGCCTGGCCTTTGTCAGGAAAAAGGGGAGTCCCAGATGGACATTGCTGAACTGAAAAAAATGAAAATTGCTGAGTTGACGGCGCTGGCCCAGGAGAAGAATATTCCCGGCTATTCCGGACTTCGCAAGACAGAACTTGTATTTAAAATTTTGGAGAACCAGACTGAAGCTGAGGGCAATGTTTTCTCTGCCGGTGTGCTGGAAATTCTGCCCGACGGTTACGGGTTTCTCCGTTCTTCTGATACCAATTATCTGCCGGGGCCTGATGATATCTACGTGTCCCCGTCACAGATCAAGCGGTTCAGTCTGCGTACCGGCGATACCGTCTCCGGCCAGGTGAGGCCGCCCAAGGAGAATGAGCGTTTCTTTGCCCTGATTAAGGTTGAGGCTGTCAACTATGAAAACCCCGAAGAGGCCAAGACCAAGATTCTTTTTGATAATCTGACACCGCTCTATCCGGACGAGCGTTTTCAGATGGAACACAACGCAAAAGAGTATACCACGCGGCTGATGGATTTGCTGACACCGATCGGCAAGGGACAGCGCGGCCTGATTGTCGCGCAGCCGTTCACCGGTAAAACCACGATTCTGCAGCAAGTGGCCAACGCCATCAGCAAGAACCACCCCGATGTCACCATGATGGTCCTTTTGATAGATGAACGTCCTGAAGAGGTGACGGATATGGAGCGCTCGGTCAAGGCTGAAGTGATCAGCTCCACCTTTGATGAGCCTGCGGAGCGTCATGTGCAGGTGGCGGACATGGTGTTGGAGAAGGCCAAGCGCCTGGTGGAGTTCGGGCATGACGTGGTCATCCTGCTCGATTCGATCACGCGTCTGGCCCGTGCCCACAACGTGGTGATTCCGCACTCCGGCAAGATTCTCTCCGGTGGTGTGGATTCCAATGCGCTGCATCGGCCCAAGCGGTTCTTTGGTGCGGCCCGTAATGTGGAAGAGGGCGGCAGTCTGACCATTATCGCCACGGCGCTGATTGACACCGGTTCGCGTATGGATGAGGTGATTTTTGAGGAGTTTAAGGGTACGGGTAATATGGAGATTCAGTTGAACCGTCAACTCTCAGACCGCCGTATCTATCCGGCCATTGATATCAACAAATCAGCCACGCGCAAGGAAGATCTGCTGCTCTCAAAGAAGGAGCTGAATCGTGTCTGGGTGTTGCGAAAGCTGCTGAATGAGCTGAGTATGACAGAGGCAATGGAGTTCTTGCTGGGCCGTATGCGCGGATCACGCAATAATAATGAATTTTTGGATTCGATGAGTACTTAATTGTTTTGTAAAAATATAAACAACACAGGGTCTCGCAATCGCGAGACCCTGTGTTGTTTGTGGCGGTCTAAAATGTCATTTCCAAGCCTGTATGGAAAGTCCTCGGCCGGATAGGGCCGTAGGTGTAGGCTGGATCACGGTCAGGCCCGTGGTCCAGATCTTTTTGATAGACATTGGTGATGTTTTTAATGCCAATATTGAGTTTTGGCTTTATGTCGCCGGCAAAGTGAAAGTCGATTGTAAGGCCAGCATCCAGTTGGAGAAAGCTGTCACTGCGTGCCAGGAACAGTTCTGGCTCTTCGTGAGCGGGTACCACAATTTCATGAGGCACATCAGCGGGGCTGATGTATTGGGCCGAAGCATTGAATTTGATATCACGACTGAGCGGCAAAGTGATGCCCATGTTGGCCGTCAGATCTGGCGTGCGCAGAAAGTTTTTTGTGTTGAAATCTTCATGGGCGCTGTCGAATCGACCCTTTTTGTAGACAATTCCGCCTCGAATTTCCACAGCTTCCATGGGCTGCAAGGCTGCATCGATTTCTATACCGTTTACCGAAGCCCCGTCACTGTTGACGCGTTCCCATCGCTCAATTGATCCAGACTTGGAGACAAAAGCCTCGGTGAAGCTGTCATTGATGCGTGTGCGGAAAAGGGTGGTGGAGGCCATGATAGGCAGCGTTCCCAGCTTTCCGATCCACTCAAGGCCACAGGAGAGCGAGAGACTGCGTTCTTCTTTAAGGGTTTCGCTGTTACGGATAATGCGTTGATCACCTTCGACGCCACAGAGATGCAGATCTTCGTCATAGGTTTGCGGGGGCTTGAAGCCGGTGGTGGCGCCGCCGCGTAGTGTGAGCCCGCCACCCAGCTTTAGCATGGCGTTGACCCGTGGACTGAAAATCCATTTGGCCAGCTCCGAGTGTTTGTCCATTCTGGCGCCAATCACAAATTCAAGTTGTTCATGGCGGCCAAGGTGCAAGTCGTCCTGGATGAAAATACCGGTATTGGTGTATATTTCATCAATATAGTAGGCCGTATTTGCAGCTGTTTCGTCGTGGAGTTCGTCCCGGCTGTGCTGCATGCCAATGGTCATCAGGTGGGTTCCCGAAGTGAGGTTGGCTTGCACGCCTCCTGTTATCATGGGGTTTTCCGTGCGCCCATAGAAGGCCAGGGCCTCCAGGCGATGTATATCAGACTCCCCACTCAGACCGCCATAGTAAGAGCGGCGGTTTTCAGAAGCGGCGGAAATATAGGCGCGATAATCGAACAGCGGATTTATCTGATGAGACCATTGTAGCGTGCCGCCGGTGCGCCAGTGCTCAACAGATTCTGCGATTTCTGCCTCGTGCAATGGTTTCTCAAAGGCGTTGCCTCCACGGCGCTCCTCATGAATGCGATGGAAGCTGGCCAACAGCTCACTGTTTTCAGTCGGATTGAGAAAATATTTAAATCCAATGGATTCATGGGTGATTTCTCCGAGCTCACTGTATCCGTCATGGTTGTGGTCGTAGGGGTTTCGTTTTCGGACAGAACCAAAAATGAAGGCGCCCGAGCGGCCTGTTTCGCTGATTCTCTCTGCGACGACACCCTGTTGCAGGTCGGTTTTGCCCCCTGTACTGTGCAGAAGCGAGCGTATCCTGATCTGGTTTTGCATGGGGCGTCGTGTGATAATGTTTACGACGCCAGCCACTGCGCCACCGCCGTAAAGTGAGGACCCCCCGCCTTTAACCACTTCAATCTGGTCGACCATTTCCTCGGGGATATGCTCCAGGCCGTAGACACCGGCCAGACTGCTTACCACAGGGTCGCCGTCAATTAAGATTTGTGAATATTTACCGTCCAGGCCCAGAATGCGGACCTGGGAGAAATTGCAGTTGGTGCAGTTGTTTTCAACACGAACGCCAGTTTGAAAGGAGAGGGCCTCGGCCAGATTGCATGCCTGTTTTTGGCGAATGGCCAGGCGGGGAATAAGCTGAGTACGAACCGGCGTATCCTCCATTAAATGGGGTGTGCCTGTGCCCGTTACCACAACACCGCCCAGTTGCAGCACCGTAGATTTTAATCGGATTTCAATGTCTTCACCCGGGTCAGTATTGATGTTCAGAAAGATGATGTCTTTTTTATATCCTATCATCGTCGCGATGAGCTGTATCTCGCCCAATGGAACGTGCGAAAGGTTGAATACACCATCAACGCTGGAGGCGGTGCCGATCGTGGTGTGGGCTACCATGATGTTGACGCCGGGGAGCGGGGCGTTGGTCTCTGCATCGAGAACACGGCCTTTCACTGATCCTCGCCTTATATTTTCATTGGCCGGGAGTGAAAAGGGGGTTATCAGAATCAAAAATAGGAGGAAGAAGAGTTTTTTCATTGTGCCAGTTCCCTTTTTTGGGGCATTCGTCTGTGTCGTTTTGGGTTTCATTTTATGCATCGCAGTGTGTTGGGATGCAGGGGGTCCAGTGCCTCTGAACATGGGGTGATCCTTTCTGTTTTATGTATAAATGAAATATTTTAATCGCAGGTATTGATTATGCCTTCACGGCATACCACAGGCCAGCGCCCGGGGCTGAGGCCTTTGGGTACAATGCAAATGCACCACCGATGATGCTCAGCGGCAGTGGGTGTTTAGAATATGTGGTTTGAGTAAATTAACGTAGTGCCGGTGCGAGGGGAGGGCCGCGGTGAGAGATGGCGTAGCGCCAGAGACGCGGATCGGGTGTGCGCAGGTGGTAAATCGGGATTGACAGCGACTGTGTATGCGTCAGCCAGAGGAGGCACAGCGCCAGCAGCAGAACCGTCAGTGTCAGTAGCACATGGCTCAGGGCAGCCATGTCGGAATGACTGTGAGAATGTGCTGCGCCTGACCGGTCTGTTGCATGCGCGTGATAGACGGTATTACCGTTTTCATCGAGATGAATATGGCCCAGTGCAAAGAGGCAGAACTGCGCGCCCAGCAGCGTCAGGATCAGAAAGCCAATGAGGCTTCTGTGAAGGAATGTTGTTCGTTGCGGTTGCATTGTGAAAATATAAACACTTGAAAATTACTTGTCAAGAAGTTTGTTGTGCCTAACTTTTATTTTTCTCTTGCTTTCACCTTGCATCTTCCTTATTTTTGATGTCTGGTAGAATAGGAAGTGATTTGACTGTCTTACAAAGCGGACGGTCGTTGATAAGGAGAAACATCCATGAAAGACGGAATTCATCCCAAATACGAAGTTTGCACTGTGAATTGTGCCTGCGGTAATAATTTTGAGACCAAATCGACCAAAGGCGATATTCACGTGGAAATCTGTTCAGCCTGTCATCCTTTCTTTACCGGTAAGCAGAAATTGGTGGATACAGCTGGCCGTGTTGAGAAATTCAACAAAAAGTACAACTTTGGCAAGGACAAGAAATAGGCTGACCGTGCTTCGGGATTGTCATTTTGCGGAATGCGCGTCCGACCGGCGTTGTGTTCCGCTTTTTTTATATTGGAGTGTTATGTCTGAAGAAAAACAGATTCGTGTAGGCGGTCAGGCCGTCATTGAGGGCGTGATGATGCGTTCTCCCGAATACGTGGCCACAGCCGTGCGCAAGCCTGATGGCCGGATTGCACTGAAACGGGAGCGTTTTATCTCCTGGACAAAGCGTATCAAGGCCCTGGGATGGCCGTTTTTTCGTGGCGGTGTGATGTTGATAGAGTCCATGGTGCTGGGGATCAAGGCCTTGAATTTTTCCGGTGAAGTGGCCATGGAAGAGGAGGCCAAGGGTGAGGGCAAGGAAGCGGTGACCGCTTCTAAGCAAGAGGGGTTCTGGGCCAAGGTGACACTGGGTGCGACGGTGGTATTTGCACTGGGGTTGGGCATTGGTCTGTTTTTTTATGTGCCCTTACTTCTGACGGAGTGGGTGGGTGCTGAGAGCGGTGTGCTCTTTAATCTGATTGACGGTGGTTTCAGGTTATTGATTTTTCTGCTTTATCTCTTTTTGATCAGTCGGTGGAAAGAGATTCGTCGCGTCTTTGAATATCATGGCGCTGAACATGTCTCCATCTTTGCGTTTGAAGACGGCAAGCCGCTGACCTATGAGTCGGCCTCCGCATACAAGACCTTTCATCCGCGTTGCGGCACCAGTTTTCTCCTGGTGGTGATGTTGGTCTCCATCCTGGTTTTTATGCTGGTGGGCAAGCCCCATACGCTTCAGGACAGGTTGGTTCGATTTCTGTTTGTGCCGGTGATCGGCGGGATCTCCTATGAAGTGATTAGGCTGTCGACAACCCGCTGGGGCAAGACCATTGGTCAGACCTTGACGGCGCCGGGTCTGTGGCTGCAGCGCATCACCACGCAGACGCCTGATGCGTCTCAGGTTGAAGTGGCGATGACTGCCCTAAAGAGCGCATTGGATATGGAAACAGGGCCCAATGTAGACCTTGTGGAAACGGTTTAAGAGAGAATCATGTCAAATCCTTATCAGAATTTACTGGATAAAATTGTTGATCGTGTCGCCCGCAAGGCTGAGATTGAGAAGATGATGGAAGATGCGGCCATTCTGTCCAGTCCCAAGAAATTGGCCGATCTCTCAAGAGAGCATCGTCAGATCTCAGACTTTATGCTGACGGGTAAACAGTTTCAGGAAGCAGCCAAAGCCATTGAAGAGGCCCAGGAGATGCTGGATACCGAAGAGGATGCTGAGCTGCGTGAGATGGCCAAGGTGGAGCTGGATGAGAATAAAGAACGGGCGGGTCAGCTCGAGGAGAAGGTAAAGCTGCTGCTGATCCCAAGAGATCCGGCCGATGATAAAAACGCCATGATGGAGATTCGTGCCGGCACAGGCGGGGACGAAGCCGCACTTTTTGCAGGCAATCTCTACAGAATGTACAGTAAGTTCATTGAGACCCGGGGGTGGAAGGCTGAGATTCTCAGCTCAAATCCCACTGAATTGGGCGGTTTCAAGGAAATCATTCTCTCCATCAGTGGTGACGGTGTCTTTGGTGAGTTGAAGTATGAGAGCGGTGTGCATCGCGTGCAGCGCGTGCCTGCCACGGAGACCAGTGGTCGCATTCATACCTCAGCGGCCAGTGTGGTGGTGCTCCCTGAGGCTGAGGATGTGGACATTGAGGTGCATCAGAATGATTTGCGCATTGATGTTTACCGTTCTTCCGGGCCTGGCGGACAGAGTGTCAACACCACCGATTCCGCGGTGCGCATCACGCATATCCCCACAGGCATGGTCGTCACCTGTCAGGATGAGAAGTCACAGCACAAGAACAAGGCCAAGGCCTTCAAAGTACTGCGTTCCAGGCTTTACGATATCAAGATGAAAGAGGAAGAAGCCAAGGCCGCGGCAAGCCGCCGCTCTGTGATCGGATCGGGTGACCGTTCAGCCAAGATTAGAACCTTCAATTATCCCCAGAGCCGCGTCACCGACCACCGGATCAATCTGACGCTTTTCCGGTTGAACGAGATTCTTGCCGGAGACCTGACCGAGCTTATTGATGCCATGAAAATGGCAGATCTCAACGAGAAACTTAAGACCGGGGGCAGTTGACCAGGATATCAGATAGGCAATGAAGTAAAACCCTCGGTGCTGTCAATGAAGATCGAGGGTTTTTTTGAACATTTGATCGAATAATTATCATATAATTTCTGAGTTTTAACTAACAATATTCGACAAAATCGGGTATTTGCGCG